>Ga0208822_1000592_pt1 | contig 27787 bp, 29 predicted proteins | sample AD_STIC08_MetaG_FD_184435 | JGI IMG/M metagenome (GOLD analysis project Ga0208822, IMG submission 184435) | Active sludge microbial communities of municipal wastewater-treating anaerobic digesters from USA - AD_STIC08_MetaG (SPAdes) (version 2) | ecosystem: Engineered > Bioreactor > Anaerobic >...
TCCCTTTTTGCGCGGGCTGCGCGGGCATTGCGCTGTACCCGTTTGACGAAGCGCGGCAGGCCAGACCCCGCGCGGTGATCGGGCTCACGGATATATCGGCCCGTTTCTACCTGCGCAAACTTCTGGGTAAAGACATTCTCTCGTTTACCGCGCCCTGGAGCCTGATGAAGGAAATGGACGGAAATGTATCGGAGAGCTTCCTGAATCGTTTTGCGTGGAGGACCATGATGGGCCGGTAAGCCTCCGTGGCGGGTTCGCAAACTCATCCTCCACGGCGACCAGACCGCCAATTTCGGAAGGCAGAGCCCTTGCTCTGCAATAATAAAGCAGATTATGGCCCGTCAGGAAAAGAAATCGGATTTGTGATGGAAATCGAATTCAGGTACGACATGACCGGCGTGGATTGGAAGGACGTGACGCAGACGCTGAGAAGCGTCGGCATGAGTTATCATGAGCCTGACGAACACCGCAGGGCATTCGCCGCAAGCCGCACGACGGTCTTTGCTTATCGGGGCGACCGGATGATCGGATTCGGCCGGGCGATCGCGGACGGAGTTTACCAGGCGGCCCTTTATGATATCGCCGTCGTTCCCGAGTTTCAGGGACAGGGCGTCGGCACGCTGATCGTGCAGAAGATTCTCGAGAGGCTTCCCGGCTGCAATGTGATTCTTTATGCGGCGGCGGGCAGAGAAGAGTTTTACGAAAAGTTCGGATTCCGGAGGCTGAAAACCGGCATGGCGCTTTTCACCAATGCGCAGGTTATGACGCAGAAAGGGATCACCGGGTAGCGGCCATTCCCTGCGCTGCGGCCCCGCTTCACTGAAAAAGTAATACAGCCGCCGGACATCATTTCTTTTGAAATGGAAAAAAATATGCGCGTTCTGCTCATTTCCGCCAATACGGAGAAAATCAATATTCTGCCAGCGCCGCTGGGTCTGAATTACGTGGCCGCCGCCGCGCAGGAATCCGACCACGATGTGCGCCTGCTCGATCTGATGTCCCATGCGGACATCCTGGCGCCCGTGCGCCAGGCGGTCGAATCGTTCCGGCCCGAAATCATCGGCATCTCCGTGCGGAATATCGACGACCAGGTCATGCAGGCCGCGAGATTTCTGCTCGACGACGTCCGTGGCATCGTCCGGGAATGCCGCAATCTTTCCGGTGCGCCGATTGTGCTCGGAGGCGCGGGGTATAGCATCTTTCCGCAGGCGGTGCTGGACTATCTGGAAGCGGACATGGGCATTCAGGGCGAAGGCGAGGCGGCTTTTCCCGAGCTACTGGCGAGGCTGGCGAAGGGAGAGGATCCGGCAGGACTGCCCGGCCTTTACTTGCGGGGCCGCGGACTGCAGGGCGAACGGGCGTTTATCCGGGACCTCGGCTGTCTGCCGGTTTCCGGCGTTCATCATTTTCTGACGGCCTATGACCGGAATCTCTGGATGCCGTTTCAGACAAGGCGCGGCTGTCCCATGAATTGCAGCTACTGCTCCACGGCCGTCATTGAAGGGCGGACTCTCCGGAAGCGGCCGCCGGAGCAAGTGGTTCGGGAGTTGAAGACGCTGGCGCAAGCCGGATTCCGCCAATTCTATTTTGTTGACAACACCTTCAATTTGCCTCCGTCCTATGCAAAGGAAATCTGCCGGCTGATCATCCGCGAGGGCCTCGATATCCAATGGCGATGCATTTTCTATCCCGGGACCGTCGATGAGGAGCTCATCCGGCTCATGGCGGAAGCGGGCTGTTGTGAAGTCAGTCTGGGGTTTGAAAGCGGCAGCGCCAGAATCCTGAAAGCGTTGAACAAGCGGTTCAGTCCCGAAGAAGTCCGTAGGACGTCTCAGATGCTTGCCCGCCACGGCATCCGTCAGATGGGGTTTCTTCTCCTGGGCGGACCCGGCGAAACCCGGGAATCGGTGATGGAGAGCCTCCGTTTTGCCGATTCGCTGTCTCTGGAGTCGGGAAAAGTCTCGCGGGGGATTCGCATTTATCCCGGCACGGCGCTGGCGAAGATTGCCGCAGGCGAGGGAAAGATTGCCCGGGACGATGCGCTCCTGAGGCCTGCTTTCTACATGGTCCGGGAGATTGAAGAGTGGCTTGCCGGAGAGGTGGCGGCATGGATCGCCGACCGGCCTCGCTGGATGGGCTAGATGAAACTGAATATCCACTACGGAGAACGACAGGAGAAAGATATCCATGACGCATCCCTTGATGAACGAACTGGGGCGAACGGTACTTGTCGGCAGCGGGGCGATCGGAACCTGTCTGCGCAAAGCCGGCGGCAGAATCGACGAACCGGTGGAACTGCTCAACCTCCGCGAACCGGCGCTGGTCCGGAATCTGCACGCCGCTTACCGGGATGCGGGGTCGCAGATTCTCGTGACCAATACGTTTGCGGCCAATGCGCTGATCCTGGGTGAAGCGGGCGCGGACGATTTATGCGACGACGTAAACCGCGCGGGAGTCACCCTGGCCAGAGAGGCGGGCGGCGCACAGTGCCTGGTCTGGGCCTCGGTCGGGCCGCTGGGGCTGGGGCTTCGCTTGGAGGACTATCCGGACGGGGCGCTGGAGGAGATTTATCGGAGACAGTGTCTGGCGCTTGTCGAAGCCGATGCGCTGCTTCTGGAGACGTTTGTGGAGCCGCGCGAAGCCAAAGCCGCTCTGGCCGCCGCTGCCGCGACGGGACGGCCCGTCATTTTCCAGATCGGCAACACCGGCGGGGGAGGGCAGAGATGGGAACGCGTGGACTGTCTGCTCGCCGAGGCGCGCCTGGCAAATGTCGTTGCAGTGGGCACCAACTGCCGCCATCCGAATGAAATTGTCCGCGTGGCCGCCTATCTTGCGGCGCATACCGATTGGCCCGTTACCGCTTCGGCCAACGCCGGCCATCCGCAAATCGAACGCGGCGCCGTCACCTACGAATTTTCACCGGACGATTTTGCTGCATTTGCGCTTGAACTCGCCGACGCCGGCGCGGCGGTGATCGGCGGATGCTGCGGCACCACGCCGTACCACATCCGCAAATTGTCCGAAGCGTTGCGCGGCCGGGCGGTTGCACCGCGTCCGCGTCCGGCTGCAGTCGCCGCGCCTCTGCCCGCCGTTGCTGCAACGGCAGCCGCGGCCGCGAACCCCATCCGCGCGCTCGTGGCGGACAAGCGTTTTCTGATCAGCGTGGAAATCCGCGCCGAGCGAACGCGATCGCTCGATGAAATTGTGCAGGGCGCGGCCGCCGTGGCCGAAGCCGGAGCGGATCTCTTCGACGTGCCGGACAATGCCGGCGCCGCGGTCGGTCGCGACGCAATGGTCACCGCCGCGCGTCTTCAATCCGTTCTGGACATTCCTTCGATCTGCCACCTGGGCGTAACGCAGTCCAACCTGATGCGCCTGCACTCTTCGCTTATCGGCGGCTGGGATCTGGGGCTCCGGGGGCTTTTGGCCGTGACGGGCGACGCGCCGTCCATGGGGCATCTGGGCAATCTGGCGCAGCGCGTGACGGATGTGCGCTCATCGGTGGAACTGCTGCGGCTTCTCCGCGGGTTGCGCGAAGGCCGGATCATCAACGGCGAGGGGCTTGCCGATCCGCCGGATTTCTGCGCCGGCTGCGCGATTGCCCGACCCATCCCGCCGCAGATCAAGTGGCTCAGGGCCAAGATCGACGCAGGCGCCGAGTTCGTGTTTTCCCAGCCGGTCTTTACGCTGGACGATTCCCACAGACTGCAAGACGCCCTGGCGGGATTGCCGATCCGCCTTTTCCCCGGCGTGATGCCGCTTACGAGCCGTCGCAACGCACAATTTCTGGCCGGCGGCCGGATTCCGGGCATTGCCGTTCCCCCGGAAGTTGCGGCGGGGTTTGACCGGTACGAGTCACTCCAGGACCAGCGCCGCTTCGGCCTGGATCGGGCCTGCGAGCTTGCCGCAGGAATTGCCGCGGAGGCTTCCGGCCTTTACCTGATCATGCCTTTCGGCAAAAGCTGCTACGAAGACACAGCCCGGATCGTCAGGGAAGTGAAGAATCGTTAATAGTGAATGGTGGATAGTGGAAAGCGACGAGTAAACTGTAGTGCGGGTCTTTAGACCCGCTGCGGTGAGTGGAATGTAGGGAACGGTTTTAAACCGTTCCCTACAGGTGATGGGTTTTTCTTCCTGCCAGAAACATCAATACGACGGCCATCAGACTGATCAGCGCTCCGAAAAGAAAGGCATCGTGAAAGCCCGCGGCCAGCTCCCGCGGATGCGCAATGGCGGCGGCGATATGGGTATCGTTCAGGGATATGCTGTGGGGGATCGAACCGGAAAAAACCGTTTCGAAAAATAGGACGCCCAGAGCGATGGAGAGGCTCCGGCACAGGCTGACAACGCCCGCCAGCGCATTTTTTTCGGCCGGCGGCGCGCAATCCATGACCAGCGCTATGCTGGGCGCCTTGCTGATCCCCTGCGACAGACCGAATAGTCCCAGTGCGAAGCAGATCAGGTAAAGCGGGGTTTCGTGTCCGAGACCCAGAAAGAAAAGAAACGACAGGACGCCGACGGCCAGACCCGTCAGGCAGACGGAACTTTCGCCGAATTTTTCCGAAAGCCTTCCCATGTAAGGTCCGACGAACTGCCCCAGGGACAAGAGGATCATGATCAGTCCCGCGATATGAACGTCAAGGCCCCGGCCTTCCATGAGATAAAACGGAAAGATGAACAAGACGCCGCCTGCGGTCATCAGGCTGACGCTTAAAGAGAGCAGACCGAAGGCAATGATGCGGCTGGTAAAAAGCCTGAACCGAATCAGCGGATAGTCGATTTTTTTCTCGCGCCGGATAAAAAGGGCCAGCGCCAGTGCCGATGCGCCAAAGCAGGCCAGGATGGCAGACGAGGTCCAGCCCCATTCCAGGCCTTTGTTGACGGCCAGAAGAAAAAACACAAACATCAGAAAAGAGAAGACCGCTCCCGCAAAGTCAAAACGCCGGTCGGGAATGCGGGGAAAAGCCGTGGGGATGAACCGCCGGCCGGCGACGATCGCGGCCAGGCAAAAGGGAATATTGACAAAAAATATCCATCGCCAACCGACCGTGGATGCCAGCCAGCCGCCCAGGGGCGGCCCCAGACCCACGCCCGCAGCCGCGGCTGTTGTGACAAGGCCTGTGGCGAAAACGCGCCGTCCGGGCGGGAGGTAAATGGGGATGAAAGACATCATGACCGTGAAGAGCATTGCCCCGCCGATGCCCTGAAAGGCCCGGAAGGCGATCAGACCATTGATGCTCGAAGAGAAGCCGCAGGCCAGCGATCCCAGAAGAAAAACGGCAAAGCCCACGAGATAAACCGTCCGGACGCCTTTCATATCCGCCAGCTTTCCCATCGGCAGCATGAAGCCGGCTTCAAAAAGGAGGTAGGTCAGAACCGTCCAGGAGACGGTGCTCGGACTTACGGAAAACTCCTGCGACAGGACGGGCAGGGTGATGTTGACGATGGTGGCGTCCAGATTGGCGATAAACGCCCCCGCGCAGATGAGCGCAATCAGAAGGTTCTGATGCTTCGGGTTTTCAATGAGGTACTCGGCCACGCTGCCCCTGAAGGAAATCATGGTGGATGGTGAATAGTGGATGGTAAGGTGTAGGGAACGGTTTGAACCACCCTTGCGGGTGGCAAGACCGTTCCCTACAGAGGGCCATAAGCTATCAACGATGTTCCCTGCGCTATGGGTTTTTCACAACCTTCTCTTATCGATCACGCGGCTGGCTTTGCCTTCGGAGCGCTGGATGGTTTTGGGCTCGACCAGTTTGATCTTGGCGGTGATGCCCAGATAATCCTTCATGTCCTTTTTCAGTTGACTTTCCAGCCGCTGCAGCCCTTTGACTTCATCGGCGCCGTCGAATTGCTTTTCCGTCAATTCCACCTGGACTTCCAGCGTGTCCAGCGTTCCTTCCCGGTCCACGATCAGCTGGTAATGCGGCTCCAATCCCTCAATGCCGACCAGCACCGCTTCAATTTGCGAGGGGAAGACATTGACGCCGCGGATGATCAGCATGTCGTCGCTGCGGCCCATGACGCGCCCCATGCGGTAATGCGTCCGTCCACAGCGGCAGGACGCCGGATTCAGGCGGGAGATGTCGCGCGTCCGGTAGCGGATCAGAGGGAAAGCCTCTTTGGTCAGCGTGGTGAAAACCAGTTCGCCCTCGGAGCCGGGCGGCAGAACGTCTCCCGTTTTGGGATCGATCGTTTCAACGAGAAAATGATCCTCAAAGATATGCATGCCGTCGCGCGCCTCGTCGCATTCCATGGCCACGCCCGGCCCCATGATTTCCGACAGGCCGTAGATGTTGAAGGCCTTGAGGTTTATTGCTTTTTCGATTTCGTCCCGCATCTGCTCGCTCCAGGGCTCCGCGCCGAAAACGCCGACGCGAAGCGCGAGAGAGCGCATGTCCACGCCCATGGCGCGGCCCTGCTCCGCCAGGTTCAGCGCGTAGGAAGGCGTGCAGCAGATGGCGGTGGGACGGAAGTCCTGCAGAATCATGATCTGGCGTTTGGTGTTGCCCCCGGACATCGGCACGACGCTGGCGCCGATTTTTTCCGCGCCGTAATGAGCGCCCAATCCGCCGGTGAACAGGCCGTAGCCGTAAGCGTTGTGAATGACGTCGTTCTTGGTGAGGCCCGCGGCCACAAAACAGCGCCCCATGAGCTCCGCCCAGGTGTCGATGTCGCGCTTCGTGTAGCCGACCACGGTGGATGCGCCGGTTGTGCCGGACGAAGCGTGCAGGCGCACGACATTGCTCATCGGCGCGGCAAAAAGCCCGAAGGGATAATTGTCCCGCAAATCCTGCTTGGTGGTGAAAGGAAAACGCTTCAGATCATCGAGGGATTTAAGGCTCTCCGGCGTCACACCCGCCCGGTCAAAAGACTTTTTGTAAAAACCGACGGTATGGTAAAGCCGCGAGGCAACCTGTTGGAGTCTTTTGAACTGCAGCGCTTCGAGCGCCTCCCGGGGCAGGGTTTCAAATTCTTCATTGTAGATCATGGGGTTCGGTTCTCCTCCGGCTTTCAGAAATGTTTGCCTTCCTATAGCATAAACTTTGCTCAAAACGAAAGTTTTAAGATTTCAGGTAACCCTTAAAATTTATTGACAGACGCCGATGTTCTTTCTATACTCGCGCCGTCCGAATGCTTTTTTTCAGGTTCGAGCCATCACGATAAGGAGCACACCTATGGAAATCGTCGTTACAAATGAGTCAGATATTGCCGTTTTTGCCATTACAGGAAGACTGGATGCCGTTTCCGTCCCCCAACTGGAGGAGCGGCTCAATCAGTGGTTTGAACAGCCCGGAAAAAAGCTGATTTTCGATCTGCAGGGACTCGACTATATCAGCAGCGCCGGTCTGAGAGTCTTTCTGACCACGGCCAAGAAAATGAAGGCGCGTGACGGGAAATTGTGCATGGCCAGACTCCGGGACAATGTGAAAGACGTTTTTACCATCTCGGGTTTTATCGCTCTGATTCCCGCATTTGACACTCTGGGAGCGGCTCAGGACGCCATCAAGTAGCGTTGGCCGGATTCGTCTATGATTATGAAGAAAATGCCCGCCCGGGTGGAAAGCTTGCATGAACTGCTGACTTTCATTCGGGCCGAGGCAAAAAAGCGGGGGTTTTCCGAAAGCGCCCTGAGCCGGATTGAACTGGTTGCGGAGGAGGCGCTGGTCAACGTGTTCGTGCATGGCTACGCTAAAGGCCAGGGACAGGTTGAAGTGCGCTGCCTGGTTGCGGACGATCCGTCGCTGACGATTGAGATCCACGACACGGGGGTGGCTTTCGATCCCCTGTCGCTGGCTGATCCGGACGTTCAATCGGATCTGACGAAACGCAAGATCGGCGGCATGGGCGTATTCTTCATCCGCAAGATGACCGACCGGGTGGCCTATCGCCGGGAAGGAAACAGCAATATCCTGGCCATGACGTTTCTGAACCGCTGAATCCGGCGGGCCTTCGCCTTCACCCTTTTTCATCCATCCATTCGAAACATTTGCATGATGTCTCTTCGTCATTGCGAACGAAGTGAGGCAATCTCATAAGCATTTGATCATTTTAAGAGATCGCCACGTCCCTTCGCTCCTCGCGATGACAAAAGTGTAATGATGAAAAGTTCTCCATACATCATCTCCGGCAGGACGGCTTTGTCACTTTGCTTTTCGCAAAGGCGGGTCGTGATCGGTAATTTTTACGGCGTGTTATATTGTCTGATCAATATCCGGCGAGGCGCGCCTGAAGCGCGCTGAAATCAACCGATCCCAGGTGCCGCACATTTTCATTGAATCGCTTCATGCCGAGGGCGACCTCTTGCAGGTTCTGAGGCGATGTGACCAGACAGATATTGGTATGGGTCAGCCGGCTGATATCCTCCGACAGGCAGTCAAAAAAACCGGTCAGCATGGCCTCCAGCACACCGGCCGGAGAGAGCATCGAACGGCCGTCCCCGGGCAGATCAAACGAAAAATCCCACAGCTTCATTCTGCCTGCCGCGGTCATCACCGCATAGGCCGCCTCGTAAATCCGATCATAGGAAAGATCGGCAAGACCGCCCAGGCCGAAAAGAAAAAGCATCTCCGCGTCAATGCGCTCCGGCCAGGGAATCGCCACCTGCTCCTTGAACTCGCCCCGGATGTGTCCCTGTTTGATTTCCCTGGAAATCAGGCTGTTGAGACGCCAGTCCATCAGCCCGCAAATGCCGCGCGGGGGCTTTTCATCGTCGAAAAAACCCAAAACCAGACATTTATGCTTTTGCCGGTCGGGTGGCTGTGTGGACAGCGTGATCTGCATGTTTTTTTTGTAGTTTCAAATGGAGGGCATCCAGGATGCCGTTGATAAAAGAGCCGGAATTTTCCGATCCGAACGCTTTTCCCAGGTCAACCGCTTCATTAATGCTGACTTTGGGCGGAATGTCGTCACAGTAGAGAAACTCAAAAACCGCCATTCGCAGAATGCTGATGTCAACCTTGGACATCCTTCCCAGCGACCAGTTGTCCGAACTATCGGCAATGAGCCGGTCCAGTTCTTCCCGGTGGCTCCAGGCGCCGGAAATCAGCGTGGCCGCAAATTCCCTGGCCGACTTGGGCGCGACAAAATTCCCCCAGAAAAGCTCCTGGGCGCTTTCCGTGTCAAGGGTGACAAAATTCAAACTATAAAGAACCTGCAAGGCGACTTCGCGCGCCTTTCTCCGTTCCTGCATCGAATCCTCAAACGTCGCAATGCCGGATCATGCCGGCGTTGTCCTGCTTTTCGCCTTAGGGGTTCATCTTTTTGAACAGGTCCACCATTTCAATGGCCGCCATCGCCGCGTCCGCGCCTTTATTGCCGGACTTGGCGCCCGCCCGTTCAATGGCCTGTTCGATGGTATCCGTCGTCAGAACGCCGAAGGCCACCGGAATTTCCGCATCCAGCCCCACGTTGGCGATTCCCTTGGATACTTCCGCGCTGACGTATTCAAAATGCGGCGTCGCGCCGCGGATGACCGCGCCCAGGCAGATGACCGCGTCAAAGCGCTGGCTTTTGGCCAGCTTTTTCGCTGCGAGCGGCAGTTCGAAAGCGCCGGGAACCTTGTAAATGGCGATGTCTTTCTCATCCGCTCCCGCCCGGACCAGCGTGTCCACCGCGCCGTCGATAAGGCGTCCACTGATGAAATCGTTGAACCGGCTTGCGGCGATCGCGAATTTCATCCCTTTGGCGACAATTTTTCCTTCAATGATCTTCGGCATGATTAAAGCACCATCCTTTTGTTTATTGGAGCAAGAGGACTTGCCGCCCTCAGGGGGTACAGCCCCTTGTCCGATTTTTGGCGCCGCTGCGCTTTTTACAATTCCAGAATATGCCCCATTTTCTTTTTCTTGGTGGTCATATACCGGATGTTATTTTCGTTGGGAGGAATTTCGATCGGAACCCGCTGGGTCACGGCAATGGCGTATCCTTCCAGGCCGACAATTTTCTTGGGATTGTTGGTCATCATCCGCATCTTGTGCACGCCCAGATCCGCCAGGATCTGCGCCCCGATGCCGTAATCCCGCAGATCGGCCTTGAAGCCCAGCGCGATATTGGCTTCGACGGTGTCCTGGCCTTCATCCTGCAGCGCATACGCTTTGATCTTGTTGACCAGACCGATGCCCCGTCCTTCCTGGCGCATATAAACGATGACGCCTTTTCCTTCCTCCTCAATCATTTCCATCGCGCGGTGCAGCTGATCGCCGCAGTCGCAGCGGGCCGAAGCGAAAATGTCGCCGGTGCAGCATTCCGAGTGTACGCGCACCAGAACGTCGTCTTCTTTGCGGATCTCTCCCTTGACCAGCGCGATGTGCTGCATGTCGTCCACGTCGTTTTCATAGACGATGATTTTGAAATCGCCGCCGTAGAGCGTCGGCAGCGAAGCTTCGGCCACGCGGCGAATGAGCGATTCATGCTGCATCCGATAGTCGATCAGATCGGCGATGGTGACGATCTTGAGTTGATGCTCGCGGGCAAAGATTTCCAGGTCCGGCATGCGCGCCATGGTGCCGTCGTCCTTCATGACTTCACAGATCACGCCCGCCGGCGTCAGCCCGGCCAGACGGCACAGGTCCACCGATCCCTCGGTCTGGCCGGTGCGAACAAGAACGCCGCCCTTGCGCGCGAGAATCGGAAACACATGCCCGGGGCTGACAATATCCTCCGGTTTGGCCGCGGGGTTGACGGCCGCCAGAATCGTCGTGGCGCGGTCCGCCGCGGAAATGCCGGTGGTCACGCCGTGGCGCGCTTCGATGGAGACGGTAAAGGCCGTGCCGAAGCGCGCCTGATTGTCCTTGACCATCAGGTTGAGCTTCAGGCGCGAGGCGATGTCTTCATTGACGGTCAGGCAAATCAATCCGCGCCCCAGCCTGGCCATGAAATTGATCGCTTCCGGCGTGACAAACTGCGCCGCCATGCAGAGATCGCCCTCGTTTTCCCGGTCTTCATCATCCACGAGAATGACCATCTTCCCGTTGCGGATGTCTTCGATTGCTTCCGAAATTTTACTGACTGCCATGTTTTGTCCTTCGTTTATTTGATAAAGCCGTGTTCGGCTAAAAAATCCTTATCGATTCCCCGCGGGGTTTGCAATAACTTTTCCACATACTTGCCCAGAATATCCGTCTCGATGTTGACCCAGTCGCCCTCTTTTTTCCCCGCGAGCGTCGTGTGGACGGCCGTATGCGGAATGATATTAACATAAAACCGGCCTTTTTCAAGCTTGTTCACGGTCAGGCTGATGCCGTCGATGGCCACCGATCCCTTCTCCACGATGTAGCGCGACAGGGGTTCCGGGGATTCAACGGCAAAGATGATGGAGCCGGACTTCTGTGTTCTGGAAAGAATGCGGCCGGCGCCGTCCACGTGGCCCAGCACAAAATGGCCGCCCACAAATCCGCCGGCGCGCAGGGATTTCTCCAGATTGACGCTGTGCCCCGCCTGCAGGTGCTTGAGCGTAGTCCGGGAAAGCGATTCGGCGGAAACATCGGCGCAGAAGACCTTCGCTTTTTTGGAGGTGACGGTCAGGCAGGCGCCGTTGACCGCGATGCTGTCGCCCGGGGACACCTCCGTCATGTCGATTCCCGCGTCAATTTCCAGAACGGCATCCGCGCCTTTCACGGTGAGGCGGACGACTTTTCCCAATCCTTCGACAATGCCGGTAAACATTATTTTTTGCCTTTGCTCAACAGGTCCTTCAATTCGGACATGAATTCCGCCACGTCGCGGAACTGCCGGTACACCGAAGCGAACCGGACATATGCGACGCCGTCCAGTGTTTTGAGTTCGGCCATCACCTTTTCGCCGATGGCGGAAGAGGGGATTTCCTCGCCCTGAAACTCCTGGCAGGCAGCTTCCACGCTCTCCACCAGCTTCTCAATGTCCTCCGTGCTGATCGGCCGCTTTTCGCACGCCGTTCGCACGCCGCTGCGGATTTTCGTCCGGTCGAACGGCTCGCGCCGCCCGTCTTTTTTGACGACCATCGGCAGGATGTCTTCCACGTACTCATACGTCGTGAAGCGGCGGGAACAGCCCATGCACTCGCGGCGGCGGCGGATGGCCTTGCCGTCCTTGCTGATCCGGGAATCGATGACTTTGTTTTCCGCGTCGCCGCAAAAAGGACATTTCATGACGTTTGCGTGCCGATCCTTTAGGGTGTCTTCAATGTTTCAGCGCTGATGCCGGCTTCCCGCAGCATATCCGCGGCCAGGGCGTCGCCGTAACTGTCGCGGATCACAATGCGCGAAATCCCGGCATTGATGATCATCTTGGCGCAAATCACGCAGGGGTGGTGCGTGCAGTACAGCGTGGAGCCCTTCGCGCTGACGCCGTGCAGCGCGGCCTGAATGATCGCGTTTTGTTCCGCGTGCAGGCCGCGGCACAATTCGTGGCGTTCTCCCGACGGCACGTGAAGCTGCTCGCGCAGGCAGCCGATCTCGAGGCAATGCTGTAGTTTGGAAGGCGCGCCGTTGTAGCCGGTGGCCAGAATTCTTTTATCGCGGACCAGTCCGGCCCCGACGGCTCTTCTCAGGCAGGTGCTGCGCCGGGAAACCAGATCGACGATATCCATAAAATACGTGTCCCAGTCGGGACGGGAGCGGACCTGATCCGGCCGACGGCGGGACGGCTCGTTGTTTTCCGACATATCTTTCCGCTTTCTGACAAGCAGCCGGCGCCCTGCCGGAGGCTTATTTTACCCCTGGATCCTTCTCGCGTAGAGCGGAAACTGGTCGCAAAGCGTTTTGACTTTTCCGGCGACGGCCTGAATTTTTTGCTCGTCATTAATATGGTGAATCACCTCGGCAATCAAAGAGGCGATCAGGCGCATTTCATTTTCCTTCATGCCGCGGGTCGTCAGCGCAGGCGTGCCGATCCGGATGCCGCTGGTGATCATCGGCCCCAGCGTGTCGTAAGGAATGCCGTTTTTATTGACGGTGATGGCTGCGCGGTCCAGCGCCTCCTGCGCGTCTTTCCCCGTCACGCCCTTGGCGGTCAGATCGACCAGCATCAGATGATTGTCCGTGCCGCCGGACACCAGGCGGAATCCTTCGTCTTTGAGCTGCGCCGCCATGGCCTGGGCGTTTTTCACGATTTGCTGCTGATAGGTTTTGAATTCCGGCGACAGGGCCTCCTTGAGCGCCACGGCCTTGGCGGCGATGACATGCATCAGCGGGCCGCCCTGCATTCCCGGGAAAACACGGCTGTTGAGGATCTTGATGTAGGGGGATTTGCACATGACGAGCCCGCCGCGCGGTCCGCGCAGGGTCTTGTGTGTGGTTGTGGTGACGTACTCGCAGACGGGAACCGGCGAAGGGTGCAAGCCGACGGCGACCAGCCCGGCGATATGCGCGATGTCCGCCATGATGACCGCGCCGACTTCATCCGCCACGGCCCGGAATTTGGCAAAATCGATGACCCTAGGGTAGGCGCTGGCGCCGACCACGATCATCTTGGGCTTGCTTTCCCTGGCGATTTTCGCCAGCTCTTCATAGTCGATGGTTTCCGTGTCCCGGTTGACGCCGTACGGAACGATTTTGTAAAATTTGCCGGAGAAGTTTGCCGGAGAACCGTGCGACAGATGGCCGCCGTGCGATAAATTCATCCCCAGCACCGTGTCCCCGGGAGCGCAGGCGGCAAAATAAACGGCCATGTTGGCCTGCGTTCCGGAATGGGGCTGGACGTTGACTTCATCACAGCCGAAAAGCTTTTTGCAGCGCTCGATGGCGAGCTTTTCGGGAATATCCACATATTCACAACCGCCGTAATAGCGTTTGTCCGGATACCCTTCGGCATATTTGTTGGTCATTACCGAGCCCTGGGCTTCCAGGACCGCTTCACTGACAAAATTCTCCGAGGCGATGAGTTCGAGCTTTCCCGCCTGGCGTTTGGTTTCCAACTGAATGGCCTGTGCGACTTCCGGATCAACCTGATTTAAAAAAGACATGAATAAAAAAATCCTCCAAAAAAACTATGGCGCATATTTCTTGAAAACGAGAACGGCATTGACGCCGCCAAATCCGAAGCTGTTGGACAGGGCGGTGGAAATGTCCTGACGCCTTGCGACATTCGGAACGAAATCCAGATCGCATTCCTCGTCGGGATCGTCCAGGTTGACGGTGGGCGGAAGGCGTCCCTCCTGAAGCGCCTTGACGGTAAAAATCGCCTCCACCGCGCCCGTGCCTCCCAGCATATGGCCCGTCATCGATTTGGTCGAACTGATCAGCAATCTCTTTGCGTGCTCGCCGAAAAGCGCTTTGATGGCTTGCGTTTCATAAAGATCGTTCAGGGGGGTGGATGTGCCGTGAGCGTTAATGTAGTCAATATCGGCCGGCTGCAGGCCGGCGTCTTGGATCGCCACTTTCATGCACCGTCCGGCGCCTTCATGCCCCGGAGGCGGCGCGGCCAGGTGATAGGCGTCCGATGTGCAGCCGTATCCGACGAGTTCCGCGTAGATCTTTGCTCCCCGGTTGAGGGCGAAAGACAGTTCTTCCAGAATGACAACGCCGCTGCCTTCGGCGATGACAAAGCCGTCGCGTCCCTTGTCGAAGGGGCGGCTGGCTTTTTCCGGCTCGTCATTGCGGAGAGAAAGCGCGCGCATTGCGCAGAACCCCGCAACGCTGAGCGGCGTGATCGCGGCTTCAACGCCGCCGGCAATCATGGCGTCCGCGTCGCCGTAGGCGATGATTTTGTACGCGTCGCCGAGCGCCGACGTTCCGGAAGCGCAGGCCGTCACAGCGCAATTGATGGGGCCTTTTGCGCCGAAGCGCATGGAAACATGGCCGGACGCCAGATTGGCCAGAATGGCCGGTACGGAGAAAGGTGAAATTTTGCGGGGGCCGGAGGCATGAAGCACGACGGCTTCTTCTTCAAAAGTGCCGGCGCCGCCGATCGCGGAGCCGATGAGCACGCCGACTCGCTCGGCAATGTCCGGGCCGAGTGTCAGCGCCGCGTCGTCCATCGCCATCTGGGACGCGGCGAGAGCGTAAACCGCGAATTTGTCCTGCCGGCGAACTTCTTTTTTATCGACATATTTCAGCGGATCAAAATTCCTGATTTCACCAGCGACGCGGGAGGCGTACGCAGATGCGTCAAACCGGGTAATGGGGCCGATGCCGGACTTTCCGGCCACGGCGTTCGCCCAGGATTCCGCTGCGGTGTTGCCCAGCGGAGTTACGGCGCCGAGGCCTGTTATCACAACACGCCTTTTCATTGAACAACCCCCGCTGGAGAATTAATTGACGCCCTTTTTCCGGAGAAAATCGACGACGTCTTGAACTGTCCGGATTTTTTCTAGCTCCTCGTCGGCGATTTCCACGCCGAACGCTTCTTCCATTTCCATGATTAGCTCAACCAGATCCAGAGAATCGGCGCCCAGATCATCGATAAAAGAAGCTTCCAGCTTGCACTGCTCCGGTGTGACGTCCAACTGTTCCGTGACGAGTTTTATGACTTTTTCTTCTAATGACATGCAACCCTCCTCTAGCCCAAGATTAGGTTAAAACGATCCAACGCGAAACCCCGCCTGTCATCCGCAATCGGCAGGGGCTAAACCGCCTGCTCGAACAACATTAGTCCATCTTTTCCGCCGAAATTACTTCCCTGCCTTTGTACGCGCCGCAATTCGGGCAGACACGGTGGGGCATTTTCGGCTCCCCGCACTGCGGGCAAACCGACACAGAAGGCTGTTTCAGGAAATCGTGCGCTCTGCGCATATTGCGTCTGGTTTTAGAATGTCTTTTTACTGGGTTTGGCATAGCGTATCCTTTTGATTAAATTAATTTATTACTTTGAACTTCTTCAGCACCGCCAGACGGTCATCAACCTTTTTTGAACGGCAGGTGCAGGAACCGGTGTTTAAATTGACGCCGCAATGCGGGCATAACCCTTTGCAATCCTCGGTGCAGAGAATCTTCATCGGCGCCAGCAGGATGATCTGTTCGCAGATGATCGGCGCCAGATCGATAAAATCCCCACGATAGTAGCTGGTTTCCAGCTCCTGTGCGGAAAGTTCCAGATCTTCCGCTGTCTCCGTCTTTTCCGGGACCAGCGTATAGGCAAACGCTCCGCCCGCGGAAAACGTCGCGGGCTCCAGACAGCGGCTGCATTCCTGGCGCATTTGCGCCTTGAGGTCCCCGCGGACATAAATTGTATCACCCGAACGGGTGATCAAGCAGTCCACGTCCGCGCTGACCAGTGAAAATTCCGGCAGCGCGCCGCCCCCAAAACATCCCTGAAACCAGACGCTGCCTTCGGAAAAGGTCAACCGCAGGCCCTCTTCAGGGAGAATGGCCAGATTAATTTTCAAAGAATCAGACATTGAATCTTGCAGCCCTGTTATAATAAGCCCCACTCCAATTGAGCGGGGAAGTAAATGATAAAATGATTGTATTGTCAAGCATAATTTGCTTGCCGAAAGGCAAAAGGCGCTTGACAAATGTTCCGTCGCCGCCCTATAACAGCCCAAAAATTTAAGGGAATCATTATGACCGCCAAGATTCGCACCCGCTTTGCCCCGTCCCCGACCGGCTATCTGCACATCGGAGGCGCCCGAACCGCCCTTTTTAGCTGGCTTTTTGCCCGGCATAACGGCGGTGAATTTGTGCTGAGAATTGAAGACACGGATCAGCAGCGCTCCACAGACGAATCCACGAAGGCGATTCTGGACGCCATGAGCTGGATGGGACTCAACTGGGATGAAGGACCGCATTTTCAGGCCCAGCGGGTGGACCTGCACCGTCAGATGGTGCAAAAGCTTCTGGAGGAAGGCAAAGCCTATATTTGCACCTGTACGCCCGAAGAGCTGGAAATCAAAAGGAAAGAGGCGCTTGCGACCGGGAAAAAACCAAAATATGACGGCGCCTGCCGCGAGAAAGGGCTGAAGAAATCACCCGGCTCCGTTGTCCGCTTTCGTGGAACGGATACCGGCGTTACCGTCGTGGAAGACCTCATTAAGGGGAATATCGTCTTTAATAACGAAGAGTTGGATGATTTGATCATCGAGCGCGGCGACGGGTATCCCACGTATAATTTTGCCGTTGTCATCGACGACGCGATGATGAACATTTCGCATGTCATCCGCGGCGACGACCACGTCAACAACACCCCGCGGCAGATTCTGATGTATCAGGCGCTGGGATTTGAAGTTCCGAAGTTCGCCCATGTTCCGATGATTCTGGGATCCGACAAAACTCGTCTGAGCAAGCGCCACGGCGCCACCTCCGTCATGGCCTACAAGGAAATGGGCTATCTGCCGGAGGCGCTCGTCAACTACCTGGTTCGCCTGAGCTGGTCGCACGGAGACCAGGAGATTTTTTCCCAGAAAGAGCTGATCGAGTTCTTTTCGCTCGACGCAGTCGGCAAGTCGCCCGCCGTTTTCAATCCCGACAAACTGCTGTGGCTTAACGCCCACTATATCAAGGAAGCGAGTCCGGCGAGGCTGGCGGAAGAAATGAAGCCCCTGTGGCCCGCCGGCGCGGACGGAAGCGATGAATCCTTCATCCGGAAGATCATCGTGGATTTGCAGCCCCGGGCCAAGACGTTGGTGGAGCTGGCGCAGGCGTCGGAATTTTACTTTGCCGTTGAGATCTCTTATGAGGCAGAAGCCGCGCAGAAGTTTCTGACCCCGGAAGTAGCCGCACATTTGAAATCCATCGCCGCGGCCATTCCGGGCATTGAAGATTACAGCAAGGCAGGCTTGGAAGCTTTCTTGAAAAACTTTATCGAGGCCAACGGCATCAAGTTCAAAACGATCGCACAGCCCCTTCGGGTGGCACTGACCGGAAAAACCGTCAGCCCCGGCATTGACGAAGTCATGGTTACGCTGGGGAAAGATCGTGTGGCGCAAAGAATCAACGCGGCCGTGGACTACATTGCCAAACAGCATTGAGCCGGACGCAGGAAGGACGCACCGCGGCATTGAACGGCAATTTTGCCTTGACATTTTGAGGCGCTTTGACTAGGTAAGCACGCTCGACTGTCCGCTGCGTTCGGCGGATTGTCGGTTGGCGGCGACCGGAGTTCCGCGCCGCGCGGATTGAACGCATTTCATGGTCCCATCGTCTAGTGGTTAGGACGCTGGCCTCTCACGCCGGAAACCGGGGTTCAAACCCCCGTGGGACTACCAATTATTTTAAACACTTACAAAATCAGACATTCACAATATCCCTGGGTGTGTCCCTGGGTGTGTCCTTTTTTTCCAAAAGCCTTAAACCGATCGCCAAATCATCATCAATTTTTTTCAAATAGATTTCGGTTGTCGTTTGTGATTGATGCCTCAACAACCTCTGCAGCTTCTTGATGCTGACTCGGTGAATGTCATTTAAGACCGAAGGACCAAACTTTCTGAATGCCTTGAAACCGAAGGGCTTGACTTGGGCTCTCTTGCACAGACCTTTCATGAATCTGTTTCTATGGGTAAATTTTTCGCCTGTTTCCGGATCAGTGAAAACATAAGGCGATTCTTCATTGCGATGGTCCCACTGCCACTTTAACGCTTTATATAACTCTGAATCTTCAGGCATGGGGAAATAGTCAACTTGTTTATCTCCATGCAATCGCTTTTTTGTCCATAGTCGATACCATTGTTTTTCAAAATTGATATCTTCCCATGTCCAATTGAAGATTTCTCCTCTACGAGCAAAAGTGTAGTAGTAACACTGCAACATTACCCGATCTTGACCGCTGCAAGCCATCATTACCTTGTCTATGTCTTCCGCCGGTGGAATGTATTCAACCTTTTTTTCTTCAGGAAGGCGTTCAATATTCATTACCGGATTGTTATTGATGCCTTTTATTTTCCTGAACCAGTTGAACATTGCCAGAAGATTTTTCCGGTCCCGGTTCCAAGCATTGTTTGAAACCTTACGCGCCCTGGTCTCCAGGTGTTTTAAAACCATTGATGGAGTAATCTCATTGACGTGAGGATTACCCCATTTTTTGAGTATATTGGCGCATAGCTTCTTTTTTTCGCCATACGTTGAAACTGAGAACCTTATCTTGCAAATATCAAGATATTCATTGGAAACAGTCAGCAAGTCCATGTCGGTTTCTGTTTTCTCCGGTTTCGGGCTTTCCAGCTCCTTCCATTTTTCGACTTCCCAGGTCTTGGCTTCCGTTTTCGTCAGAAACAGACGCGAAAACCTTTTGTCGTCTTTTTTCACCACCCCTTTCCATCGTTTTTTCTTTTTGACAAAATAGGGCATTGAGTATCTCCTTTCTGAACCGCAGGGTTCTTCCAATCTTGAAGCCCCCCAGTTGCTCCCAGTGTGAGTAAACTGTTCGCGGTGAAATCTGAAGATATCCAGCCACCTGTTTAGGGGTCATTATGGATGGATTTAACCCTATGTCAATATCTAAAATGCTCATCAGCTATCCGATTGATATTGCTATTTTTTCTTTGTAACAAACTTCTCCAGTTTGTAGCCCCGGTCAATTCTCCATTGCTTCTTTTCAATGGTCTTTTCGTAGATTTCTTTTTCAATCACATCGATCAGCGTGCATCGGGGAATTCCTTCTGCGTAACATTTTTCATAAAGCTTCATCAGTTCTTCCAGCTTTGCTTCATGCAGAAGCTTTCGCTTTTCCGGACTCAGTGTTTCAGGAGCATTATTGATCGGTTTTCTTCTTTTAATATAATTGTTCATTTCATCCGGCCTATTTTCCCAAGCCTAATTTCTTGTATAGATCGCTTGCCGGTTGCTTGGTTTCTTTATTGACCGCAACGCCCAATTCAATTGATTTCTTTCGCGCCTTTTCCTTAAAATCTTCTTTGCTCACTGATTGAAGGATTCGGCTGTTCACCTTCATCAGACAGCTTTCCGGATCATATTCTTTTAATATTGCCGCGCAGGTGATGAGAAGATTGACAATCCTTTGCATGTGCCATTTGATGAATGTTGCTTTACTTTTTTCGTAATGTCTTTTGGTGCCTTGCTCAATGCCGAAATTTTGGACACACGCCTGAACTTTTTCCCAAAATGGATGAATTGTTCGCCTGGATTGATTTTGATTGTCCCGGTTTCGAAGGGAGAACCATTCTCCGGTCATGTATTTCCATAAATCAGCCTTCTTGTTGTTCAGATCGGAAATGGAATTGATCCGAAATTGCTTTAAGACCGCTCTCCGGATTTGAAATTCGATCCGCCAGACATTCTTCGGATCATCCGTAAACCACAGGAGCAGCCATCTTTCCTCGCAGCCATCCTTCTTAATTTCTGCGGATTTGTCGTAAAGGCGAAGCTCAATAGGTGAACTTTTGCTGCCGCAATAAAAGGTTTCCAATTTATCACCATCCATAAAATGCGATGTCTTATCCGCCTTGCCGACCATGTAACTTTTCAAGAATTCCAAACTAAGGCCACAGGGAATTCTGAAATCCGCGTAGAGATCGCACCGGCTGATTTTGTGCTGGCTGACAGTTCCGCCAAAAGCCTCAATATCCGACGTGACAAGCTCGATCAGCTCTTTTTCTGACAGTTCCCAATGGAGGGCTTCCGATGCAAAGGACACGTAAACATTTGGACTTTGATTTGCCGATTCGTGTATGGATATGAAACCATCATATTCGGGATATTTAACATGATAACGGTAATTGCGGTTCCCGCCCGCATAAAATATATGCGGCCTTGACCCTTCTTCTTCGATAATATTTTCACCCTTTCCATAGGCATTTGCTTTTCGTTCATCAAATCTCTGTTTCAGCTCATCCCAATTGTCGCCCCAGGTAACGTAAAAACCGACATCCAGGGTATCTATGCCGCTAGTTAGACGATGTATGTTTTCAATGTCTGTAATTAGCGCATGGTGTGTTACAGACTCCACCATGCTCTTTTGCTCATCCTTGCACGCGCCTGCTTGCTTGCTCGCGCCCTCTCTACCGGGCGCGCCAAGCTGCGCGCTTTCGATTGTGGTTTTTTGTGTTTTCATAATTAAACCAAGTAATCGTCGCAAGCCTTATAAAAACAAAAAGGCTTTGTTCATGGATATAAAATTGATCCTGAAAAAAGCCTTTGATTGTTATATTTATTGATTGTCTTTATTTGTGCGCTTTTTTTATTTTTTTAATTTATTCTCTCCTTATTATTTTCTTATTTATAATTATTGCAGTCAGTATTTAAATTTTTTATTTGCGCTATTGTATTTTTATTTAATTGTCTATGAGCTCTTTCCAAGCTTTATGCGACGATAACCTTTCCTCCTTTCTAATTTGATCGGCAAGGTGTAATTTATGACGATGTCATAGCTTGCCGGTTTTTTTTGTTTCGATTTTCAGTTTCCCGTCTTTTCCCACGTAAATCTTTTCGCTATTGATTAAATTTTTAATGGTTGTAACGACCTTATCAGTGAAATGGGCTGCTTTTAGAATTCCTGCCTTGTGCAGGATGTTCATGTCATCCAGTCCAATGACAATTAGATTCCGCATTAATTTGCCTCGTGCAATGTCATATTTCTTCGCATAGTAATCTATTTTTTTTACGACTTCCGGGTCCAGCTGGACGGAATATTGTTTGTTTTCTCGTTCTTTCATGCGTCGCCCATTTTTTACTTGAGGGCTAAATACTACATTCATATTTCAATGTCAAGAAGTAATTTATATATTTTCCGGCACCGGCTCCGACGAGCCAAGAAAGGCCCATTCTCGCCGGTGCCTACACTGTGTTTTGATTATTTGATTAGTGATTTTTTAGGAGATGGTTTTTCGCTGCCTTTTAAAAGAGATGAATGAGGTTTCGAATCAATTCTAAAAAGGTTCATCCGTCTGATGTGTACTTTTGGCAATAAATGGTTTTTTGACCAATCGTTTTCACCTACAAAGGTGCAGTCTTTTGCATCTGTCAAAAATAAGGATTACTCATCGAATGCAATGCCTCTATATTTTTTTATCATTTCCACTATTCCCAATGGATAACCACCAGATAAAGTTGCTAAATTGTAGATATAGTTTTCAGAATAGTTGATGTTGTGTTTTTTTGCATACATACTAAATAAATTTTTAACATCATCTTTTTTAAGGTGGCTTAAAATTAATGTTACTGTCGGCATAAGTTGGGCTTTAATTTCAAATAAATTTTCTTCTGGTAGAAAATATTCTACAATGGCAATAAACTGAAAATGCTGCTCCATAATTAAATGGCGAAGAAAAATCTTTTTTTGAACGGTAATTTTTGCAACGTTGTCAAAAACAATAACGGGGAGGTGTCTTTTTGATGACTTCATATTAGCTATACGATAGCGCATGGATTTATACCCCATCTTTTCCCCTTGCTTGAGCTTCCTGGAGATAGCCACCTCTTTCATAATTTTTTCACTCATTTTTCCGGGCGTTTGGCTGAAATCAACAAAAACAAATTTTCTTTCATCAGCCATAATTCTAGCGATTTCTTTAATCAAGCTTGTTCGCCCAATCCCGAACTTTCCACCAAGAATAATATTTTTACCATCATTCAGTGAGTTTATAATTTTCTTTTTTTCGCTTTTCCTTCCCACAAATAACATCGTTGCTCTCTAATATAATTTAATGAACAGACAAATTTAGAATGATGCTTTTTCTATCTGAATGATCAGTTTTTTAATTTCGTCTGTTTGACCCTTTGTTCCGGAAATTAAGTTTTCTATTGTTGCGAGCTCTTCATGAATATAATTGATTGCCTGCAGCCGCATTTCTTCTATGGCGTTATTAACGCTCTTTTCCCACTGATAGGCCAAGCGGGAAATATTGATAGTTGCTTCTTTGGGAACATTGGCAATGAAATGTCGTTCGAAAACCTTCCGAAATAGAAACATGGGAATGAGAAACCATATCAGGTCAAGATGAATATCAAAAGGTTTTGTAAATGAGATGTCCGGATGGTTGGGTTCCATGACATCAATTTTCCAGTCCACCTCCGCCATCTTTACTCCGAGCACAGTTTCTATATTATCGTTGAGAAACTTGCAAAAAGCTTCCAACGCCCTGGAAAAAGATGCATGAGCTTTCTTCATCGTGCCAAGAAAATGACTATGTTCGTTTTTAGAAATTAAACGCAACTCTTCGGAAAGCGTTTCAGAAACCCAGGTTTCGTATTTCCGGGATAGCTTCCAGAGGTTACCTCTCCAGGAGGTAATATCCATCTCCAATTTCTTTATAGCTTTCTTTGTCAAAGGCGAGCGGAATTGCTCAAGGTATGTTTCAATCATTGGACGAGTTTGTCGCTGATGTTCACGGGCAATGATGCCCAGTTCCTCCCGTACAAGATCTTCATTAACCTTTTCATTAAGAATTTGGGCGCGAAGATTCTCTCTGTTCATATCTGCCTGCAGGGATGACTGCATAGCAATTTTTAAATAGCCCAGGCAGCTTTCTGAGAGAGAATGGATTTTATAATTAAGGATTCTAAAAAATTCAGAATCCCTATTTTTACAAATTGTTTTTAAAATATCTTCTTCAATGCGTTGTTTATATTCTTTCGTGTTCTCTTTAATTGAATAGAGATAAACAGGCAAGATTCTATGAAGTTCCCGCTGAAGCGTCTGCTGAAAAAACGCAATGACTTCATTTTGCTGTTCAGGTGAAAGAATGTCAGCCTTGGTCAATAGAAGAATGATATTTGGCGTATGACTGGTCAGTTCACGAATGAGGTCTAAATCATGTTCAGAAAGTGGACGGTCGGAACTGACGGCTAAAATGGCTGTGCCGACAGAGGGCAGCCATTCTTCAGACGTGGACTGGTGATATTTGTAAACGCTGCCTAATCCAGGAGTATCAACGAGACGTAAGCCCTGGTAATCTTGCATGGACGGCAATTCAATATCCACAATAGCGACGTTTTTTGAATTACCCGGATTTTCAGCTTCCGATGTGAATTGCACAATTTCGGCCAGGGGAATTTCAGTAATTGCTCCGTTGAAATGTCTTATTAATGCTTTTTCTCTAATCCCATATTGAACGCGGGTAATAGCCGTTGTAACGGGAATGGCGCCTACGGGTAAAACATTTTGACCTATAAGGTTGTTTAAAAAAGAACTTTTCCCTGCCTTGAACTGTCCCAGAACAGCTACGTCTATGGGTGGATTTTCTGAAAGCAGTGTTTGTGCGGCTTCCAGTTTACGTGCAAGAGACACCATCTGGAAACGATTGCATGCACTGGCAAGTATTTCTAAATGACCACGGATGTCAGAAATAGATGTCGGGGGCGAAATATTATCCATAATAAAAAACTCCCACAGATGATTTTTCTGCAGGAGTTATCAGCAATAATTGCGGTTACTTCAGGTGAACTCCATCACCGATTCAAATATTTGATCGTAACCATATTTTATAATAATTTTTTAGTCAATATGATTGTTGCTCAGTGGGCGAGCATTATAAAGTGAAATAGAGCATAAGTATTGATAATAAATTTTGCGACTTTCAGGAAGAACATCGTGCGTGGATGGAGTACGCAAGATTCGGATGAACCAAAATATTGAAAGGTGTGTCCCTGAGGGTGTCCTTTTTTCTGAAATTGAGTGATAATGAGTACAAACCATTACAAATAGGGGCACTCAGACCGTAGTAATATCAAATAATTGCAATAAAACAGGTGACTTAGATATCTTTCAGGTCCCCCTCTCACGCCGGAAACCGGGGTTCAAACCCCCGTGGGACTACCAAAATAAAAACAATAAGTTATATTCAGTAATGATGTTATTATTGCCTTGTTATTATTGCACTCCCCACAGTATTCCCTGGATGATATGACTCCAGCGGAATGTTTGTCAAAGAACACTAGAAACTCTATTTTTCAATTAAAGGAATCCGTATGGTAAAAGTGGTCCATGGCATTCATGTTCATGGATCCGGTTTAATCAGCGGGAAGTCCTTCGAGCCGGGGGAAATCGTTTATCGGTTTCCAGGCAAAATCAGCCAATCGGTTCCGACATATCAAACGATCCAGATCGGCGCGGACCGACATACCCTTGATTTTGGCATCCTGGCCAACATCAATCATTCCTGTGATCCCAATACGGTCATTGATACGGAAAACCTGTCTGTCTTGGCTTTGCGCGCCATCGCCACCGGAGACGAGCTGACCTTCTTTTATCCTTCAACGGAGTGGGATATGGCCCTGCCTTTTGCTTGTCAATGCCGCTCTCCACAATGTCTTCAGTTTGTAGCCGGCGCAAGATATCTCAGCCACGGCGTTCTGAAGGGCTACTTCATCAACAGGCATATCCTCAAGATGCATTCCGAGCTGCTTTCCGGGGCATCAGACTCCTGTGGGTTTCAGCCGCGGTAAGGTGATGATCACGGATGATTCCACTATAGAACGGAGGTGGGAATGTGTCACCAAAATGGCCATTGGTAGTGCATCCAACATTCTGTGGTCAAGCTTTTCTTGACATACAAGACCACGTTTCTTATACTTCACACCGCAAAAAGGAAGTTCTTATCCATTCAATCACTTCAATCCATTGCCGCTTACGGATTGATGAAAGAGGGCCGGCTCTCCCTGGAAGAATTTCTTTCCGCGCCGGACGGGTTCGATGATGTCCGCGATAAAGTCCGGGGCGAACCGGATCAATATGAAGCGATGGGCAGGACGCTTGCCGACCTGATTCTGGAAGCAGGAGGCGGGCGTCTGCCGGATCTGAAGCGCCGCTGATTTTTATGCAAGACAAAAGCCGACCAAATCGAGATTCCGATCGGAACCGGGAATACCGGGACCTGTTTAAATTCATCGCCTGGATGGTGGGAACCTCCGTGCCGGTGACCGCCATGATCGTTCTGATCGGCGTCTATTCGGGATCGCTGACCCTTGTCGCCATCACGATGGACTACGGCTTGTCGCTATGCCTGAATATCATGTCGCTGGCCGCGCTGGGCGTCGTTTTGCGACAGAATGTTTTCAAATATCCATACGGCGCGGGCAAGCTGGAAAATTTTACGGCCTTTGTTTACGGCGTCTGTTTAATCCCCCTGGCCATGGCCGTTTTCACCTTCGCCGTGAAACGGTATTTGAATCCCCCGCAAACTCTCAACCTGTGGTTTGCGCTGCTTTACGTCGTCGCCCTGATCCGTCTGGCGGTGTTTGCCGTCTGGATTACACGTCTGGGGAAAAGGCATCCGCGGCATTCACCCCTGATGCAGGCCTATTATGCGGATTACCGAATTTCGCTGGTCTATGAATCCGCCATTTTCGCCACCTTGCTGATGGGGTTATTGATATCTGAACACGGCGGCATGAAGATCGCGGTCATCATCGATGTGTCGGTCGCGTCGATCATCGCTCTTTACTATCTGGTTGTTGCCTGCCGGCTGATCATCCGAAACTTCCGCTCGCTGATTGACCTTCCGCTGGGCGAAAAATACCAGCGTCATATTCTGCGCTGTCTCATTGAAGAATTCGACGCGTATGACGGTCTTGGCGCGATCTATACGCGCAGAAGCGGCAGCGAGGTGATGATCCAGATTGAGATGCGCTTTGCCGGGGATACGCCGCTGAAGCAGATTGACGACCTGCGAAAGCGCCTGGAAGAAAAGCTGCGACAACTCGATGATCATGTCGTTTTCCAATTGATTCCCCTGGGCCCGGAAACGGCGCCGCGCGATCCCCTGGTTGAAGAAGTTGAAGAAAAGAAATAGCGGGATTCAAAACGCCCGATGGTAAGGTTCCATGGACAATCAGACACATACCTGCTTTGGAAAGGTGCGAGGATGATCGATTTTATGCCTTTTATCGGCGACGGTTGCGGCAACACGTTTCTGGTTTTATCGCAGCGTTATTGCGACCGGCACGCCGATGACCACATTCGCCGTTTGTGGAAGGCCACCGGCGTTGATTCCGTCTTGATTTTGCAAAAATCTCTTCGCGGCGACATCCGGATGCTGGTTCCCGGAAATGACGGCATTCGGGGAGACGAAAGCGGGGAATTCTGTGGAAACGGGGCGAGAGTGGCCGCCGCGTTTTACCTGCGTCATTTGGGGCAAAGTCCGGTAATCGAAAGCCGCGGCGGAGTGCTTTTCCCCACCATAGTTGAGGAATCGGCCGTAAGCGTTGAATTTCCGTTGCCGGAAGAGCGAGGCGGCATTGTGCTTGCCGGGGGAGAACCGCATGTCCGCACGGCCCGGAAGATGACACCCCCCGAACTGATGCGATTCTGCAATGGAAGGTCCCGTCGGGTGAGCGCCAACCGGGTGGCGATTTGTTCGTCTTTGCATCTGCTCGTGCAAACCTTTGAGCATTCCATTAATAAATTTACAGGCTGTTGCGGAACCGGATGCATTGCCATGGCTTATCTGGCCTATCGGGAAAGGCGGGTCGAACGCCGTGTTACCGTCGAAGCGCCGGGCGGACAATTGACCGTGGACATCCGACCATCCTGTATCATTATGTCCGGTCCGGTCCGTCTGATAGGATCGATGGAACAATGGATAACCGATCAGACTTAGGAACCAAGTTTTTCTACTATCGTAATTCGGCGTAATTCAAAAGATGCCGATTGATTTTACTCTGCGCTTTCCTGCCTTGTCACCCAGTCTTTCACTTCTGTAAGCAGGTTTTTGCGGAATGCTTCCGGCTCCAAGGTCGTGATATGCGGTATCCATGACGGCTTCCTGTAATCAAGCGGTCGATAATTTTTATGGACGTCCCACCTTTCAATCCGAACTTAACAGCCATCATTACTATGGGGCTTTCTTTATTGAAGAGCGTTGTCTCTTGCTTCATTCCTCAAAGGCGTTTTCCTGATATTGATCGGGTGGTATTTGCTTTTTATTGGCATGGATTAAAAATTTATTGGCCCACAAAGCAAAAAAAGACATTCTTTTTCT
>Ga0208822_1000606_pt1 | contig 27499 bp, 37 predicted proteins | sample AD_STIC08_MetaG_FD_184435 | JGI IMG/M metagenome (GOLD analysis project Ga0208822, IMG submission 184435) | Active sludge microbial communities of municipal wastewater-treating anaerobic digesters from USA - AD_STIC08_MetaG (SPAdes) (version 2) | ecosystem: Engineered > Bioreactor > Anaerobic >...
TAACCAAACCTTTATATAAACCCTGTCAGTAAGGCACACAGGAAATTCAATCTTAACCGTTTGGTTATCGGAGGGTCAGGAGCTGGTAAGAGCCGTTATGAAATCAAACCAAATATAATGCAGCTCAACGGTTCTTATATTATAACAGACCCTAAGGGGGAATTGTATCGTGATTGTGCGTATTTACTGGAACAGAACGGCTACAAGGTAAGAGTTTTAAACCTTATAGACCCTAAGTATTCAAACACTTATAATCCGCTTTATTATATCCGGGAGGAAAAAGACGTTTTGATTTTGGTTGATACTATTCAAAACAATACAAGGGGTAAGGGTGAAAAGGAAGACTTTTGGACACAGGCAGCAAAAGCTTTGCTTACTGCAATAATATTTTATCTCTGTACACTTGATTTAGAGTATAGGCATATGCACAATATATTGAAGCTTCTAACAAGTGCAAAAGTTTCAGAAGACGGAGAAAATGATGATAACCCACTAGACAAAGTTTTTGACAAACTGCGTAAGGACATAGAGGAAGACAATGATGAAAATGGATACAAAGCCCTTGCTGTACTGAATTATGATACATTCAAGCTCGGAGCAGGGAAGACAGCAAAGAGTATATTAATAACAATGGCCGTCAAGCTTGGAATATGGAGTATCAAGGGAATTACACGACTAACTGGAACTGATGAAATGGAAATCAATAAAATAGGGTACGAAAAAACAGCCGTTTTCATCATCATTCCTGATAGTTACAGCACCTTTAATGTAATTGCTTCAATGTTTTACAGTCAGTTATTCCAGATACTTTACTATGAAGCGGACTTTAATTGTGGAGGGAGGCTTCCTTTATTGGTTCAATGCCTTTGTGATGAATTTGCAAATATAGGTCAGATTCCAGAATTTGAAAAGAAAATATCAACCATGAGAAGCCGTAATATATCAGTTGTACCAGTAATTCAAGGATTAAGCCAATTAAAGGATTTATATAAAGAATCATGGCAGACAATACTTGGTAACTGCGACACATTACATTTTCTTGGGACAACAGACGAAGAGAGCCTAAAATATATATCTGGAAAGCTTGGAAAAACTACAGTAAGGGTTGATACTAGAGGTAGATCAAAGGGTAAAAGCGGAGGTTATTCAGAAGGTGAAAGTTATACAGCAAGAGATTTAATGACAACAAATGAATTATTTGAAATGCCGAAAGAAGATTCAATAGTCTTTATAAAAGGTTACAAGCCATTTTACGGCCAAAAGTTTGATATTGAAAAACACCCTAACTATAAAATGGTTCAGGAATATCCAACAGATATAAAAACTAAATTTACTTTATCTAATGAAGTTAAATATAAGATTTATAAAATTACTGATTTTGTAGAAGTGGAAACAAATTCGCCTGAAATTGAGACAGATATTGAAATAGACGATGGTGAATTAAATCAGGAAGAATTAAAAAAACAAATTGAAGCAAGTTTTAACATGGAATAACATACTTTAAAAATGCCTTAAATATCACAAGTTATTATAAAAGGTTAGATAAGTTTTTTGTTGAATTTCTGTCGAGTTTTTGTTAAGTCTTTGTAGTAAAAAATATTTGAAAATGCTAGCATTTTTTAAAGCGTTTGGTATAATATAGTTATTGAAAAATCTATTCAAATTCCAATATAAAGGAGGGTTAGGAATGCATGAAGATGAACACGATTTCATACTTTTAAAAGGTGATAATCTAGAAAATGAGTTATCAGAGGACACGCAAACAGAATATAGAGAAAACTTTTTAGAAGAACTAGAAAATGTTCAGAAAGTAAGTGAAGATATTACCGAAGAACAGGACAAAGAATTTGAAGAAATCGAAATTATACTTAATGAATTAAATGAGTTAGAGGAAATTGAAAATGATTTTTCAAAAGTTAATAGTTTTGAAAATTAATTTTCAAAATTTCAAAAATGGTCAAAATTAAATTTGGAGGTAGATAAAATGAAAAAATCAAAAAAAATAAAAATGAATGTGAAAGCTATTACTAAGAAAATTACGAAATCAGGCTTACTTATCACTTTGTTTCTTCTTTTATTTTCAACAGTTGCTTTTGCAGGTCCACAAGGTGGACTTACTGGAGGAGAAGATGACAAAATAATGCTTATAGTTAAAACTATAGCAAGTTATGCTTGGAAGTTTGGTTTAATAATGATTTTTTACGGAGCACTTCAAGTTGGTATTGCATTCAAAGATGATGAGCCAGATAAAAAAGCGAAAGGCATTAAATGGTGTATAGCAGGTTCTATAGTTACAGCAGTTGCGATGGGATTTGATAAATTTGTTACTTTCTAATAGGGTACAGCAAACAAAATATACAACCATTCTGAATGTAGGGGGCTTAAAAACACCCTGCATTCAGAGTATAAAGGAGGCTTTTGAATGATATTATCAATTCTTTCTAAAAAGAAAAAACTAATCTTGTATATATTCGTTGCTGTTTTCCTTGTCTATTGTTACCATGTTGGTGCTGCTCCGGGAGATCCACCAGAAGAACCACCGGCACAAACAAATGGAACTTTAAAAGGAGTAGTAAGAGGTGCAGCGGACTTGATGGGAATACAAGGGGCTAAAATAACTGTCGATGGTGTGAATAAAGGGGTTACGGATATTAATGGAGAATTCACAATTTCAAATATACCTGATGGTGGACACCAGTTTAACGTTATTCCTGCTAATAGTGACTATAATCAACCTGAACAACCAGTAGAGATTGATATTATAGGGAATTCAACTGTATATTACACTTTTACCCTTGGAGAAAATGTTACTGGTATCTTTGATAGATTAGCACTTTGGGGTAAGTATCTTTTAAGTATTCCTGATAGGATAACAGACGCTATTAATAATACTATTGCAAGCGTTTTAAACGGAATGAAAAAGACTTTATTGCAAGAAACCTTTGGAATCCTGATGGTATTTGAAAAATTACTTACAGATACCGGAATAGACTTTACAAAGGGTGTTGTTGCAAGGATAGCTGGAGTTTTAAGGCCTTTTGCCGTAAGTTTTGCTTGTCTTTGGTTTGTAATAATGTTAACCAAAAAATCAGTCTATTTGGATGCTCTTAACCCACAGGAAACTTTTAAAGGTTTAATGCTGCTTGTATTGTCTTCTTCATTTATAACGAACTCTTTAAAAATCTTACAGTATGTACTTGAAGCAAACGCCCAGATAGTCCAAAAAATTATTGATATAGGTGTTGACTGGAATCAAGTTGTGAGAGTAATGGACGCTCAACTATCCCCGGCAGGAGGTGACGCATTAACATTGGACGCTATAGCTTTTCTTCTTTTCTTCCTGATTATGGTCATATTCAATTTCCTTATGATGTGTGGAATGTATATAACCCTTATTTTAAGGCAAGTTGAACTTCAAATTATGGCAGCCGTCAGTCCTTTGTTTTTCTCATGTATAGCCGGGGAACAGTCAATGGAAATATTTAAGTCATATATTAAAAACTTTATGGCTATTGTATTAACCACTGTTTATATAAGTGCCGGAATGATTATATTTTCAGAGTTAATGACAAAGACAATAACAAATGGTATAGGGGCATATATAGAAGCCCTAATGAAATGTATTGCCATGAGCTTCTATGTTATAAAAGCTCCTGCTGCACTCAGAAGTATTCTGGGTACTGGAAGCTCGTCAATAAATGTAACCTCTGTAGTAAGAGCATTCATGTAAAGGAGTGAAAATATGATTTCAGTCAAGATTAATAAAAATGTTGGTGAGTACAAATCTAAAATTGCTATGGGAATGAATTTAAGGCAAATCATATGTTTTGTAATTGCTATAGGTATAGGAGTACCTCTACATTTCTTTTTAAATCGTTTAGGGTGGGGAAGCGACATTATAGGGTTTATTGATATTGGAGTAATTCTTCCAGTCCTTGCAATAGGCTTTTTTAAACCTAAAAATATGTATGCTGAAAAATATGTATGGCAGCGTTTAAAGAATGAAGTTGTATACCCAAAGGTAAGGAAGTATAAGACACAAAGCGACTACGATTATTTTATAAAGGTACTTAGAGCAGAAGAACGCAAGGAATACAAAAAGAGTAAATTTAAAAACAAGAAAACAAATGATATTCCAATGTAACACAATTGATATGCCAGGATCTCTTCAGGTTGAAAAATATGTGTTACAAAAAAATTCAAGGAGGTTATGAATATGCCTAAAAAAAATAAATCAGTTTTAGAAAATGAAAAGGAATTTTTACAGCAGCAGCTTGAAGAATTAAAAAAGAAACAGAAAAAGAATTTTAATAAGCGTATCAAAAAGGTAAAGAAAAAAAGCTTTTTTGAAAAGCTGCTACGTATTAAAAATTATCAGATACCTAATTCAGCTCAAAGGACTATACCTTTTAAAAATATATTTGACAATGGAATGATACAAGTCGAAGAAGATTACTTTGCTATGATATTGAGTTTTTCAAATATCAATTACACTCTTGCAAGGGAAGACGACCAAAAAGTAATATTTGCTGAATACTGCAAGTTTTTAAATTCGCTTGAAACAGACTTGAATTTTCAACTGTTTTTGCAAAACATAAACATTGACCAAGACGAAATTACCGAAGCTTTAACACCAAAGGCAAAAATTAATGACCCAGAAGTTAAAGAACTGCAAGATGAATATTTTAAGATAATACAAGGAGTAATCAAGGAGAGTAAAAATAAGACTGCCCAGAAAAAGCTTTATATGGTATTTGGTACTCGTCAGGCAGACCCGGAAAAAGCAGAATCGGAACTGCACAAGTTTGTTCCTGAAATTAAAGCACACTTCAAGAAAATAGACAGCGAAGTTGAACCATTAACGGCCATGCAAGTTATAGAGCTTTTCCATGACTTCTACAACCCACATAAAGCAAACTTCTTTGTTGAGCCGGAAGAAATGATTAAAAAAGGAATGAGCCTGAAAGATGTTATTTGTCCGGCAAGCTTCAAGTTTGAACAAACTTATTCTTATATGGGGAATTTGGTAAGTCAAACCCTATTTGTTAGGGATTACCCAAATATGTTGAATGATAATTTCATTACAGAGCTGCTTGACAATCCTTTTAATCTTCAAGTATCTATGCATATTGATTCTTCCGATTCAGCCGACGCTGTTAAATACCTTAAAAGGAAAATAACAAGCCTTGAAGGTAACAGAATTGAGTACCAGAAGAAAAACGCAAGAGAAGGAACCGGGTACATACCTTATGAACTGCAAACATCATTGAAGGAAGTTACAGACTTACTTGATTCTATCGTAAAGTCAGATAAAAAGCTTTTCTTTGTAAGTTTATACATAAATATAATAGCCGACAACTTAGAGCAGCTACAAGCAAGAACAGATACTGTTTTAAGGGTTTGCAGAAAGAACCTTATCAATGCCGATATTTTGACACATCAACAGGAAGATGGCCTTGTATCTATCCTGCCGATTTGTAAAAACAAAGTTAAAGGAAAAAGAAGTCTTTTAACTGATGGATTGGCGGTACTAATGCCCTTTTCATCACAAGAGATATTTCATAAGAACGGATTTTATTACGGCAGAAATACAGTTTCAGGCTCAATGATAGTGTATAGCAGAAAGAATCTTCAAAATGCTTCCGGCTTTCTTCTGGGTGTGCCAGGTTGCCTGATGGGAGACACCAAAATAAAAATTGCCGATGGTGCAACGGTAACAATGCAGCATTTAGCTGAGAATATGACAGACAAGGAATTTTACGTTTATAGCTATGATATAAAAAATAAAAAGGTTGTAAAGGCTAAAGCAAGACACCCCAGAGTAACAAAGCATGTAAAGGAACTTTTGGCCGTTCATTTGAGCAATGGTGAAATTGTTAAATGTACCCCAGACCATAATTTTTTAAAAATTGATGGTGAATATATAGAAGCTCAATACATGATACCGGGTGACAACCTCATGCCTGAAAACAAAGTAGTAAAAGTAGAAAACATTAGTCTTGAAAGTCCTGTTGATGTATATGATATTGAGGTTGACGAGTACGAAAACTTTTTGTTGGACGCAGGAATATTTGTACACAATTCCGGGAAATCATTTACGGCCAAAGAAGAAATAATGTCCGTTTACTTCAATACCGATGACGATATTATTATAATCGACCCAGAAAACGAATATTCAGGCCTTTGCAATTCTCTTAAAGGTGAGGTTATTAATATTTCAAGTGCTTCTGAAAACTTTATTAATCCTATGGATTTATCAGAAGACTATGCGGATGATGATAACCCCATAAACCTGAAATCTGAATTTATATTGTCTCTGGTCGAAAGTATAAAGGGTAAGTTGACCGCAGCAGAAAAGACAATCATTGACCGATGTGTAAAGCTTGTATATGCAGACTATGTAAACAGCAATTTTGACCGTAGCAAGTTGCCATGTTTAAAAGACTTTTATGATATTCTGTGCGAACAAACAGAATCACAAGCAAAAGATATCCTTTTAGCCCTTGAAATGTATATAAAGGGAAGCCTTAACCTGTTTTCACATCAAACTAATATTGAGTTGAATAATAGGTTGACGGTATTCAACACTAAGGACTTAGGTAAGCAGCTCAAAGGTTTAGGAATGCTCATTACTCTTGACTGTATATGGAATAGGGTATGCCAAAACAGGGGAAAAAATAAGCACACTTGGATTTATACAGACGAATTTTATATCCTGTTTGATAATGAATATTCAGCCCAATTCTATTACGAACTTTACAAACGTGCCAGAAAGTGGGGGGGCATACCAACAGGGATAACCCAGAACGTAGAAGACCTTTTAAGAAGTGAAACTGCAAGAACCATGTTAAGCAATAGTCAATTTCTATTGCTCCTGAATCAGTCGGCCAGTGATAGACAGGAGTTTTCCAAACTCTTAAAAGTCAGTGACGTACAGCTTAACTATGTAACAAATGCAGACACAGGAAGCGGTCTTCTCATTTCAGGAAAGAACGTGATACCGTTTAAGAAAAAATTCCCGAAAGATAGCCGACTTTACAAAGTCCTCACTACTAAGATAGGAGAAGATTAATATGAAATTATCCATACGAGAAAAAAGAGTTCTATTGCATGAAATTCATGCAGCAGATAAAAAGTATCGTGAAGTCAAAGGAGATATAAAGGAGATAAAGGAGATATTAAATTGGGCTTTTGATTATAAGGATAATTATAAAGATGGCTGGGAATGTGCATTTGATAGTCTGTATGAAAAGGCTTTTAAACAGATAAATTGTAACACAGATATTTAGCTGAAGCTCATACCGGTTTGAAAATCTGTGTTACAAAATAAGGTCATAAAGGAAAGGCAAGCCTTACGGCTTGCTTCCCCGGTGGTAATGGGTGTCACCCTCGAAAAGTACCCCATAACCAATTCCATTATATCCTTTATGGCCTTTCTATTCAATAATAGAAAGGATTGGTGAAAATATGAAATTTACAGCCAGAGAAATATTAAAGATTAATACGATGATAAGCATAGATTTGTTCGCCCGGTCTATTGGTAATGAGTATCAAGTAATTTTTAAAAAGTTTGATAATGCTTTTAATGCAAACGGTATTGTTTTGGACGGAAGCAAAATTTTTGATATAGACTTTAAACCTGATGAGATAAAGACTTTAGAAACCTATATTGAGAAAAGAATAAAACGTTGTGTGTCTGCTGATGGTAATAAATTAAGCATTAACGACTTAAAAGAAATTTTAAATAATATCAAAAATCAAAAATGTAACACATAGTATCTTGGTGATCCGATGGAGCCGCCACGAAACTATAAAAAAATGTGTTACAAAAAAGGGAGGTCATAGCATGGGTAAAATTTTAGTATTAGCAGAAAAGCCAAGTGTTGCAAGGGATTACGCAGAAGTTTTAAACTGTAAAGAAAGAAAAGACGGATACATAGAAGGTGAAAAATATATTGTGACATGGTGTGTCGGACACCTTTTCACATTGTTTGAACCAGAGGACTATAAGCCTGAATTGAAACAGTGGAAACTTGAAACTCTGCCGATTGTACCAGAAAGATTTAATATAAAGCCCATTGAAGCAACAAAAAAACAATTCAAGGTTATTGAGGGGCTTATAAAAAGGCCTGATGTAACAGAAATAATAAACGGCGGTGACGCTGGGCGTGAAGGTGAACTTATACAAAGGTATGTTTTAAGAGCTGCCGGAAACAAAAAGCCAGTAAAAAGGTTATGGATAAGCTCATTGACAGCAGAAGACATAAAAAACGGATTTAATAAGCTGTTGCCGTCAAGCGAGTTTGACAACCTCTTTAAATCGGCAGAAACCAGAAACCAAGTCGATTGGTTAATTGGTATGAATTTTACAAGGGCATATACAAAACTTCTGGGGCAAAACACCGTTTTATCTGTTGGACGTTGCCAAACACCTATACTGAATTTAATAGTTAATCGTGACATTGAAATAGATAACTTCAAGTCTGTTACCTACTATGAAATTGAAAGTTTATTTTCAAAGGGTTATAGAGGTATTCTAAGGTTTGACCCAAAACTTACATTGGTAGATAAAGCAAATGAGATATTACGAACTGTCAAAGGAAAACTTGGAACAGTAAAGGAAATTAAGTCCGAAGAAAAAAAGGAACTACCACCACAGTTTTTTAACCTTACAAACTTGCAGCGTCGGATGAACAGGCTTTATAAATATTCTGCAAAAGAAACCCTTGATATAGCCCAAAAGCTTTATGAGGAAAGAAAAATCCTTTCCTACCCCCGGTCATCATCGAGACATATAACAAAAACTCTTTTTGCAGAACTGCCAAAGCACTTTGAAAGTATTAATTTTGGCAAGTTTGCGGAACTGATAAAGAATATAGATACAGGAATGCAGCTTTCAAACAGGTTTGTTGATGATGGGAAAATTACAGACCATCACGCTATAATTCCAACAGCCAACAGGAAGACATCTCAGATATATGACGAACTTACAGAAAAGGAACGGAATTTATTTGACGAAGTTATATTCTCTTTAATAAAAGCTTACTACCCAGACCATTCCTACAGGCAAGTAGAAGTTACAACAGAGGTAGAAAATTATAACTTTATAAGTAAGGGTAAAACAATTCTTGTATCAGGATGGAAGACAATTGACAAGGAAGAAGAATCTGCAAATGATGAAGAGATATTGCAAATTCCTGAACTGAAACAAGGGGAATCCGTCAAGGTTGATAATGCGGAGATGAAAGTAAAGAAGACGCAGCCACCAAAAAGAATAACAGAAGACGTACTTTTAGCCTTTCTTGAATCTCATAATATTGGTACGGAAGCAACAAGAGCAAATTTTATTGAAACGCTGCTGCAAAGGAAATTTATTGAGAAGAATAAAAATAATCTATTATCTACACCTTTTGGCCGTAGCTTTATATCAAACATTAAACAGGAGTTTATAAAAGATATTGAAACTACTAGAACTCTTGAAGAAAAGCTTTCCCAGATAGAAGACGGTAAGCTAACACAGGAAGCGATTTTGAAGGAACTTATAAACGATTTGAAAAAATATATTCAAGAACTCAAAGGGGAAACCTTTACGGCCTTAGAGATTGAAAACCTAGGAATTTGTCCGAAGTGTAAAAAGGGTAAGGTTCTGGAAAAGGAAAAGGTTTATAAGTGTGACAATAAAGAATGTGACTTCTTCATAAGCAAAGTAATCTGTAATGGTAAAATTGGAAAACGTGATATTAAAAAGCTTCTGGAAGGTAAACCGACAGGGGCAATAAAATTCAAAAGCAAGGATAATAAAGATTTTGAATCCTGCCTTGTATGGAAGGATGGAAAATTAAACTTCGTCAAGAATACAAAAAAATAATACAATCCACTTTTGTAAATATGATTTTTACGGCGTTAGCCGATGTTAAATATTAATATATTGTAACACAAGTTTTTCTTCAGGATAAAGCCAGGACGGAAAATTTGTGTTACAATTTGGAGGGATGAAGATTGAAAAAGCTAGTTGAAGTCAAGGATATTCAAAAGCTTTCAACTATGTTAGACGAATTGAAATTCTCACTTCCTACAAGCTTATGGGATAAGGTAGATAATATCATATCATTTGTAGATGGTAATATTGCAAGGAAAAATCAATCAGATAAGAACGAATTTAAACGAGCTATTTACCAGAGGATGAAAGCAGCTCCAACGGAGGAACTTAATAAGAAGTGGTATTCACTGTATAAAAGATTAGATAGTATTTTTGAGGAAGATAAAGAAAAGGACGCAATAGAACAGTCACAGGATAGACTTTCCGAACTACTTTTAAGTATAGGGGAAATTATAAGTGAAGAATGAAAGGAGTGATTACTAATGTTTGCATATATGCTAACCGAGGATGAGAACATAGAAATTTCAGTTAATAAAAAGTTTGCAAAGGAACTATTAACCTTCATGGCCGAGGATATATATTACAGAATGTTTTCAGGACACAGGTCATTGAATAAGTCGCCCAGAATAGAAAAGGAAATTTTAAAAGGTATTTATGAAAAATATTTATGGTTCATAAAAAATGTTGCTAAATCAAGAGAACAGAAATTTACATTCAGGATTAATAAAGCTTATGCGGAAGTTTATTTCCTGCACTTCTTGAAAGATATAGTCGATATAAGTTGTGCGTACACACCACAGCCGTCTGACAGTTTTATTGAAGTTACTAAATCATTGATAAGTGTAGTTGAAAAGAGCCTTTAAAGGCTCTTTTTATTATTTTTTAGATGGTGAAATCTTACCACAATATCATGGAAACTAACATTTGTTTCTATAAATTTTTCACCGCACTTATCAAACCATTTTCTTGCAAATTCCACACAATCAATATCACTTCGATTTTTAATGTCCGAAGTAAACATTCTCCAACATGCAGCCGTTGAACCATTTACCGAATTTTTATCTTCTTTAGATAAATTATTAAACAATTCAATTTCATTTAATGAAGTTGCTTGTTGAGATAATGATTTTTTCAACTTATAAATGTTTTTATAAATATCTCTAATTTCATTTTCCTTTTGTTCAGCCATTTCTAATAACTTTCTTAATTCGTCCATAATAAAACCTTCCTCTTAACCAAGCTTGCTTTTAACAGTATTTTATTCTTGTTGGCTGTATATGTCAAAAATAACTTGACTGCAAAGATGTAATATTTTAATATTATTAGTAGAATGATATTATAATATCTATATGAGGTTAATATTATGCTTAAACTTATAGGCCTTGTTTCAATGATTATAGACCATTTTGGAATTACTTTTTTTCCTTCTTGCATTATCTTTAGAATATTTGGAAGAATAGCTTTTCCTATTTTTGCGTATCAGGTAAGTGTTTCTTATAATTTTACTTCCAATAAGTCCAACTATCTTAAAAGATTGATATTATTTGGTGCTATCGCCCAATTCCCATATATGTTCTTGTTTAGCAGCATGAATATACTCTTAACCTTTGCTACCTCTGTTATTGCAATGTCTGGTATTGATTTTGTAACACATAGGGTTAGCTGCATCCGGGAGAGCTTCAGGAAAACATTAATATTTTGTGTTACAATTATAACTTTTGCGATAGTGTTTGAAGCTTTTAAGTTTGAATATGGTGCTTATGGTTTTTTATCTGTATTGCTGTTCAGGTATCTTCCTTTGAAAGATAATTTTCAAAAGGTACTGATACTCTTTTCAGTTATGACTATGGCTTTTTGCTTTTATTCGGGTTTCTGGGTTCAGATATTCAGCCCCATTACATTAATAATAATAAAAGCTTTAGATTCATACCGGGTAAAACATAATAAATATTTCTTTTATGTATTCTATCCTCTGCATTTGACCGTATTTGTTTCGGTTAAATTTGTAACACATTTATTTTAATTGGTGCAGTCCTGGCAGCCGAATTTGTGTTACATTGTATTGACAAAATGATATTAAAATATTATAATATTATTAGTAGATTAATATTATTTGCAGGATGATATTAAAGGAGTGAATGAAGAATGTCCACTAAGTCAAACATTAGAAGTATAAGGTTTTCAGATGAAGTTAAGGAAATTATTGAAAAGGTAGAAGGAAAGAATTTTCAGGAAAAGTTTGAAAATCTTATATATAAGCTTGATAATGAAAGAGAGCAAAAACAAAAAGATATAAGACGCTTGAATTCTCTAATAAAGGAAAAGGAAGAACGCTTGAAAAAGCTGAATGAAACAGTTCAAAGGATGGATAGCTTGACTTTTAGCATGTCAAAGGTTAAGACAGAAATTGAAAATATAAATTCAAACATATCATTTTTAAAAAAACTATCTGAAAAGGAATGAGGAAGATGGATATTAATTACTTGAAAATCATTGACAAATTAAGTTTTGCAAAGTCAGATATTGAAGACCTTTTTGAAAAAGGACAATCAGGGGAAAAGGGGTTTGAAAACCGCCAAGCTTATTACATAGTTGAAAATATTTTAGAAGAGCTTGACACAGCCTTTTATAAGCTAAAAAGGTTCTCTTCTCCTGCAATTGAAGGAAGGCTTCAAGAGGACACAGGCCTTGAAAGATTTGAGCTTATCAGGAAAGACAACGGTAAATCTCTGGGGTGGTTCTTCTCCTGCGGTGACTATTTGGAAGTATACGACCCAGAATCAGAGGAATGGTATACCGGGAGAGTTGAGCATACAACAAGAGACGGCCAAAAAGGATATTACTTTTACAATCGTGACCTTGATAATCCATTCTTATGTACTGGAATGGTTTGCAGGGTAAGAAAACAAGAATAATATTTTGCAATTTTAATATCATAATATTATAATATCAAAGGAGGCTTTACAAATGATAGTTATTTCTATAATTAATCAAAAAGGCGGAGTTGGCAAGACCACAACAGCAGCAAATTTGAGTGCCGGATTGTCTAAATCAGGCAAAAATACGCTATTTATAGACTTAGACCCACAGGGAAACGGTACGTCTTGTTTTAATATTGAAGGTGACGGACTGGAAAAAACTATCTATACCTTGTTTACTTCCAAAGAGCCGGATTTCAAAGGAACACTTATTAATGTTAATGAAAAACTTAGTATTATTCCGGCAAACCTTGAACTTTCTAATGTAGAGATTGAATTATCAAGTGCAATAAGCAGGGAAACAAAGCTCAAAAAGCTTTTAAATGAAATTAAGGGTTTTGATATAACGGTAATTGACTGCCCCCCATCACTAGGTTTGTTAACAGTTAATGCTCTTGCTGCTTCAAATTATATTATAATCCCGGTTACAACAAGCTATTTTCCTATTAAGGGTTTAAACTCACTATATAATACCATAGAACTTGTAAGAGAAATTAACCCTACAATTGATGTCCTTGGAATACTCATAAGCCGTTATGTAAGTTCAAGGAAAATATCAAAGGAATTGAAAGAAACCCTTTATAATACCTTCGATGAAAAAATGTTTGAAACTGTTATAAGGGAAAGCGTGAGTGTAGAAAACAGCTTTGAAACTGGAAAACCTATTATATTCCAGAATGACGAAAAAGCAAGTGGTTATGTGGATTATCATAATTTTACCAATGAAGTTTTAAAAAGAATTGAATGTAACACAAAATAAATCTTGGTCACCGGGTGCAGCTGCAAAAATGTGTTACAGAGAAAGGATAAAATCATGTTTGATAAATACAATGAGATTTTTGAAAGATACTTGAGAGTATGTAAAGGTAAATATGATAGCAACAAACCATATGATAATTTAGAAGAATGTTGTATAACCTGTGAAAAATACACATGGGAACTTTCAGGTATGCTAGAATTGCTTGAAGCTACAGGAGAAATAACATCAGAAAAAAAGGATGTAGAATTTCAACGAATACTTGATAATTTTTCATCGCATAAGCTTTTTAGTGCATATATGACAAAAGGTGAAGTTATGGTTTTTAGTAAATAAAATGTAACACAAAATTATAAGGTTCTCGTGCATGATTTTGTGATCTGTTGAGCTTATGTGTTACATTTTTAAAAGCGTTTATCAGAATTACTGTAACACAAAATAAATTTTTGCTGCCGGTGCAACTGCTAAAAATGTGTTACATATTAAAAATGAAAAAGGGTTGTGTTGCAATGACTTCAAAAAATGAAAAATTATTAAATGACATAGGACTGAGTATGGTTGCTTCTGAAATGGAATATAAAAGGTTTTTAAAAGATAAAAAACAATATAATTTAGAAGAACTTGAATTATCTTTAAATAAATTATGCAAATATGTGTTAGATAAAGACGTTAAAGTTAATTTTAACACTTTCAGAGGTTTTCCATATATATCAAAAGAAGATACTTATGGTTTGGAAGTAAAAGACTATACATTCCAAGAGTATTGCATTATAAAATTTATTAGAAACTATCTAAAATACGAGAATAAAAGCTATTTGTTTTTAGATATTGACAAATTAATAGAAATTACTGAACCTGTGGAAGTATTGAAGGTTTTAACCCCATTATCAAAAATTTCAATTGATATGATTTTTTAGATAAGAAATTGAATAGCTCTAAAAAAAAGAGATATAAAGAGTTTACCATAGTTGACATAAATAAAAATTTTAGACTTGTTTTTGGACTTTTAAAAATGATAAATCTAAATAATAGCCTTAAATGGGATTTGATATTTTAGTTGATTTATGCAGGGTTAAAAACTATATAAACAAAATGTGGATTTTGTGTAATCTCAAAATATGGAAGGAGTGTTGAAATTGGTAAAGGTGAGATTACAGGGTTTGCCTGATGAAGTGGAAGAAATATTGAAGCAGCTCAGGGAACAATTCAGGATACTTGAAGAAAGTAATCAATATGGTAATAGAAGTTCAGAATATGTAAGGGTTTATTTAGATGTTGAAAAGAAAGGGTGATTTAACTTGGAAAGAAAATTATGGATTTTGCAAAGAACAGGGATTACAGCAGTTTTGTTTATAATTGCTCTTGCAATATGTATAATCTCTGGCAATAATGTCTCTAAGTACACATCAATATTTTTAGGTGTTGCTACTATTTTATCAGTTATACCACTAGGTTTAGGTCATTATGATTAATTCTAATGTAACACAATTAAAATGCTAGGATCTCTTCCTGAAGGAAAATTTGTGTTACAAATACAAAGGAGGTTATTTGATTGGAAGCAGATATAAAAATTAAAAGAATTCGCAGAATTTTAATTTCATCAGTTTTATTCGGAATCACAGTTCTAATATACAAAAACACAGACTTTACATTTTTTAAATACATGTCCATGTTATGTGGAGCATTTACCATTATATCAGTAATACCTTTTTTCGGATTTGATTAGAAATTGTCTACGCTATTTTAAGGTTAATCAAAGGAGGAAATGAAAATGTCTGAAAAGAAGTCGGTAGGCGTTTTAAATGGTCTTAAAAATAATGTTAATAGGCCAATAGAAGAAAAGCCAAAGGGAAAAGCCCCTGAGAAGGAAGAAAAGTTAATTAATAGGTCTTACTATTTCACAAAAGAATCCATACAGCAGCTTAATGAGCTTAAAGTATTTCTATGTGATGGTAAAAGCTATTCAGAAATTATTTGTGAAGCTATAGACTACTACTATAAGCACAAAAAGGGCGAATAATAGGGGGGGATAGGTTATGTTTATGAATCTCCTATCAAGTATATTTAAAAAACGGAAATCAAAAGAGAAATCTAAATCAACATTTCTGGGTATGTTCAAACTGCCAGAATCCAATGAGGAAGAAAAACGGTTTGAAAGTGATATGAGGTTTTATGTTATAATGGGCTTCTGGGTTCTGGCCGTTGTGTTCATAAAAATATTTGGATAATAGGGAGGGTTCAAGCATGAAAAACAAAAAGATTATTGTTGTTGCTGCTATAACGGTTATTATTGTGACCGTTATAGCTTTTGCATTAGTAAGCTGCTCCAAGAAGGATGAAGTAAAAAACAATGATGGAACAACAGCAACAACAACAAATGATGTCGGAGAGGTCAAAGACATTGATGGATTTATTATATTCAAAGGTCAAGTCGTGGATGGGCGACCCGGTGAGTGGGGTACATGGTATAATCGAGATAGTAAAAAACCCGAAAAGGAAATAAAGGAAGATGGCACAGGGTTCATTTATGATAAGAATGGAAATGTGATATACGAAGGACAATTTAAAAATCAAAAACAGGAAGGCCAAGGAAAACAATATTATAATGTTAACAACGAAAAAACAATTGGCTATGAAGGACAATACAAGAATGGAAAAAAAGATGGTTTAGGAAAGTGGTATATGGATACTCAATACAATTTTATTGGAGTTCAACTAGATTTTAAGACAAACTCTTTGTTTTTTGAAGGTACATTCAAGGACGATATAGCTAGATTTGGTTCTTTCTATTATGAAGACAGTAAGAAGCTTCTGGAAGTTGATGAAGTGGGAAATGCTACTTTTTACGACCGAAATGGAAGCACAAAAACCGGGATTTACACCCCTGAAACAGAAAAGTTTGCACAGAAATGATTTTGAAAGTTAACTTTCAAAAGGGTTCCCGGCATATTTATTATTCTTTTAGGTATTGAATTTATTTTCTTTAAAGTTTATAATGATATGGAAATATAAAACACTGTACATTGAAATTTTAAATTTTAAAATACTTTTGGAACAAATGAAGAAACGGTTTGATAGTTAGCATCGCCAAACGTTCACTATTCAAACCGCCATCCTTATAAATTAAACTTAAATTTTCAATACCCTTATTATATACTTAGGGGTTTGAAAATTCAAGTATAAAATTATAACTTCTTCATTTTTCCAGTGAAGAAGTTTTTTTGTTGAAAGGAGTTGATTACGGTTGCAGTTATAAGCCACGCTACCAACGATTCTTATAACCTGCAAATAACCAAAAATGTTTTTCTCATAACTGGGCAAATATTGCCCACAAACAGGCGTTAACAAGCTTTAAAATAGTAGAACCTTCAAAACTTTTGAAAAATAATGTTTTGAGGGCTAGTTTTCCTATTACCCAAATCAGCCATAAAAGCTGATAAATAAAACCCCTTTTAAATATGGGGAGTTTATTGGGTTAGCTTTGCTATTACCTTTTTATATTGTAACACAAAAACATTGTTTTATCAATAGCTTATAAGGTTTTTGTATTACAATTTAACTTCATATTGTTATAACGTGGTTGTGGAATAACACGTAAAAAAACATGGTGTAACCCTCACCGCTGCACAAAAAAAGGGTATTGCTCATTAGAGTAACATACATGCTACACCAAACCCGTAACGCACCCGGGGGCATGTATAGCGAGATACGGCGTGAATCAGTATTGGCGGTAGTCTGGGACTTCGGTCGGAGGCTTGCAGCAGATAACTTTATGAATAAACCATAAAGGGAGCATACAGGACAGACTTTGTATGATAAGCTGCAAGGACGTAATAGTCAAGCGGTGCGTTGCTAATGGGGGGTGAAACGGCTTAAACGGTCATGTTTCTAAACCACGCAGCTTTCTATTCCTTTTTACAGGAGGATAGCTGCGTCAAAAAGGCTAACCGCACTTACCGGTCATCTTAAAACCTTACGTGCCTAAAGTCAAGGGTTTTTTAGAAATTATTTTTATATTATTTTGTAACACATAGTGGTTTGGTGATCTGTTGGAGCAGCCAGATAGTGATTGAAAATTGTGTTACAAACAATAACTTTGGCTAACGCCGTTTTCAAAAAGTTAGTTGATTGGAATAAAAAGTGATATATAAATAAGAGAAAAATTTTTTTTACATAACAAACACGTATGGTCGGGCGTACCGCAGGACGGTTTTTGTCCGAGGAACGTACCGACCCACGCTTTATAAAATGTTGTTTGTGTCTACATTAGAGCGAAAAAATACTTTTTTTGGATAAGGAATGAATTGACAAAACAATATTAAAATATTATAATATTATTAGTAGATTGATATTATAATATTAATAAGGGGTTGATTAAACTTGTTTAAAGCCGTTATTGCTGTTTCTTTATTTCTTGCTGGATTGTTTTTGTTTTTCATTACTTCGAGTAAGTCTAAGTTTTATAAAGGTACTTTTAGCGATAACCAAAAGGTTGATAATTCGTTATCTTCTCTTACTATAACAGGTATTGATTTTATGGAATACCTGTTTAATAGGTTTGGTGTTAAAGGTTTTAAAATGAAGATTAGGAAGAAAGCTTTTAAAGGCTCTTTTGTTATTCCCGGTTTTCTTTATCTGGGAAAGATTTTTGAAGACCCTTTGTGTGCTTCAAGTTTTACGTCAGGTCTTCACGAATTAAAGCATGTACTTGACACTAAATGGGTTTTTATAAAGGCAGTTGTTGGATTGTGTTTCTTATTTGCATATATTTTATTATTTGTGAACCATGAAATATATAATTTTGTTAATGGCTTGTATTTGGCATTATTAGGTTTATTCTTTTTATTAAGTCTAACTTTGATTGAAATTCATAATGAACGTCGTGCTATTAAGTTTGTTCCTGAACATTGTAATAGTGTATTGTCCGAACTAGGTCTTGCAAGTGATTCTTTGAGTGAAATTGATTTTTTTATGAGCTTTAAAGCTCGTAATACGCTTGTTTGGTACGGTTTTACGACTGTTCAATACTCTCTTTTTTACTCTACTTACCTTGTTTTTATGTCCTGATTGGGGGGTACTGTGTCTTGTAAGTCTTGCCGGGGTTGTCGCTTCTCCCCAAAATCACAGGGCTATTGACGATTGCTTTTTGTGTTTGGAAATAGTTAATAAAAAATTAATGTAACACAATTGAGTTGCCAGGATCTCTTCAGGAATAAAAATTTGTGTTACATAAATGGAGGTTTTAAAAAATGAATTTTTTGAAAGGCATGGATTTAAAGCGTTTGAAGGATTTAATATATTTGGTGTCTTTTTCTTTTGCAATCATGGTTTTTGCTATTTTTCGTAATGCGAATGCAGCTTTGGCCGTTTTGCTTCTTGGTTCTGCTGTAAGTGCTGTAATTAGGCATTTAAAAAAGAAAAATGAAAAAACTTAAAAAACAATTTTTTTGGGTGTGAAACCCTGCCACCCAAATTTCTGGCGTGGTATTAGTCTAAGTCTGTAAGCGTCCGGGCGTTTTCGGACAAGTCCTCAACCACCCAGACACTAACAGACTTATGACATTAACCACTTGAAATTCGGGTTCCCGGCAGCACACATTTATGATTACTGGGATAAACAAAAGATTTTTTATGATTCACTGGAATCAAAAAATAATTTTGTAACACATAGTGTCTTGGTGATCTGCCGGAGCTGCCATGAAACAAAAGAAAATTGTGTTACAATTAAATAAAAATAAAAAAAATTAAAGGAGGTTTAAAATGCTTGTATTTGAGTATGAAGAAGGTATTACTACACTGGAAAAAGAAGTATTGAAAACTTATGAGGATTTATTAAAATCAAACCCTGAAATGAAAATAAAAGAATTAATGAATATCTTAGGGGTTTATAAATCTTCCAGAGATTTAGGAACGAAGTATAGAATAGGTTCAGGACATAACCATATTTTTGTATGTAGGAATAACAAAAATTTTGACAGAATCTTACTAGTAGTTGAAGATAGTGATTAATAGCAATAAAGATTATATCAATCTGTAATTAATATTTTAATATCATAAGGAGGAAATTATCATGGGGTACGTTGTTGAAAGAGCATTATTCGGACAAAAAATTTTAAAAGAAGAAATTTTTTGTTTTGATTCTATTTTCAGTGTTTTACTAGGCAATAGTGATATTGATGTTAATTTTGTAAGGAGTTTGCCGTTTATTGAGGATATGATAAACGATTACACAAAACTGCTTGATAATCATTATAAGGTTTAGAAGGTTTTGACATTAATAAAGATTTGTTCCCATTGGTGAATGATAAGTATTAAAATGCAAAAGACAATTTTATGATAGAAAAAATATTTTAACCGCCCTTGACTTGGCATGTTTTAACAGATTATGAGGGCGGGGCGAAGTGATACAGGTCAATCATCGCCCTCGCCCTCTTATAATCTTAACATGCCAGTCAAGGGTCAAGATGAACGGTTAAAATATTTTTTTTAAACAATCAGGGACGTTCCTTCCCCGAACCCCTCCCGAGGACGAACAAAATGATACAGTTTATTTTGTGCCTTGTCAAGCTTTTGTAACACATTTTTTGCAGCTGCACCGGCGGCCAGGAAATTAATTGTGTTACATTTATCTTACATTACGAACGAGCATTTTTTATTACGTTTTTTATGTGTTTGTTAAGGTCGAATGTTGGCTTGGTTTTCTTGTCAATCAAAACCTTTTTGTATTCTTGATAGTCTTTTTCTAAAACCCTAAAAGTAACTTTTGTATATTTTTCCATTTAAAAACCTCCTCGTTGTGTTATATGTCTGTATATTAGTATATCTGTATAACTGTATATATGTCAAGGACAATAATGGTCAAATAATATTAAAATAGCAAACAATTATTAATATTAAAATATTTAAATATTATTGACGTACCGTCATTATGATGGTATAATAATATTAAGAAATAAATATATTTTTTAATAAATGTACCATCAAAACGACGGTATTAAAGGAGGTAATATTTATGAATAATCAGCAGTTAGTAAAAAAGTGTCAGGAAAATATCTGGTTGAAACGTGGCGGTGTGATGTTTGAGGATGAACCCTTTGCGGAATTTGATTATGAATATAGTTTTCATCGTTGCAGCAGTCTTGAAGAATTGAAAAACAAATTTTTGCAGGGTAATTGGTCAATCCGTCAGGGTTTTTTATATGAAAACCTTGCCTTTATAAATCAGGTCAATGGCGGTGATGAATGGTGGACACTGAAAGAATTTGATGATAAATTGTTTGATTTTGAAAGCATTACTTTTAATTACATCATTAGGAACAATGAATTTGAGGGATTTATTGAAAGACTCCTGAAAGCTACCAAAGAACAATGTAAGAAACTTGAATATTAAGCCCCCTGACTGGGGCTTACCATAAAAAGGGGGATTTATATGTCAGTATTATTATTATGTCAGGAAAGCTTCTGGAAGGTTTATAGCTCGTTGCCGTTCTTAGGTCACAGATTCTTTTATGATATGGATTACACAAAGGCCAAGGCCTTTGTAAAGGAATTATACATACTCAACCAAAAGAGCTATTTTGAAGCATATAAGCACCATAAATCAGTTAGTGAAAATTTTCAATTAAAAGAGTTGGAAATAAAGACAATCCGGGCGGTCAGCGTACACCAGTTATTAAAAACACTTCAATGTATCCGCTATCAAATTGAAGGAAAGGAATTTGAGGAAAGCCAGACGGTCAAAACACTTGATGAGATTATAAATAAAATCAAGGACTACATTATAGAAATTATACCCGAATATGAAGCAGCGGAATGGGGTTGATATTATGAAACTGAATGATATTGAAAAGGAACGTAAAAAGCTATATGATTCTATAAATAAAAATTGCTTATTTGACGAAAAGGTTTTAAAGCAATCTGAAAGGCTGGACAAGCTTATTGTTGAAAATGTAAAAAGGCAATTAAAAACCAAAGCAGGGGAATAAATCTCCTGCTTATTTTTTTTTGTAACACAAAAATAAAAGGTACTATGGTAGCTCCGATGGATCACTAAGATACTATGTGTTACATTATACTATCTTTTTGAAAAAATATTTTCAATAGTTGGCTTGACGTACCGTCAAAATGATGGTACAATAAATATATAAAGAATTTTGAAAGGGGTTTTGAAGTATGAACAATGAAAATTATATGGCGAGGGCAACTGCTGAATTATATAAGATATTTGAAGCATTAAATATTAAATATTTTGACGGTGAACTGGAAACACCAATTATAACAATACAGCAAAGCGGAAAAAGGTTAGCTTATGGATGGTTTACAGTCGGTAAAGTTTGGAGAGATAAAACCGGGGAAAAGAGAAAACATGAAATAAATATTTCAGCAGAGTATTTAAATAGGGAAATAAAAAATATAGTTGCAACCTTGCAACATGAACTTGTACATTATTATAATATCGTAAATAATATAAAAGATTGCAGCCGGGGAAATACATATCACAACACAAAATTTAAGGAAGAAGCAGAAAAAAGAGGTTTAAGTATTTCATATGATAGCCGGATTGGTTGGAGCATAACAGAACCAAAGGAGGAATTTATAAAATTCATAAATGAAGAAATTAGGCCAGATATTGAAAGCTTTTCATATTTCAGAGCAGGGGAATTCATAATTAATACAAAAGGAAAAGACAACGATGGAGAAAATAAAGGTACTGGCGATGATGGGGAAACCAAAAAGAAAAAAACAAGTGTACGCCGTTATGTTTGTCCTGAATGTGGAATGATTGTAAGAGCAACAAAAATTGTTAATGTGATATGTGGTGATTGTAATAAAAAACTTGTTTGTGATGAAGATAAAGACGATGAAGATAAAGAAGAAAAAGTTATAGTTGCATAGATAAGGGATTTTAACAATCCCTTATCTATGTTGAAAATTTGAGCCTTTGTATGATATTATATAAGCAATAATTATTAAATATTAAAAAGGGGTGACATAATGGAACGTGACAAAATTACTTTATATATTCCCGATGATTTATTAATCAAGTTAACAGAAAAAGCAGCCGAATTTGAAACTTCTGTTAATAGCTTGGCAAGTTATTCATTAAAGAAATATTTTGAAAGAGAGAATATAAAATTTACTCCTGATGAAGTCGAAAAAGTAAAAAATATTCAAGCTGGAAGACTGGACACCAAAACTACAATAAGGGTAAGTCAGAATGTAAAAAAGTCCATTGATGAAATCAGCCAATCTTATAATATTGCAAAGAATAGTTTAATTCTGTATGTAATTAAAAACGATGAAGGAGGGCGTTAAAATGCACAAGTCACTTGAAGAAAGAAGAAAGGAAGTTGTTGAGAAAATTGAGAAGCTTCAAAGCCAACTAAAGGACATTGACAAGAAGATAGAGGAAAAGAAGAGAAAGGAAACTAGCAAGTTATTAGACCAGACAGCAAAAATAATTCAAAAGATGGGATTTAGTAACCCCGAAGATATACAAGGACTATTGAAATCTATAAAGGAAAATTCGGAGAAAAAAACAGAGCAGCAGCCGTCAGAACAGCAGCCATTAAATAATACGAATACATATACAAGTCAAAAGGATGATAACGGATAGATAGGATTGGCAGTTAAAGTATACTGTATGGTTTAATATATGCGAAAAAACACATCTTTAAAAGGTGTGCTTTTTTTGTTTAATCCGGGCGTTAGCCCACATTTGAAAGTAATTTTTCAAATATTGCTAATTGCCGTTTTTTGTGGTATACTTACGGTAGGCAGGCAGTAGATAGCAAGCATTGGACATTGATAGCATATGCTATCAATTGTCCGCTTGTTAGGGGGAATCCCCCTAAATCCCCCTAACAAACAAGGGGGGCTGCTGCCCCCCGATAAAACAATATATAGTATACAGCAGTTGAAAGGTAAGGTGATATTATGCCAGAATATAAGAGCAAAGAAAATAAAGAATATAAGAATGTGCTAATAAGATTATCGCCAGATGAAAAGAAGATTGTTGAGGAATTGAAGGGTGATTTAAAACTACAAACGTTTTGCAAAAAGGCAATATTAAATAAGAAGGTAGTCAAAACGGATGATACAAAAGCCCTTCTTACCGAACTTTCAAAGATAGGAACAAATATAAATCAAATTGCTAAAATTGCAAATCAGACAAAGGAAATATCGCAAGAGCAATTTACACAACTCTTAATATTGCAGCGTGATGGGTGGAAAATAGTAAATAAGTTTATGGAGGAAATGCGTAAAAAGTTAGAATGAAATGTGAGGGTATAAGATGGCATACGTCAAACAGTTAAGTATAAAAAAAGATAGTCATTTTAAAAAGTGTATCTCTTACGTTTCTCAAAATGAAAAAACAGAATTAAAACTTATCTCTGGGTTAAATTGTGAAGGCGACCCGGATACTATAGCCGGGCAGTTTGAAAATACAAGAATGATTTGGGAAAAGGAAGATGGCGTTTTAGCACATCATTACGTACAATCATTTAAACCGGGAGAGGTTGAAGCGGAAAAAGCCCATGAAATAGGAAAAAGGTTAGCTGAAATTATTGCACCGGGTTATCAAGTTTATATTGCAACACATCAGGATAAAGAACATATTCACAACCATATAATTATAAATTCTGTAAATCAGGAGTTTGGATATAAGTACAATAATGATAAAGAACAATTCGCATTTGTAAAAGAGCAAAGTGATTGCCTATGTAATGAATACGGTTTATCAGTTATAGACAATGAACAAGATTTAAAGAGAGCTGTTGAAGTAAATGAATTTAGAGCAAAACAAAGGGGTGATAGTTACAAGGATAAAATTGCAGATGGCATAAAAGAAGCATTAAATAACAGTAGTACAAAAGAAGAATTTTGTAACTACCTTGAAAGTAAAAATATAAAGGTTAACTGGAAAAATACAAGGATTACTTTTCAATATGAAAATCATAAGCCTGTCGGTGATGAAAGATTATCCAAGCAGTATGGCAACGAATATTTAAAATCAAATATTGAAAAAAATCTTGGTATTGAGCCATCAAAAGTAATTGACTTCAAGGAAGCAAAAAAGAAAATTGAGAAAAAAAAGCGACCTAGAAATAACGAATATGAAAAATACAATAAGTACAAAAGAAAGATTGACCCAACTTATGAGCCTATCAATAAAAAACTTAATCCTTTAAAAAAGCCTGCTAAAGTTGGCAATATCATAAATGACCCACGAAAGAAAAATGATGTTGAAAAGGAAATGGAAGATACGCTTATGATTTTGGGAAGCGGACTAAAAATGGAAGGAGGATTGGACATGGGTAGAGTTAAAAAGGCAGTAAATACTGTTTTAAATGTTGGTGATGTTGTAAGTGGAAATGAGCCACAACCGTATAAAGGAGATGGTAAGGAAAGAGAGGAAGAAGAAATTCAATTCCAGAGTGGTAAAAATTATGGAAATGAAAAGTACGATAAATTCAAAGGTCAGGAAGTAGATTATAACAAAGTTAAGGGTGAAGCGTTCAAAGATTTAAAAAAGCAGCTTGACGGTCAGGGCATAAAATATTCTGCTTTTTATAAGGATGGAAATGTTACGTTTGTTACTTATAAAGTAGACAGGGATAAAATGAAAGGTATATTTGGAGATAAAGTTGGAGTTGAGAAAAACATCGAGGGTAATATCCCATATAAAGACCTGAAAGCCAAAGGAGAAATACAAGTTGTAAAAGTTGATGGTAAAGAGTTTGCAGCATTAAAGGAAAGCCTTAAAGGAAAAGATTTTGTTGCATATAAACAGAAGGACGGTAGCTATAACCTTGTAATGCAAAAAGGCCAATTGCCTGAAAAGGTTAAAGAAAAAGCAATCGAGCCAATTAAAGGAAACAAAACGTATGCACAAATGAAAGAAATCGGAAGTAAGCTTATGAGGTTAAAATTAGGACTAGGTGAATTTCCTAAGATATCAAACAGATTGACAGACGTTGGAATATCCTTTGCAGTTCTTCAGGATATGAAAAATAAAGAGAGTTTGAATATTATTATTCAAGAGTATGATAAGTCAAAAGCTTATGCTGAGATTTACGATGTAAGGAAGCAAGAGAAGTATGTAAGTATGGATGAAAAGTCTTTTACAAAGCAGCTTGGTACTCTGAATTATAACCAAATAAAAGATAATAAGGATTACTCCACTATCAAGGTTACTGAAAAGGAATATAACAACTTTAAGGATAGTATTGAGCATTCAGCAGTAAAAGATAGTCGAAAAGATGATACTTATTATGTTTGTATGAAAAAGACTGATATTGAAAAAGCTTATCAGTTATCCGGCCAGAAGTATCAAAAGCAACTTGGTAATGTTTCATATTCTGATATGAAAAAACTTGGTGATTTGCAGTATAGGAATGTAAGTGAAAAAATGTTTAAGGAACTTACTAAAACAATTGCTGTATCTGGGTTCATGCAGAAAGATGGCAGCATAAATATTGCCTTTAGTAATAGAGAATTGGATAAATACAACCAGATAAAAGAAAAGTTTGAACAGGAATTAAAAAAGAAGGTTGAGAAAACAAAGCAGCCAAAGATTCAGACCCCGAAGAAATCAAAAGGACTTGATAGATAAAATGTAACACATGGTAACTCTGTGATCTGCCGGAGCTGCCACGACAGTAATAAAATTTGTGTTACAATCCGCAGCTAGTTAAGACCTCAGTAAACAAAACAAATAGAAGGGGGGATAAAAAGCTATGAGGAATTGGTTATCCGTTGGAGCTGCTGAGAATTGTAACACATTTTCATCGTCCAGGGAAGCACCGGTTTTAAAATTTGTGTTACGGGAGGTTATTTATGAATGATGTTAAATTTCCTGAAGCAAAGCCAAATTGGGATTTTGCCATAGGCTTGTTAAAATGGTTCTGGAATATATGTGTATTTTTTTTAAAAGGTTTGTGGGGAGCTATAACATACAATGCATTGACTATATTAATAACAATTTTTCTGGTTATTGGCTTTATATTAAAAGCATTTTACGAAAAGTACAAAAAAGAGGAAAGTTACTATATTTGCCATCTTAATAAATCTGAAAGGATAATTGGTTTTATTGATTGGTTAATAAGGAATTTCAATAAGAAAGGGCGTGTTTAATATGTTAGGCAAAAGAAAAATTATTTGTCCGAATCCCAATTGTGGTTATAGAGGTTATGCAAAGAAAAAGGCAAAAGGAAGTATGATAGTCTTTTTGTTCCTTCTATTCCTCGGCATACTTCCCGGACTGATATATTACATATCCAAAAGCGGTTATTACCATATTTGCCCAAGCTGTGGAATACAAGTAGGCCAAGACTAGAGGGGGTTATTAGATGGCTACAAACGTAATGAAGACTAGAGGAAAGAAAAAAGATTATACAGCAGAAATTATTATGGGTATACTTTTCCTACTTATTGATATATACGCAATAATGCATTATAGCATAATAATGTATCTGCACCCAAAGACCCAATTACTGGACGCTGTTAACATGGCACAAAGTAGTATGGGAAAGCCTGATATTGTATTTACGTACATATTTAATAAAGAAGTATTGAGTATATTTGCTAAAGCCCATTTATACGCTATCCCGGTTTATTTCTTTCTTTTCCTTCTATATATATCTTCTTCCAAAAAGCGTGACCCATTCAGGGGAATGGAACATGGAAGTGCTGATTTTGCAAAGGATAAAACCCGGAAATTCTTTATTAATTTTGTTGGAAGTCTTATAATCCAGACAAACCTTTATATAAACCCTGTCAGTAAGGCACACAGGAAATTCAATCTTAACCGTTTGGTTATCGGAGGGTCAGGAGCTGGTAAGAGCCGTTATGAAATCAAACCAAATATAATGCAGCTCAACG
>Ga0208822_1000622_pt1 | contig 27150 bp, 23 predicted proteins | sample AD_STIC08_MetaG_FD_184435 | JGI IMG/M metagenome (GOLD analysis project Ga0208822, IMG submission 184435) | Active sludge microbial communities of municipal wastewater-treating anaerobic digesters from USA - AD_STIC08_MetaG (SPAdes) (version 2) | ecosystem: Engineered > Bioreactor > Anaerobic >...
GCTTGCTTTCCGCGTGTACTTGGGTATGCTTGTGCTCATCGGTTTCGATGCCGCCTGGCGCACGTCCGGAAGACAACGCTAGGCGGCTTTTTGTTCCTAGCCTGTGATCGCAACCGAGTGTTGCGACAACCAGCGGTCCAGATCGCTCGCCCGATAGCGAATGACCTTGCCAGTCAACCGAAGGTGGGGAAGTCCCCGTGTCCGCCGCCAGAGGCGCAGAGCGCGAGGAGTGATACCGAGCAGGTTAGTTACCTGCTTTTCGTCGAGCAGGTCCGAAGTAATGTTTTTCTTTTCCATGCCGCCACGGTCGCGCAACGTGGCGGGTCCTGTAAGTGACAGCGAAGGAAACCTTCGCCTTATTTGTCACCCTTGGCAATCGACTGGAGTTCTCTGTAGATCCGCCGCAGTTCGCGCTCGCTGGTCTTCACGAAGCCTTCATTCTCACACTGTTTAGCGAGCCTATAGATGTTGGGCTTTCGCCCTTCCTTCATGGCGTTCAATAGGAGCCATCTCTTAAGGTCTGGCGCGAACGGCTTGGTCTTATTCAAGTGCTCCATCGCCGTTGCTAGATCGTGGACATCCTGGGGGCGATTGTGGGCAATCGCGTGAATCACGAAGACCGAAGTGTCTTTCTCGATGCTGGGGCCGATTGCGTTCAAGGCCTCACACGCTCGTTCCCAGTCTGGCGCTTTCGATCTTTTCCACTCGCGAAGGAACCGGACTACGTACCACCGTTTGGCCAAGTCTCGGCTGACCTCTTCGATTGTTCTGGGCGGTTTAGACTCGCCTCGCAGCGCGATCGAGATTGCCTCTCGAATCGACGGCGCGGCGGCAATGCGTTTCTGTAGCGTCTGGCGCTTGGCTGGCTTGCGTTTCTTCATGGTGTCAGGCGTTTGCTGCGGTGGGCATGGTGACGACGTTTGCCGGGGCCTGGGGGCGGACATTGAACCAAGCGGCGGCGGCATCAGGGCGGACAAGCTCCCGGTAGTGGGCAAATATGATCGCCGGGCTGTTCCCGGCTTCGAGCGCGACCTTGCCCGCGTCTTGTACCTGGGCGAGCCGGTAACTGCAAAACGAGTGCCGCAGCGCGTTCTGCTTCCATTCCACGCCCGCAGTCTTCGTGCACGCTGCCCTGTCCCGCCGCAATCCGATTTCCCCTCGGGGCCAGACGGGGCCGGTCTTGTGGGCGTAGGGGGCGAGCCATTCCCGCAGTGCATCGCATATCGGGACGAGCCTCCGGGCCTTCGTCTTTGCGCGGTCCGCCGCAACCGTGACAAATCCGCCGGCCATGTCCACGTCGCTCCAGTCGAGGCGGTCCAGTTCCGCGCTCCGAATCCCGGTGAAGGCGGACAAGGCGAGGATGGGAACGAAGTCTGGCTTGGCAGCGTTCAAGAGGCGGGCCAGTTCGTTTGGGGTGTATATCGTCACGGCTCCCCCGTTGCGGGCGCGGATCGCCTCGGTTCCATCAATGGGATTCTGGCCTTTGAGGATGTAGCCTCGGGCCTCGGCGAAATTGAACAATGTTCCGACAACCCGCCGGTGATTTGCGAGCGTCTGGGGTGCAGCCTTCTGGTTGTCGAGCCATGTCTGGATTTGCGCCGTCGTGATCGTTGCCATGTCCACGTGGAAAGCCGCAGCGAATTTTGCGAGGCGGGTCCGCAAATCTTTCACGTAACGAGCCGACTTCCCGCGGGCCTCTTTGATCGCGACAAGCTCTGCGACAACCTCGCCAACCGACTTGCGCGGCAGGTTCTCGGGATTGCGGTCGAGGAAGAATTTGACCGCCTGTTCGAGTCGTCCGCCATCGCCCAGCATCTTGACCGCGGCAGCGTACCGGGCGCACGCCAGTTCAACCGGATCGCCAGACTCCCGAAGCAATTCGACGGCGCGCCCGAATGACGCAGCTTCCCGTCCGGTGATTCGTGCGGCAACCGAGTCACCAGACGCCATCAGGCGGGCGAGGCGGATTGCTTCCGACATTGCCTTGTCGGAATCCGAGAATGACCGGAGCTTGCGCCGTCCGGTCGAGTAGTCGGCAACCTCGAATGAAAACGCTCCGTCACAGCGTTGCCGCCGGTACACTTTGACCACGGTTCCGCCGACTTGAACTGACCGCGGCCAAGCTTCCTTCGTTGCCTTCATTTGCCGTTTCATGGCACTATGGTGTCGGAATGTTGTCGTCAAGTCAAGTGACAAATGGTCAAAAACCCTATATTTGTTTGGAAATATGCAAATTCACAGTTGGCTTCCTAAACCGTTGATCCCTGTTCAATTCAGGGTGGGGGTACCACGTTCCGTCAACCGACCTGACAAAGCAAAGAGGCATATGATCAACGAGACGCACAGAGGACTCACGAGGCGACAGTTTCTTGCCCGAGGCGCGGCGGGTGCGGCGGCGCTGCCGTGCCTGATCCCGGCCTCCGCGCTGGGACGCGACGGAGCGGTGGCCCCGAGCGAACGGATCGTGATGGGTGGGATCGGCATGGGCGGACGCGGCGCCTACGACTTGAGTGTGTTGTTGGGCATGCCCGATGTCCAGTGGGTCGCTGTCTGCGATGTTCTCAAGCGCCAGCGCCAGGCCGCGAAGAACCTGGTGGACAACAAAATGGGGAATCGGGACTGCGCCGCGTACAGCGACATGCGCCAGTTTCTGGCCGAGCGGACGGATGTGGATGCGGTTCTGATTGCCACCGGCGACCGCTGGCACGCGTTGGCGTCGGTGCTGGCCATGCGAGCCGGCAAAGACGTCTACTGCGAGAAACCGGCCTGCCTGACAATGGCCCAGGGACAGATGGTCGCCGAAACCGCCCGCCGCTACGCGCGCGTGTACCAGACGGGGGCGCAACGGCTCAGCGAACCGCATCACGTGTTCGCCATCGAGATGGCGCGCTCGGGCCGCTTGGGACCAATCCACACCGCCTACGCCGACTGCCGCTGGCGCGACGGGTTGCGTCACGACTGGTTGCCGGCGGAAGCCGAGCCGTCCAAGGATGAACTCGACTGGGACATCTGGTTGGGCCCCTGCCCCTGGCGCCCTTACAACAGCGGCTACGTCAACGGCGGCGGGTGGTATCACTTCTACGACTTCGCAACGGACGTTGCGATGTGGGGCGCCCACACAGTGGCCCAGGCCCTGGCCGGGCTCGATATGAGCGGCGTCCAGTCGATCGAGTTCGAGTTTGCGGGTCCCGATCAGACCATGATGACCCGTTTGTCGAACGGGGTGAAACTGGTTCTCTATCGCGTGCCCGGGTCGGTTTGGGAGAAGTGCGAGTACTGGCATGGGGCGTGCGGCGAGCGATTCGACGGGCCCGAGGGTTGGGTTGCGGCGGCCGACGGTTATTCGGAGACGGATGTCTCGTCTCCGGCGTTGTTGCGCGAATACAGGAAAGTGCTGGCCGACTACACGGCCCGGACGCAGCGGCCCTTGAATCACGTAAGGGATTTCATCGAGTGCATTCGATCGCGTCGGCTAACGGTCGCGCACCATGATGTCATGGCGCAGTCAATGAATATCTGTCTTGCCGCCGACATCTGCGAGCAGCTCAAGCGCAACATGACGTTCGATCTCCGCAAGGCGGAATTCGTCGGGGATGCGGAGGCCAACCGGCTGCGGTCCCGCGCGATGCGAGCGCCGTATCTGTTTTAGCCCACGGGGAGTTTGGACATTCTCGATGCTTGTCGATGTAGTTGCAGGGCCTTCATCGCACACAGCCGGTCGTCCGCGGCGCATCCGGACTGCCATCCGTATCGCACCGATAAGACAGGCGCAGGATTGTGACACCCCGGGCGACGAACTCGCGTTCGAAATCGGTTTCGAGCGCGGCGAGATGGTCGGGCACCGGCACTTCGCGAAAGGCGGTGCGGGGGGCAAACACATGGCGCATCTGCTGGAAATAATCCGGATGGTCGGTGCGGAGGTGAATCCAGCCGCCGGGTCGGAGGACGCGGGCGGCCAGGTCGGGGAACCGTTCGTTGACCAAGCGCCGCCGCCAATGGCGTCTCTTGGGCCACGGATCCGGGAAGTAGACGTGGAGAGCCTCGACGCCTTCGAGCGGGAGCAGGTACTCGAGACAGTAAGCCGCTTCGACGCGCAGTCCGCGAAGATTGGTCAGCCCGGCCCGGCGGCCTTTACGATCCAGCTTGCGCAATCGGCCGAGCATACGTTCCACGCCAAGGAAGTTATGGTCGGGACGGAGGCGTGCGAGTTCGAGGAGGAACGAGCAATCGCCCGCACCCAACTCGACTTCGACAGGACGCTTTTCGGGAAAGACACTGGCCCAATCGAGGCGATCGACGATCGAGGTCAGCGGGTGAAGAAGCGGCGCGGGCTTTACGGCCGAGCGCGGATCGGCCGGGGAAGTGTGTTGGATCATTTGCCGACCATCAGGGCCAGAGAAGCGGCGTAGCCGTGGAGGTAATTGCGCCCCCCCACGGGCCCGATTTCTCCATTGCCAAAAAACCCTGCCAGACCCAGAGGACCGAAGTGCCGTTGAGCCAGGGCGGCGTCGTGATGTGGGGTGCCGAAGAGGCGCACGCCGCGCCCGCCGCAACTGCACAGGCATCCGCCATAGACTGGACGCTCCCCCAATGTGCGTCGGACTCGGCGCAGAGTCTGAATCATGTCTTCGGTCGCGGTGGCGGCATCGCGGCACTGGAACTGAACGGACTGACCCATGCGAGGCCGGGCCCCGACCGCGAGAATGCCTGTCGAGGGATCGCCGCCGAGGAGGTTGCGGATCAGGAAATCGCCGCGCCGAAATTCCTCCTGATACTCATTGGTCACCAAACCGAGCATCAGGTTGCCCTGGGCGCGCTCTTGCTCGGCGCGGGGCAATTCGTTGAATGTCCTGGCCAGCACCTCGTAGGCCGGACGATTACCGATCTCGTGAATCAGATTCCCTTCGGCCTTGGTCACGGTCCACGGCTCGCCGATGGGGACGCACCCCTGGGAGACCGCGCCGACAAGGCTCACCGCGCCGCAGAAGGCAACGGCGATTGCGCCGTCGTCATGGACGCTGCCATCGAGGTATACCTGGGTCCCCTGCTCGTTCGAAGACCCGCTGGCCATCCCACCGAAGGTGGGGCATCCCTGCCACGCCTCGTTCCACTGGCCTAGCCACCGCTCGCCATCCACCGTAAACGGATCCATGAACACCAGCCAGCCATGGACGTTCTCAGGGTCAAGCCCGGCCTGACTCTGCCAATAGGAGGGCCCCTCCTCGGCTTCGACGTCCGCCTGAGTGAACCGAACCGCCCGCACATCCGCCCCGGGAATGTGGTACAGACTGACGACCAATCCGGGGTGCTGCTCGATCTCCTGACCGCCGGCGATGAGGCTTGCGCCCGAACATCCCACCAACAGGCTGGCTTGCGCATGGACACGGAGGATTTCGAGCACTTGCGCCGCGTGCGGCGCGAGCCAGGGCGCCATGAACACCAGGCCCAGCGAAACCTGCGGGGCCTTCAGGTGCGACCGCAACCGGGTCGCCCACTGCTGGAAATCGGCATCGTCGAAGCGCCCGGACCAGTGCCCCGTTGCAGAACTTTCGGTTGACTGAAAAGTCATCGCCGGACAGTAACCCCGCTCGGATCGGAAATCCAGAACCTTAGCACCCCGTCGTCCGAGCTTGCCAACCGCGGGCGCTTGGTCTGAAGTTGCCCGCAGAAAACCACGGCGACCAACATACAATTCTTATGCGCTTTTTATCTGACATCGGTCCCTGCCCACCCAGACCGGCTCAATCCAAGCATCATCTGAGCCGGCGGCGTTTTCTGGGGGGCGCCCTGGCCGCGGGCGCCGCGGCATCGGTCAACGCCCAGTGGGCCGGGCAAACAGCGGAAAGCCCTGCGACTCGAAGTCCGTCCGCTGAGCCCGGTCGCAAGATCAAGCTGGGAGTCGTGGGCACAGGGGGCCGAGGGTGCTGGATCGCTGGGCTGTTTCGTCGGCACGGCGGCTACCAGATGTGGGCAGTGGCGGACTACTTCCAGGAAGTGGCTGACACCTGCGGCCACGGCTTGGGAGTGGACACCTCGCGTCGCTTCTCGGGCCTTGATGGTTACCGGCGACTGATCGAATCGGGCGTCGAGGCCATCGCTCTCGAGACGCCGCCGTATTTCTTCCCTGAACATGCCCGGGCGGCGGTCGACGCCGGTTTGCACGTATATATGGCGAAGCCCGTGGCGGTCGATGTGTGGGGCTGTCTCGAGATCGAGGCCGCGGCTCGCAAGGCGGCCACTCTCGAACGGGTGTTCCTGGTCGATTACCAGATCCCCACCGACCCCCAGAACATCGAAGTCGTCAGGCGCATCCACGCGGGTGAAATCGGCAAAGTGATTTCGATCAACAGCCATTACTTCGCCGGCTTGTTTCCCGATCCGGCCAAGACGAAGAACGTCGCCGACCGCTTCCGCGGCCTGGTCTGGTGCAACGATGTGGTGCTGGGCGGCGGCTACCACGTCAACGCCTGTATTCATGCCGTCGATGCAGCCCTCTGGATCGCCGGTCAACGCCCCATCAGCGCCATGGGATGTTCGCGCGTCGGTCGGGGCGATCCGCACGGCGACAGCCATGACGTGTTCCAGCTCGTTTTCGAGTTCGAGAACGGGCTTGTTCTGAGTCATCGTGGCAAACATCTCAACAACCTGACCGATTTCGATGTTGTCTGTCAGGCGCAGGGCCACGTCGGCACCGCCCAGATTGCCTACGGCGGGAGGGTGGCGTCCAAAGGCCCCAACGACGGCTACAACGGCGAAGTGCAGAACCTCTACGAAGCCGGCGCGGTGCGCAACATTGCGAAGTTCTATCAATGCGTGATCGACCGCAACTTCGAGAACGAGACCGTCCGCCGCTCTGTAGACGGCGCCTTGGCCACGATCCTGGGCCGCGAAGCCGGCCTGCGCCGGGGCAAGGTCAGCATGGCCGAGTTGCTCGCCGAGAAGAAGCGACTTGAAGTCGACCTGAGCGGTTTGAGGGTCTAGCGAGCGCCTCAGAGCAAATCCAGTCTTCCTCTTCCCCATGAGGAGTCCCCTGCTCTCCCCGCCCTTCTCTCCCGCGCCTCGTTCTGGAGAATCCTTGACCCCTTGAACGCGATTGACCCGTTATCGCGGCATCTCGATGGGGACTGAATCGGACGGAGTCAGCCGGCGAAATCCGGTGATCCGATGGAAGGTGAGGAAGTTGGCATCGTGGTTGTTGCGCGCGCCGCCCAGGCCGTCTTCGAAGGCCGTGCGCACGACGGCAATGATGTCCTCGCCGTCAAAGAGCCAATCGGGATACTGGAAGCCGTGCTTTGCAGTGTCGGGATGGTGCAGGAGAATGCAGCGCACCGTCCACGTGCGCAGATCAGGTGACGCGGTCAGGGCGAGGGTGTTGCGGATGCTCCCCGGACCAGGGGCGCGAAATGGCTCGGGTATGATCGTGGCCAGCGTCCAGTACAGCGAGGCCCGGTCATCCCAACGAATGGTGAATTTCTTGGCGCCGCCGGGGAAAGGGACAAAGCCGCGATCGGGATCGAATCTCATCGTCTTTCCCTCATCAACGACCCGCACGATCGCCGCTCTTTCATCCGGGGACCGGGTTTGGACGCGGAGCACATCGACCAGTTCGCCATCGGGCGCGACGACAGCATTGCCTTCGAGCCAGGCGCCAAAATCGCCCTGGTTCCAGTTCGTGTTGCTCGGGAGGAACGTTGCGAACGTCCACTGACCCGCATCGAGCAAGTCGGCATCCACGGCCACGGAGAGCATGCCGGCGCGGTAATTGACACCCCACCCCACCGGCGGATCGCGTCGTTCCATACCGCGCCAAAGCCGGCCCCGATGCTCGATAACGGGCACCGGCGCGCAGTGGTACTGACCGTCGTCCCGGAGGAGCCCGGACCGGTGGTCGCGCGGCTCGGTCCAGGTCCGACCGCCGTCTTTCGAGCGGCGGATGACGGCGTTTCCGTGGTGCTTATCGGTGCCAATGAGGTAGAGGCTATCGCCTTGGGTAAAGAGCGTTGACCAGAAGGCGCCGTTGATAGTGGCGATGCGCTGCCACGATTGGCCGCGGTCGGCAGAGCGATAGACATGGCTGATGGCGCGTTGGTGTTCGGTGCTCTTCGGGCCGAACTCGTCGTGCGAAGCCACGTAATCGCCGTTGGGCAGCACGGCCAGGCTTGGCGACCCGATGTAGATGCCCGACGATTGCGGGCTATGGTGAATCACCACCCCTGGCACGCGGTTCGTGTCGGCGTTCGAAGCTGCGTGAATGCCATCGGCGAAAAGCGCGATCAGGACCAGAGACACACCCGCGATCGACGAAGCCGACAGAGTCGAAGTCGAGGGCGGCGCCGATGTGCAGCCTGTTTTCACATGAAGCCTGGACACTTGACGAATGAATGCGAAGAGGCGCCGTGGAGCTTCATGCAACATTCGGACCAAGGAGCGAGGCGCGGCAGAGAGGGGCGGGGAAACACGGGGGCTTTTCATGGCTCTAAGGACTGGGATTTGGTGTGAGGCGCGCTCGCTAGAGATCGACTTCGAGTCGGTAGAATGTCTGGGCTGGGTCGGGAGCCGAATCCGTGAACACTCCTTCGTTGTCAGGGCCGGCCGCAAGACTGGCTGAAGCGACCGGCTGCCACACCGCCGATTCGATATCGGGGGCGCGCAGCAACCGATAGGCGCGCCCCTGGCGGCGGGGGTGGAACCGGATGTGCCATCCTTTGTCGTCGAACGACACGGAGCGGAACTGGAACAAAGAAGCCGGATCGGTTGGATCGCAGCCCAGCACGAATTCCGCGTAGTTCGTGTAGCCGTCGGCGTCGGAATCGAGCGCGGGATCGGACGGCTCTATGAAGAAATGCGCGGCCCACCACTCGGGGGTCTGGCCGGGCGAAGGCGGATCTTGTCCGGGCCGCAAGGTCCAACGGACGGCATCGGCCAGGACATACGATCCGGTCCCTGAGCTGGTGTTATTGCGCAGACGCACGATTGCAGTCTCACCCGCCGCGAACCGGATATTGGCGGCAACGGTGCGATAGAGTCCGCCCCCCGCCGCCTGGTTCACGACAACGGCGGTTCGGCCGGCGGAGGATTCGATTTCATAGCGCACGCCGGACGATCCGTTGGCGCCGGCGGGGTAAAGAACGCTGAGGTCGTAGAGACCCGGCGTATAGATGCGCGTCCGCCACGTCAGTTCAGCGGTGGCGGTGCCGGAAACCGCTGAGGCCCGCCGGTAGGCTCGGCCGAGGCTTTCGGCCGAGTTGGTGACGAACGTCCAGGACCCGGTCCAACGGGCTTCAGTATCGTCGGAAATCCGGGGCCAGGCCGGGCTGAAGAGGCGGAGGTTCGAGAGGTTTGTCGAGCGGTCGGTCCATGTGACGACGCGGAGACGGAATGGCCGAGGATCGTTGTCGTCGCGGCGAGTCAGAGAATCCAGGAACACCGTGTGGTTGGTGGCCACAGTCTGATCGGATGCAGTTGCTCCGTCCGAGTCGCAGGGACCGCCGAGTCCGTAGAGAACTTGGCCGGCGGTGGGGGTGCGTGTGGACCACGAGACCAGGGCGCTGTTTGCGCCCGTCGAGATGCGGATGTTCTCGGGCGCAGTGTCCGGATCGGGCGGAGCGAGGTGGAAGTCGACCTGTGTGGTCACTCCGGGTTCAAGCGCGATCCAGCGCTCTTGCGCTGCGTAGCCGTGGGCGGATGTGACCAAACTCAGGCGGTTGTTGGGCGGACGCGTCAGGCCGAAGAATCCGTTCACATCAGTCCGAAGAAACGGGGTGGCCGCATCGCAGACCTCGATCGTGACACCTTCGAGCGGTTGGCCGGTTTGGGCGTCTCGAACGTAGCCCATGAGAAGCGCTGGGCCAGTCGTTGACTTCCAGGGCATGGCCGGCGGGTCGACGGGCGTGGGGAAGAGCGCGGGCGTATTGGGGTGATGGCTTGTGGGGCCGGTGAGGGCCGCGAGGAACTCGTCGCGCGGCACACCGTCCTTGACGGGGACGGCATACGAGTAGCACACCACGCCTTCGGACGGGGGGGCGCTTGCTGTGGCGTGGCGCACGGAGGTCATCTGCACCAGGGTGTTCGAGATGGTGTTGAGGTAGGCGCCCACCCCCAGGGCCAAGTGCCGCCCATAGCGGTTTTCCTTGGCGAACCTGCTCCAATTGGCCCAGTCGCCCGCGTTCTGCTCGTGGCGGAAATAGGCCATGGGGATGTTGATGTCCAGAATCCCTTCCTCGAGCCAGCCGCGCCAGTCCTGAAGAACCTTCGAGTAGGCGGCGCTGGTAAGCCATTGGGCGTAGGAGATGGCGCTTGGGGTCCAGGTGATCGTCGCCGCCGAGATCTTGAGGTTCGGTTTGACCGCCATGGCCTCGAGGTAAACGCGCCGGACCAGGCTGGTGACCTGGTCTCGACGCCACTGCAGCCAGGCCGAATCGTCCGGGGCCGGTTTGCCGGTGCTGCCGGTCTCCCGGTTGAATCGGGCGACGGCGACGTCGTTGTAGCCCCAGGTGTTGCCGGCGTAACGAATGTAATCGAACTGAAAGCCGTCGATGTCGTACCGGCTTATGATATCCATGGCGACCTGGAAGGTGTGTTCCTGAACATCGGGATGGCCTGGATCGAATGCGTAGTTCGACCCGTCCCAGGAGGCGCCGGTCGAGGATTGTGTCAGCCAGTCCGGGTGCAATCGGAAGGGGTGATCTGCCTGGGGCGGAAGCGTGGTTTCCTTGTTCCAGATGTTGTAGGTGACGATCCAGGCGTGGACTTCCAGCCGCGGTCCGGCACTGGCATTGTGGGCTTGGAGCAGAAGTTCGGCCAGCGGATCGAAGCCGGAGGCCACGTCCGAGGCCTTAGGTTCGAACCGGCTGTTGTAGTAGGCGTCGCCCCGTTTGCGCACTTCGACAATCAGGGCGTTGAAATTGCCGGCCCGGGCGTCGGACACGATCCGGGTGACTTCAGTCGCGTTGCGCATGGCGGCGTGGAAGGTGTCCACCCAGAACGCGCGCAGTTCCTCCGCCCGCCCGAAGTGGGGATGGCAGACGCCGAACCAGAACAGCCCAAACACAGTGAGGAAAAATCCGCAATTCCGGTTCAGGAGGCATCTCATCGTGATAATCTCGTGTGCTCTGTGAATCGCAATCGGGGCGAAGCCCCCGCCTGGACTGGGGGGGCAGGCGTCCGAGTCTGCGCAGGGTGTAACAAAGGGTCGGGGCAGCCTCAAGGGCAAAAGGAGGCGCGGGGTAGTTCCGCTTGTTGGGCGTAGTTCCGCTTTGACATCAATCAGGCCGGTTGGCAGTGTCAGGCCCAATTTAACTGGACTTGGTGTCTGTCCGTGAGGCAACGGAGAAGGCGGAGTGGAGACGAAAACGATTATGGCTGAACTTGTTGGGAATTTGCTGGTCGCTCAGTCGGGAGGGCCGACCTGTGCGATAAACGCCAGCCTGGCGGGAGTGATCCGCGAGGCTGGAAAGCACGAATGCATCGAGGAAATTTACGGAGGGCTCAACGGGATTCTGGGCATTCTCCAGGAGAATCTGATCGACCTGAACGACGAGAAATCGAGGACGATCGAGGGATTGAAGCACACGCCGGCGGCCGCCCTGGGCACATGCCGCTACAAGATCGACTTCAAGCGCAAGCCGGCCCAGGCCGCCAAGGATATGGACCGTCTGTTCGAGGTCTTTCAGGCCCACAACATTCGGTACTTCTTCTACACCGGGGGCAACGATTCCCAGGACACATCCCACAAAATCCATGAGGACGCCGTCAGGCGCGGCTACGATTTGCGTGTGATCGGCGTGCCCAAGACGATCGACAACGACCTTCCCTTCACGGACAGTTGCCCCGGGTACGGGTCCGTCGTCAAGCACAATGCCACCGTCGTGATGGAAGTCGGCATCGATGTTGGGAGCATGGCGACCGATGACGGATCGTGCTGCATCATCGAGGTGATGGGCCGGTCGGCGGGATGGATTGCGGGCGGGACGGTGCTGGCCAAGCGGGGCAACCCGGCCGCCGCACCGCACATTGTTCTGTTGCCGGAGATTCGGTACGACATGGAGGCGCTGTTGGCCAAGATCAAAGAGGTGGTCGAGGCCTATCGCTATTGCGTGATGGTGGTCGGCGAGGGCTTGAAGGACCAGGAAGGGAAGGAAATCGGGGCCGACGTGACCCGTCTGGATAGCTTCGGACATCCGGTCCTGGCCGGCGCGGCCGAGAAGCTTAAGGAGCATGTGCAGGGCAGGTTGAACACCAAGACGCGCACTGTGATCTTGGGATACGCCCAGCGCGCCGCGGGGCACTCCGCGAGTCTGACCGACATCGACAATGCCTTTGCCTGCGGCGAGGCGGCGGTGCGCGCGGCCGTCGATGGGCAGAGCGGCTTCATGGTCAAGATCGTCCGCAGTCTTCGTGAAGACGGGACGATGGCCTGGAGCACCGGGCTGCATCCGCTGGCCGAGGTGGCGAATGTCGAGCATTTCGTGCCGCGCGATTGGGTGAGCGAGGACGGTTTCATGCCCAACGAGAAGTTTATCGAGTATGTGCGGCCGTTGGTCGAGGGCGAGGTGAAGGTGCCGATGGACGGCGGGCTGCCGAAGTATGTCACCCTCGAGAAGAGCCCCGTTGAGAGGAAGCTGCCGCCCCGGGCATAGCCCGGCCGATTTTTGATCAGAGCGTTTGTCGCGGAGTGGCGAAGCCGGGGTTGGGATGCTGCTGTTTCTCGGCGGCGGACACGTGTCGGATCGCCCGACAGTCCGCGGGCTCGAGCGGCTGCATCGGACGCCGCGGTGAAGGTAAAAAATTAGCCAATCGGGACTTGACGCTCCGGAGGACGTCGCATAGACACAACCGCAACCTGAAAACGAAATGGGAGAGACGCATGGCTGAACAATCCATCGAGCAGAGGGTTAAAGAGATTATCGTCGAACAGTTGGGTGTAACTGTCGATCAAGTTACCCCTGAGGCGAAGTTCATCGAGGATCTAGGGGCCGATTCACTCGACACCGTCGAGTTGGTGATGGCTTTGGAAGAGGAGTTCGGACAGGAGATTCCCGACGAAGAGGCCGAGAAGCTGCAAAGCGTGGGCGATGTGATCAAGTACATCGAAGATCTGCAGCAGAAGTAAGAGCCTGCGGATTGAACTGGGCAGCCCCGCCGGATTCAAGCGCGAGCTGCCCTTTTTGTTCTATGGCGATCTCGCAAACCGAACGACGCGTGGTGATCACCGGACTGGGGGTTGTGTCGTGTCTGGGCCACTCGGTTGACACCTTCTGGACCAATCTCCTCGCCGGCCAGTGCGGCATCGACCGCATCTCGCTCTTCGACCCGACACAGTTCGACTGCCAGATTGCCGCCGAGGTTCGCAATCTCGATGCCACCGGCGCATTCCCCTCGGCCAAGGACGAGCGGCGCACGGATCGCTATATGAAATTCGCCCTGGTCGCGGCCAAGGAAGCCTTGCTCGACTCGGGGCTTGATCTGGATCGATGCAATCGCGACGCCATCGGCGCCTTCCTCGGCTCGGGGATTGGCGGCCTGCATACCACTGAAGAACAACACAAGATTCTGTTGAGCAAGGGACCGGGCCGCCTGTCGCCCTTCATGATCCCGATGCTCATTCTGAATATGGCGTCGGGCCTCTTCTCGATGTTCCACGGCCTGCGCGGCCCCAATCTGGCGACCTGCTCCGCATGCGCGACCTCCTCGCATGCCATCGGCGAGGCATGGCGCACGCTCAAGATGGGGGACGCCGATGTGATGTTCGCCGGGGGCAGCGAGGCCACCATTACGCCGCTGGGCATCGGCGGCTTCTGCGCCATGCGGGCGATGAGCACGCGCAATGCGGAGCCCAAACGCGCCGCGCGTCCGTTCGACGCGGACCGGGACGGCTTCGTCATGGGAGAAGGCGCGGGCGTGCTGGTGCTCGAGAATCTCGAACATGCGCGCCGACGCGGCGCGCGAATCTACTGCGAGGTGATGGGCTACGGCAACACGGCCGACGCCCATCACATGACAGTCCCCTCGCCCGAGGGCGAAGGGGCTGCCCGGTGCATGCGGATGGCGCTCCGCTCGGCGGGGATGGCGCCGGAGCAGATCAGTTACATCAACGCTCACGGCACGGCCACCCCCCAGGGCGACATCTGCGAGGCCCAGGCCATCCGGACCGTCTTTGGCGCGCATGCCAGCCGGTTGGCCGTCAGTTCCACCAAGGGCGCCACCGGTCACATGCTCGGAGCGGCCGGTGCCGTCGAAATGGCCGTCTGCTCGAAGGCGATCCAGACGGGCGTTGTGCCCCCCACGCTCAACCTCGATCATCCCGACCCGGCCTGCGACCTCGATCTCGTGCCTCATGCGGCGCGGGAAATGACGGTTGACGCCATTGTCAACAATTCCTTCGGCTTTGGCGGCCACAACGCCTGCCTTGTGGCACGCAGATACGTGGGATGAGAAAAGAAATTGTCCCTGCCCGATCGCGGGACCAGACAGGGACAAATCTGGGAGTGGGAGTTCGCCACGCTCTCTTCCCCGGGCTGGCATTAGGCGCCTCTCGATTGGGCTGCCAGCTTCCCGACGCCATTCTCCACGGCAAACGGAGTTGTCGGCCTCATAGCAGGGCCGTCCAGCGCCTTGCGGTCGCTGAATTATCGAGTGAGGCCTCTCGGCTCGACTGCGCTGGTGTTTGCGCCACCGGCTTGCGAACCGGGCAAAGACACGTCTATGACCGTTGCTTCGCGTCTTTGCCGCTTGCACCGGGTCGGCCACCGCGTGTGGCGGTGCGTTGGCCCGGTGCCACGGGTCTGACCTCTTACCTCTCAAGCTGCCTTACGCTCATAGGCCAGCGGTGCCGTTTTTAACATCGCCAGCGCTTTGGGAGGTTTTCACAGGACCTGCCTCGCCCTGTGCCCTCCCCGCGACAGACGCTCGCTTTGTCTCGCCTTTCGGCGCATTTCGTCGGGCGGCCCTCATTCGGAACAACCGCCAGAGCCGTCCGCCGCGTGCTGGCGCGCAGTAGCAGCTACGCACCCTCTGGGTGACTGCGATTGGCTCGAGCCCGAAACCAGCCCGAGTTGACTTGACTCGACTCGGAGCGGCTTCTCATCGCCCCTCGTCGCTCAGTTCCTTGCTCGCGTCACTGACGGCGCGCGAATGCCGCCAGAGGAACTGGTGAATCCTGCCTGCAAGACGCGCAGACCTCACGATCCGCTCTTCCTCACAGGGGCTGGGCCAACCAGCCTGCCCCAGCCTTTCCCCAGTCGCCTGGGAATATCTTCGGAAAGGCCTGCCGGACCGTTCAGGCCCCCGCAATCCTTTCCTGTTCTTTCAATGAACTGGTCACACCATACATCAGAACACACTCCTGTCAACAAAAAAAAGTTGCAAAATATTGATAGTAAACATGTTGTGAATATGCTGTGAATAACCTTCCCGAGCCCCTCGCGCTTCGTCGGTTCTGCCAACCAAGACGGATTTCCTCGATTCCGAATACCGACAACCTACAGATGCAACGCGACTGGAGTTGGGCAGGCGCGCTGGACATTCAATGCTGAGAATGACATGTTGGGCCAGGAGCGTTCTGATGGCGGACCGGGGCCCAGTTTGCAGGTGAGACGTGCGGTGCGAACTCACGCCCTGCGCTGACGCCATTGAAGCTCCGATTCTGGAAGGCAGGCCGCTGTGCCGCGAAAGCGCATCGAATGGATTTCCGCCTCAAACCGACCAGATGCGCGCAGGCGCGGGCGTATGCCAGCGGCAACTGGTCGGTTTGAGGCGGAGCTTCGTTGGAAGCCCTGGACATTTAGCACCCGACTGTGAGCGCATGAGTTGCGATTCATCGACACCCGGCATCTGTCCGCATTGCGGAACCGAGGTTCCAGAGGGAGCGGCGGCCTGCCCTGAGTGCGGGTCTGACAAACGGACGGGATGGTCGGATCAGGCACGCTATGACGCGTTGGATTTGCCGGACCAGGAGTTCGACTATGACGACTTTGTCGCACGCGAGTTCAGTCCGAATCAACGGCGGTCGGGTCAACGCGGTTGGGTCTGGTGGGTGGCGATCGGTCTGATGGTTGTCGGTCTGATCGCCTTTATGGCGGGATCTCTGAACTAAGGGTCTGTGCAAAAGTCGCAGCCATGAAATCTTCACGTTTCGCGTCTTGTCTTTCGGCTCTCGTGCTTGCGTCGCTTCCGGCCCCGGCCGCGGCTCTGCCCGACGCGCCTTTTCGCCAGCCGATGGCGGTGCGTTTGGCGCAAGCGCCCGAACTGGACGGAGCAGAGTACCGTCGTCTGGCGGTGCAGCGGGATGGGATTGCCTACGTGTTGACGGACAAGGGTGTCGGACGCGTGTTTGGGGAGCGTGTAGCACTGGACCAGAGCTTTCGCCCGCTGGCCGGCATCGTGCCGCTCGATCTGGTGGGCGAAAGCGGCCATGTCTTCTACCTGTTCGAGGACAAACTACTCTCGAACGATTTGGCGGGGCAATACCATGTGGCTCTGCCCAAAGGCGTCTATCGCAGTGCGGCGGTCAACGCCGAGGGCGTGGCTCTCCTGGCGGCGCCCACGAATCTGCTCCTGGTGGCCGGGGCGTCGTGGACGAATCTGCCCTTTCAGGTCACCCGCCAAACGGAGCGGGTCTACGCGTGGGGCGTCCAGTTTTTCATCCTGGCCAACGATACCATCTACCGCATGACCGGACCGCAGGTCGATCTCTTCCATCGAGGCACGGATTTGACGGCGCTCGGTTTCAGGGGCGCGGAACTGTTTGTGGGCACCACCCGCGGCTATTACGTGCTCGATCTGCGGAGCGGGAAACACCTTGTTCCATTGCAGGAGCGGCTGCCGGCCACGCACATCACCGCGTTGCGTCCGTTGCCTGGCGCATTGTGGGCGGGCACGACGCAGGGCGCGTTTTGCCAGACGGAGCCGGGATCCTTCAAATACTATGCCTCGAAGCGGTGGCTGCCTGACGACCACGTCCTCGATCTCCAAGCCGACCCGCTGGGCGACATGTATGTCCTCACCAAGGGCGGCCTGGGCAAGATCGAGTTTCCGCGGATCACGCTGGCCGACAAGGCACGGTACTACGACGACAAGATTCGGCAGCGGCACATCCGCTACGGGTTATGCGCGGAGCTGCGCCTGAACAAGCCCGGGGACATGGCATCAGCCGAGATGATTGACACCGACAACGACGGCACATGGAGCAGCGCGTATCTCGCCAGCCAGGCCTTTCGGTATGCCGCCACGGACGACGAGAAGGCGCGCGCCAACGCGTGGGAGACCTTCGCGGCCCTCGAGCGGCTCCAGTCAATCAACGGGCTGGACGGTTTCCCCGCTCGCACATTCGAGCGGACGGGATTCAAGGTTTCTGATCCCGAGCGCTGGCACTTGGCGCCGGAACGCCATTGGGAGTGGAAGGCGCACACCAGCAGCGACGAGATCACGGGGCAGACATTCGCCTACGCGGTGCTTTGGGAGGTGGCGGCGCGCACGCCCGACGAGAAGAGCCGGATCGCGGCGGGGTACGAACGGATCATCAACCACATCCTCCGCCACAACTACTATCTGGTCGACGTCGACGGCCAGCCGACTCTTTGGGGTCGATGGCATCCCGAGTACGTGAACCACTATCCGCCCACCATTGTCGATCGGCGGCTCAACAGCGCCGAGATTATCGCGTTTCTTCAGTTTGCCCATCACGCCACGGGCAAGCCGGTCTATCGGGACAAGGCCTACGAATTGTTCGAAAGGCACGGTTACCTGCGCAACATCACAAACAGCATGGCCCTCATTCGCCCAACGCCCGGATTCGTCTTCCGCGGGCACGACATGGGCGACGCGTGGAACCATTCCGACGACGAGCTTGCGTTCTACACGTACTGGGTCCTTTACCGTTTCGCGTTCACCGAGGACCTGCGACGCCTGTACGCCGCGGCGATCCAGGACCACTGGGAAATCGAGAAGATCGAGCGCAATCCCCTCTGGAATTTCGTGCTGGCCGCGACGGGCGCCGATCCATTCGACATCGCGGGCGCGCTCTGGACCTTGCGCAATTTTCCAATCGATCTGGTCGATTGGACCGTCCGCAACTCGGGGCGTCAGGATCTCACGCGTCGGCCCGCCAATTTTCGCGGGCAGGACACCGAGGAACTCCTGCCCCCGGACGAGCGACCGATCATGCGCTGGAACGGGAACCCGTTCGTCCTGGACGGCGGCAACGGCGGTTTGCGGGAGCTCGCAGGGGACGAGTTCCTGCTTCCCTACTGGATGGGACGCTACCTGCGCCTGATCGAATAGGGGCAACCTTTGGACTTGATTCCCCTCGAGTCCGGTTTATAGTCGCGTCGATCAGCAATTGCGGCATGTCTCACTTGACGCATACGTACGCGCGCGGACGGCTTTTGAACCGGAAGGGGGGAAGTGCATTCACACTGATCGAATTGCTGGCTGTTTTGGCGATCATCAGCATCCTGATAGCGTTGCTTCTGCCGACTTTCTCGTCCTCGAAGGCAAAGGCCCAGGGCCTTTACTGCCTGAAGAATCTGCGCCAGTTGCAGCTCGGGTGGACCATGTACGCCGACGAACATCAGGACCATCTCCCGGGCGTGATCGGCGGCTCGTCTCCCGGACCGGGGGTATGGGTTTCCGGTTGGATGGACTTCAGCAGCAGCCCGGACAACACCAACACGCTTTACCTGACCGATCGCAGGTTTTCCCAACTCGGGCCGTATGACGTGCCCGCGCGCATCTATCGCTGTCCGGCGGACCGGAGCACCGTCAACATCGGCGGCGCCGTGTTCCCGCGGGTGCGCAGCATGTCGATGAACTGCTGGATGAATTACCTGGGCACCGTCCCCATCGGCCAGGACAAGTACCGTGTCTTCCGCAAGACAGGCGACATCGTGGATCCGCCACCCTCGAAGGCCTGGGTCTTCATGGACGAACGAGAGGACAGCATCAATGACGGTTTATTTCAGACCAATCTCAAGGGCCGGGGCAAGCTCGCCAAGATCGTCGACTACCCCGCCAGCTACCACGCACGGGCGGCGGGCATCTCCTTCGCCGACGGCCATGCCGAGATCAAACGATGGCACGATCGGCGCACGATCCCGGCCCTGCGCAGCAATCAGGCGATCCAACTCGACGTGCCTTCCCCTGACAACCCGGACGTGGCGTGGCTCCAGGAACACTCGAGCAGCCCCATAGCGGAGTCCTATTAGCGAATCTCACCGTTTGGCTCGAGGCAGGTCCAGAGCCCACGGCACAGCCGTCCTTAGTGCCAGCGTTCTCTCCTCCGTCGGGGCATCCAGACACTCGAGAATCGCCGTTGTCCGCACCCCCGGATTGGAACTACGCAGAAGGCGGGCGATGTCATCCCAAGCCAGGCGTTGATGCAGGAGCGCGCGCGTGGCCTCGTCGAACTGAGGCGGCCCGAATCGCCGGGCCTGGACTTCGTCCATGCGCACGTAACGTTCGAGAAACCGGCGCGACGTCCCGCATGGCAATTCCCCCAGGGCCCTGAGCACATACCCGGTCCTCCGGAACTCGAACGTCTGGCGGGGTTGCGAGCCGGAATCCGCACTGAGGTTCCCCTCCCCTGGTCTCGAGGCACGAGTCGGCGGGCGATACAACAAGCCGATCAGATCGCCGGCGCACTCCGTTGCCCCGAGCTGACCCAGCGCCTGAATCGCAGTCAGTGCGTCCAGTCCGCTGGATGCCCGGTCCGGATGAGGAGTTGGCTTGCGTGCCTGGCGCAGCAGTGCCGAAATGACCGGACGCGGCTTCTGCCCCAGATCGCCGAGCCGCCGGGCTGCCCACGCGCGTTCGGTCAGGCGGTGCTGCGGGCCGGCGGGGTTGCGCCGCCCGGCCATGAGCTCGAGCAACCAACTTGCCGAGTTCGCATGTGGCAGGGCTGCCAGGGCGCGCGTGACAGCGAGCGACCCGAAATCGCCGGCAGGGGGCAGGCTGGTGGACAACGGCGGTTCGGCGGCGATTTTGAAGGTTGTGGTGTAGGGCAACGGTTGGTAAGGCGCACGGCCCAGAAGACGGGCTGCCACGCGCGGATCATCGACCAGGAGCATCGCGCCGGGTCGAGCCAAGGCCGCAGCGACGGCGGCAGGATCCATGTCGCGTCCGTTCTCACAAAGTCGGGCCTTGTAGGCGAGCGGCCGCAAGCGCGCATTCTCGAACCGGCGGCTGGTGTCCGGTGTGCTCACATGGGTGACGTGGTCCCAGGCATCGGCCTCTTCGAGCAAACGTGCGACGTCTGATTCCAATCCAGGTTCCCTCAGGTGCAGGTCGAGCAGCATATTCTGCTGCCTGGCGACATCGAGCAAAGCGGCAAACGTCGGCGGGGAACTGAACAGGGGGCGGCCATAGGCGACCTTAGGTCTCAATGAGACCATCTCGCGCAACGTCGCATCGCGCATGGGCCCAAAGCCGTCGGTAATGCGGTCCAACGCCTCGTCGTCAAAGAGCACAAGAATGCCGTCGCGCGTCCGACGCACGTCGACCTCGCATCCGTCCGCACCGTAAGACAAAGCTGCGACACACGACTCGATCGAGTTCTCCGGGGCCATTGCGGTCGCGCCGCGACGGACCATGACCGCTGGCCCCTGCCGCCGGAGAGCGATGACTTGGTGCCGCGTTTGGCGGGCGTCGGGACTCTCATCACAGAGAGTTGTGGCGTACTGGCGCACCAGAACCAGATCGCCCGATCGTGCCGCAACCATCGGCAGAGCAAGGCAGAGAAACCACGCGGCCAACCGGCTTCGAACGGCCCGCCGCACCGTCGATTCCCTCTCGCGGTGCGGCTGCCTTTGCGGGCAGAAGCAGGCGCGAGCCGCCGCGCCTCTCATCCCGTGCAGGCCCCGTGCGGCGCGGTTCATCCGCGGATTACGGCAGCAGAAGAACACGGTAGAAACGGGAAGCGGCCTGGCTGGGAGGATCGGCGAAGATCAACTCCGTCCCGGACGCCACCCTGGCTGAACCGGAGGGGGCCCACTCTCCATCCGGCAATGCATCCGTCCATTTCTCGTTGATCACCACGTCGTCGTGCAGGTCGACCCGGTTGGCTGCAACAGGCGGGCTCATGGGAACGGATTTGTTGCTCATGGCAAGTTTTGACATTCAGCGGTCGAATGCGCACGGGGACCATGAACCGATTTGTAGCCGCCGACGTGAGTCGGCGCTGATTTCTGCTTTTGACGGAGCGAGATGGCGCGGACTCACGTCCGCGGCTACGGAACCACGCTTCATGGCAAGTGCTTCTCGGCCACGGCCCGCACTTCGTCCAACCAGGCGCGGCGTTGGTCATCGGTGCTGACGATGACCGGACTGAAAACGCATCGGACCACATCGGTGATGCCGCAGAGGCCGAACACGACTTTGCGCCAATGGACTTCGAGCGGGTCTCCCAGGACCTTCTCCTCGATTTCCTGGGGCGTGTTTGCGGTGTTGAAAACCATCCCCCATCGAGCCTTGAGCAGGCCCTGGGCCTTGCCGCCACCTTTCCCGTCGGGAACAAACTGGTAGGCTCGCCCCGCCCGCAAGACCCGGTCCACCCACCCGCACAAGATCGCCGGAGGCCGGCTCCAGTAGTTCGGGTGGACGATCGCAATTCCATCGATTGTGACGATTTCATCGATCTGCTCGGCGATTCGAGCATCGAGCGGAGCGTCTTTCGGGAGTTCGGACGAAGGCAGGACCGGATCGAAGCCTTCGGCGTAAAGGTCATGCCAGTGGACAGTGTGGCCACGGTTTGTGGCGACGGCGCGCACGGTTTCGGCGATGGCGTGATTGAAACTGCCGGGTGTCGGATGGGCCAGGATGATCGAGATCGTCATGTGCAAGCGTCAACGAATTGCTGTCATGTATCCATCATTCAGGACTCGGCGCGTCGTGCAACCGAACGGCCCTGACGGATCGCAGCGGCTGGTCCAATCCATGCCGGCTCGAACATCCAGGATGGCTCGAGTTGGCAGGCAGGAATAAGGGGCGCCGGCCGAAGTCTCGCCAGTGTGCCAGTCTCTTCCATTGGAGTGCAAGCTTCCGAGCCGCGCATCCGCCCACCTTCCACGATGATTTCTGCGCAAGCACCAGGAGCTGAAATGCACCCGTCAGCATCCGTACACTCATCGCCCTCCCACCCCTGCTCGACCACGTCCAAAAATGAAAGGATCGTGGCGTGGCCCCTCTTCATCCGGCTTGACCCAGTACAATCGAAGTGCCAGAGATTGCACATGATCAAGACGCTCATCGTCGGCGCCGTTCTGACTGCAGTCGCTCTGCCGGGTCTTGCACGGGGTGCAACCTTACACACGTTCAAGAAGATCCAACTGACACCCCATTTCTGGGCTGAGGGGGCGGCGGCGGGGGATTTCAACCGCGACGGCAAGATGGATGCCGTTTACGGGCCGTTCTGGTGGGAGGGGCCGGAGTTCGCGAAGCGGCACGAATACCGCCCGGCAACGGCCACCTTCAAGCGCAAGAACGCGGCCGGCGAGGAGGAGACGCTGCCGGGCTTCGAGGGTGCACTCGGCTCGAACAACGCATACTCGGACAACTTTTTCACCTGGACATGGGATTTCAACGGCGACGGCTGGACGGACATTCTCATCGTCGGGCTGCCCGGCGAGGAGGCGTTTTGGTTTGAAAACCCCCGGAACAAGGCCGGACACTGGACGCGGCACACGGCATTCGACATCGTGGACAACGAATCGCCGATGTTCGACAATTTGGTGGGGGATGCGGCGCCCGAACTCATCTGCAACTCGAGGGGGTTCTTTGGTTATGCGATGCCGGATCCGGGCCAGCCGACGCAGCCCTGGACGTTCCACCCCGTCACGCCCAACAAGAACTATCACAAGTACAATCACGGGCTGGGTGTCGGAGACGTGAACGGCGATGGCCGGCCCGATCTGCTCGAGAAGGACGGGTGGTGGGAACAACCTGCCTCCCTGGCCGGAGATCCGGTCTGGAAACACCATCCCTACCCCTTCTCGCCACCCCAGGAAGGCATGCCCGTGGGCGGCGCCCAGATGTTCGCCTACGACATAAACGGCGATGGATTGGCCGATGTCATCACCTGCCTTGCCTCGCACGGCCACGGATTGGCGTGGTATGAACAGGTGCGGGAGAGCGGCCAAATCACCTTCAAGCCGCACATCTTCATGAATCGAGAGCCGGCCGACAGTCCCTACGGCGTCAAGTTCACCCAGCCCCATGCCTTCGACCTGGTCGATATGGACGGCGACGGCTTGAAAGACCTCGTCACTGGCAAACGGTTCTGGGCGCACGGACCGACGGGGGACGTGGATCCCAACGCGCCGGCGGTCCTCTATTGGTACAAGCTAGTGCGCGGACCGGGCCGGACGGCAGAGTTCGTGCCGCATCTGATCGATGACAACTCGGGCGTGGGCACCCAGGTGATGGCCGTGGACATGAATGGCGACGAGCGGCCCGACATTGTTGTCGGCAACAAGAAGGGCGGCCATGTCTTCCTCCAGGAGGTGAAGACCGTGAGCCATAGCGAATACGATGCCGCCCAGCCCAAACGCATCGCTCGCTAGCCCGCCGTGTTTCGTCCCTGCATCGACCTGCGCGAAGGCAAGGTGACCCAGATCGTGGGCGGGACCTTGGGAGACGATCCGTCGGCGGTCCGGACCAACTTCATTTCGGAGCGTTCCCCGGCATGGTTCGCGGCGATGTATCGCCGGGATGGCCTGGAAGGCGGGCATGTCATCATGCTCGGGCCCGGCAATGAGGGGGCGGCGCGCGAGGCGTTGGCGGCCTATCCGGGCGGGCTCCAGGTCGGCGGCGGGATTCGGCTCGACAACGCACAGGGCTGGCTCGACGCCGGGGCCTCCCATGTGATCGTGACCTCGTGGATTTTCCGCGACGGCCACCTCGACTGCGAACGGCTCGATGCCCTGGTGCGATCCATTGGGCGCGATCGGCTTGTGCTGGATTTGAGCTGCCGCCAACGCGGGGGACGCTACTGGGTTGTCACGGATCGCTGGCAGACATTCACCCGATTGGACCTGAGCCGGGCGACGCTCGAACGCCTGGGTGGTTCGTGCGCGGAGTTTCTGATTCATGCGGTCGATATCGAGGGCCTTTGCCGGGGAATCGATGGGGCGCTGGTGGCCGACCTGGCGGCCTGGGCCTCCATCCCCATCACCTACGCCGGTGGCGCCAGGTCCCTGGCGGATCTCGAAACGGTGACGCGTCTCGGACAAGGGCGTGTGCATCTCACCATCGGGTCCGCACTGGACATCTTCGGCGGCACCGGGGTGCGATACGTCGATTGTGTCGCGTTCAATCGCCGTGTCCGGCCCAAATAATGTTTTGGCAAGCGCGGCTGCGTGTGCTAGACAGACCCGCGCTCGGAATCCCGAGCTCAGCGGGTAATCGAATCAGGCTTATGTCACAACACCGAAGTCTCCGCGCCGCCGCAACCTTGGGCGCGAAACGGACCGTTTTGAAGCGTTTTGAACGGGTGGAATTGCTCAAGAAACGCGGCCAGTGGAAGAGCGGCGACCGCGTCACCGGTCTTGTCAAGACCAAGCCCGAGAGTTAATCGCGCCGACCTGCCCTGGCGCTCGAGGCTATCGCGGCGGGGCGGAAAACCCGGATTCGAGTGAAAGTCCGGCTGCAGAAATACCTGGCCGACGCAGGGGTTGCATCCCGGCGGGCCTCCGAAGCCATGATCGTGGCCGGACGGGTCAGCGTGAATGGTCGCACCGTCTGCCAGCTCGGGACGCAGGTGGATGGGGACTTGGACGTGGTGCGATGTGACGATCGCGAGGTCCGACCGCGTCGAAAACTCCACGTCGCGTTGAACAAGCCTGGCGGTTACGTCTGCTCACGCCAGGTCGAACGTGGGCAGGCCCGAATCGGCGATCTCCTGCCGCGCGACTGGTCATTCCTCTATTCGGTCGGGCGGCTGGACCGCGACACTGAAGGACTCCTTCTGCTGACAAACGATGGGGATTTCTGCCTCCGGCTCACACATCCGCGATACGGGGTGCGCAAGAAGTACCTGGCGACCGTCGAGGGGCGGGTGACCGAAGATGTCTTGAGGCGGCTCGAAGCGGGCGTCATGGAGAGCGGAGAACTGCTGCGCGCCCAGCGGGCGCGGCTTCGTTCAGCCAACGCCACCCGCAGCATGGTCGAACTCGAACTGGTCGAAGGCAAGCATCGCGAGGTGCGGCGCCTGTTCGAGTCGCAGGGCTTTCCGGTGCTCTCGCTGACGCGAACGCAAATCGGCCCAATCAAGCTGGGGGAATTGCCGCTTGGCAAGTACCGCGTTCTGGCGGCCAGCGAGGTTCGCGCCCTGACAATGGCGGCGAATGCGACGCCCGAACGAGCGCGGGCCGATGCCGACGCTGTTGTGAACGCGATGCGGACGGGCTCGGACGAAGGAGGACGGCGTTGAGATCGGCCCGGATTCAGCATCCGTTTTCGAGGTCGATCTGCCGGCGAGTCTGGGGTCTGGTCGTGCGGGTCGGGCCAGGGGTTGCTCTTGCCCTCGGCATGCACGGCGACACGGTGGCCATCGTCACGGGAGACCGCGTCAACCTGCGGGGTCGTCCAACCCTGTCCAGCGAGGTAGTGGCCCAAGTCCTCGAGGGAGAAACAGTGGTCGTGCTCGATTCGCTCGAGCTGCGCCCGTCTCGCCGGGGCGAGGTCGTCCAGTGGCACAAGATTCGCCTTCCCGAAGACACCCCTGTGTGGGTGCATGCGGGTTTCATCGATCGAACGACCAAAACGGTCACCGCCAGCCGCCTCAACGTGCGGGCCGGGCCGGGAGACCGATACAGCATCTTGGGCCATCTCGCCAAAGACGAGAGCGTTCGTGAGATTCGCATCGTGGACGACTGGATGGAGATCGCACCGCCGTCGGGCACGTATGCCTACATGGCGGCTTCCTATGCAGCGCTCCAACCCGCAGCAGTGTCCGCAACCGGACCCCACACCGCAAAGACAGCTCCAGCGGCGACACCGCCGTCCGTCGCAAAGTCCGTCGCCGCGAGCCCGCACAGGGCTCGAGAGACTCCGGCCGCATCGATGATTCAGCCGACGCCGCAAGCGCCTCCGTCGACCCCTGCGCCTGATGTCCAGGTCTCATCCATGACGGCTGCGGTCCCGGTCGCTCCCCAATCGCCGGCACGGGAGCCGGAACTGGTCGAGCGACCGCCGGCCGCCGTTGCACTGGATACCGTGCCGAGGCCCGAGGGCCGGAGTGGTCCGATGCCTGGCAAGCCCATGCCGGCCAGCCGAGCCGCCCTGCCCGCAGCGCCTTCGTCCGCGCGTCGCACTGACCCGCTCTGGGCTTCGCGCCCGGCCTCTGCCGTCCCGGCGTGGGGATCGCATCAAATCATTCAGCGCGAAGGTATTCTGCTCGATGCCATGCACATTCAAGCCCCGGCCAAGCACAAACTGAGGTCTTTGGAAACAGGCCGAGACCTCAACTTCGTCAGGCCGGCGTCCGTCGAGGTTCAATTGACGCTTTACCGCGGGCAGCGGGTGATCATTACTGGAGAGGAACGGAGTGCGCCCGGTTGGCCCAACCTGCCGATCTTAGAGGCGCGGACGATTCAGTTGGCTCCATGACAGCGAGCGACAATCTCATCGATGGGCGGTCGATTGCGGAACAGATTCACCGCGAGACGGCGGAGCGCATTGGCTCCTTGAAGGCGCGCGGGCTGGCGCCGGGGTTGACCTTTGTGCGAGTCGGCGAGGATCCCGCTTCCCGAGTGTATGTGGGCATGAAGGAACGGATGAGTCAGCGGTTGGGCATCCGTTCGACGACCGAAGTCCTGCCCGAGGGCGCGACTGAGGGCGTCTTGCTCGAGTTGATCGGCCGGCTCAACGCGGATTCCGGGGTTCACGGCATCCTGGTTCAGGCGCCATTGCCACGGCACATCGATGCCGCGCGGGTGTACAAAGCGGTTTCACCCGACAAGGATGTTGACGGCTTTCATCCGGTCAATGTGGGCAAGTTGTTGCTGGGAGACACGACCGGCTTTGTCCCCTGCACACCGGCCGGGGTGCACGAACTGCTGATTCGATCTGGCGTGCGGATCGAGGGGGCGGACGTGGTGGTTCTCGGGCGGGGGACGATTGTCGGCAAGCCGATGGCGGCGCTGTTGGTGCAGAAGGCCC
>Ga0208822_1000624_pt1 | contig 27052 bp, 17 predicted proteins | sample AD_STIC08_MetaG_FD_184435 | JGI IMG/M metagenome (GOLD analysis project Ga0208822, IMG submission 184435) | Active sludge microbial communities of municipal wastewater-treating anaerobic digesters from USA - AD_STIC08_MetaG (SPAdes) (version 2) | ecosystem: Engineered > Bioreactor > Anaerobic >...
CCCATTTGACCCGGCAATTATCGGCGCCGACCGCAGCCTTAGAGTCAAATGGGCCTACCGCAATCTGATGCGCCGCCCCGCCGCCATTGCAGTTTCCGCTCTCGGCCAGACGACAGCTTTTCCATGTTTCGACGACCGCGGCGAGGGTCTGTCGGCCGTCAATCACAATGGTAAACCCTACGACGCCTTCATGGGTCTGGGCACAATAACCGACCTTGAGCTCAGCGAGGACGGTCAGGCTGTCATTGCCTTAACCGACAGCGGCAAAACTTTCTGCCTGAACCTGGTAAAGAGCTTTGGCATCTGGAAAGGCGACAAGGGCCACAAAATTACCGGCGTCTCGTTTGCTTCAAAAACCGGCGAGGCTCTGCTTTTTTCGAGTGCCGGGCAGATCATTAAACTAAACCCGGCCGGTGAACAGATCTGGGAACACTGGTTTACTGACCAGCTGCTTAAAGCATCGATCACTGCCGATGGTACCGGCATTTTCTACGCAACCGTCAGGGGCGAAATCGGTCTGCTGACGCAGGGTGGTGAGGGTCAGCACAATCAGATGACCTTTCAGGAGATTCCGGTTCAGCCTTCAACAACCGGCACTAACGCGGCCTTTCGTCGTGTCTGGGCCACCGACCTCAACGGCGGTCTTGAAAACCATACAGAACTCTGCATCTGGAAAGGCCAGGATGGCGTCGAATACAGTCTGGTCTGGGATGGAAGCGGCAAACTTTTCTGCCTCAACGACATTGGCGAAGAAATATGGCAGGAGAGATTGAGCGGCGACGAGGTTACCGCCATGTCGGTCTCAGCCGAAGCCGACCTTGCGATAATTCTTCTCAAAAACGGGGTCACCGGTTTTGATCTCTCGGGTGGTGAGGTTTTCAGATTCTTCGGGCAGTTCACCGGGGCTCACGTCTTTGACGACGGCGCAATTCTGCTGCTCGATCAAGAGCAGAAGGTCAGATATTACCCGGCTTTCGACAATTTTTCACACGTAATAGAAACCGCCGGCCCGATTAAGGCTCTCAAACCCTTCGCCAGTCAGGCGATCGTCATCAGCGACTCCGGTTTCGGCATATTTGACAGTACCGGCATCAGCCTTTTTGAGCAGAGTTTTGACAGCCCGATAAGCTTTATCGACGGATGCTGTGCCGGCGGATATCTGGTCTGCGGCAATGAAAACGGTCTGATAACAATATTCGATACGAACTTCGAAACGGTTTTTTCTTACCGGCTGAGCGAAAAAATCATTTCGCTTACGTATAACCGCGATCAGGAATGCGTCTTTGCCGGAACGGAAACCGGCAACATTTTTGTTCTGCAGCGCCGAACCGGTCAGATGACCAGAACCAGCCTCAACGGCAAGCCTTTGCGGATTGCCGGGCACGAAGGCGGCGCCATCTTTGCCACCGATATGGACCAGCTTGCCCTGGTCAATTTTTCAGGGCAGTTGCTGGCAAACTATACCATGCCTTTCCGGCTGACACGGCTTTTGCCGAGCCACAGACGTTTCTGTATTACGGTTCTTGCAGAAGAATCGGTCATCTGTCTGGCGGCTGTCGATGAAAGCAAGACAACATCAGGATAAGATAACGTGCATAAAGTAACCTGCATTCAGCCAGACCCCCAGGACTGGCAACTGCTTGAACAAATCGCCATGATCGACCAGCAGGCTTTTGGCGAAGATGGTATTTCTGTATTCAATCTTTCACAATTTACCAGAAGCGGCAGCGTTTTCTGTCTGGCGCTTGAACGCATGGTTCTTGCCGAGGCGGTGGTTCTGCGCAACCTGCACGATACCGGTGCGGTCATTTTCGCCTTCGCCGTCGACCAGAAACATCAGGGGCGCGGGTATGGCAGCCTGTTGATGCAAAGCCTCGTCGAAAAGGCAGAGGCTGCCGGAATCTCATATTTTGAGCTGACCATGAACCCGGAAAATCGTGCAACACGCAAATTTTACAGCGATAAGGCCGGTTTCAGAAAAAAATCAGAACTTTCTCTGCATCCGCACAAAGGTGAGCCCCGCTGGCTGATGCGCCTCGACCTTGGCAAATTCTGAATAATCCTGCTATAATTTACGTATCTGCCAACACAAGCCGGTATTTTTGTTCTTTCTGCCAACACGTCTGCACCCTGCTGATGCAGACAGGTCATAAGCCTGCCGTGGAGTAAAAAGTATGCAGTTTTTACGAATGACCCGACTGTCGGTAACTTTTCTGGCACTGCTTTGCCTGGTCGCGCTCGCCTGCCCGATAATGGCCGACCCGCCCGAAAAGGTTGCCGGTGGCATTCTTCTGCAGGGTTTTGGCTGGAACAGCCAGGCCCGTGGCACACCCAGCCGCTGGTACAAGCTCATCGAAAGCCGGGCCGAAAGTCTGAAAAATCTTGGTATCGATTTCGTCTGGTTCCCGCCGGTATCGCGTTCGGTCAGCCCACAGGGCTATCTGCCCGGCGATTATTACGACCTTGGCAGCAAAGATTCCCCGACATTCTATGGCGATTACGACCAGCTCGTTTCGGCTCTGGCAACCCTTAACTCGCACGGCATCGCGCCGATCGCCGATATTGTCATCAACCACCGCTGCGCCGGCAAACAGGATAATAACGGCATCTGGAACATCTACCACTTCCCCTCCGGCAAGGCAAAATGGGAACAGTGGGCCATCTGCTCAGGCAGTTACGGCGGCACCGGTAAACCCGACACCGGCGATAAATTTTCTCCGGCACCGGATATCGATCACACAAATGACAAAGTGCGCGAAGACATTGCTGAATGGCTCAACTGGCTGAAAAAACTCGGTTTTAAGGGCTGGCGCTACGATTATTCTAAAGGCTACGCCTCAAAATATGCCGGCTGGTATGATTCTAAGACCTCGCCGCTCTTTTCGGTCGGCGAAGTCTGGACCAACATGAGCTTTCAGGGCTCTTACCTGAAACCCGATCAGAACAGCCACCGCCAGGTTCTCTGCACCTGGCTCGACGGCAATCCGAGCAAGGTTGCCTGCCTGTTCGACTTCACCACCAAAGGCATTCTTCAGGTCGCGGTAAATGGCGAATACTGGCGGCTAAAAGACTCTGAAGGCAAGCCTTCAGGCTTGATCGGATGGTGGCCGACCCGCGCCGTGACATTTCTCGACAATCATGACACCGGTTCACAGCAAAGCCACTGGCCGTTCCCAGACAAGCATGTAATGCAGGGATACGCCTACATTCTCACACACCCCGGCATCCCCTGCATATTCTGGGAGCACGTCTACGACTGGAATCTCTACAACCAGATTCAGAAACTGATCGGAATCCGCAAGGCCAACAAGTTGCACAGCGCCAGCAAGGTCGAGATAGTCAAAGCCGAAGACGGCCTGTATGCAGCTTTGATCGACGGCAAAGTTGCCATGAAGATCGGCTCAAAAGACTGGTCACCCGCAGACGCCTCATTCAAACTTGCTGCCAGCGGCGACAACTACGCAGTCTGGAGCAAAACCCCGGCCAGCAGAAAGCCTGCGGCCGCAGGTCCACGCCGAACCGCACCGAGAAGGTAATTTTTTTCGTTAAGAACCTCTTGACCGGTCCGGATCACCGGGCCGGTTTTATTATATCGCCCCAAAAGCAAATACTGGTCGGCGTTTCAACCTGATCGATCAGCTTTATCGCCATTTCGTAACTCGCCGAAAAACCGCGATAGATATGATCCAGTTCGCCACTCCCGCTGGTTGTACACTTGTGTGGCCTTTCTGAAAACAACCATTTTCGGCGGGTTTCAAAAGCTTTACAATATTGCCTGAATGAGCTATAAAAGCCAGTAGCAACTACAGAAGACGGCCCCTCCGTCAGATAACTTTAAAAGGAAAGAATATGAAAAAGATCGTCGAATGTGTACCTAATTTTTCTGAAGGCCGCGACCAGAAAATCATCGATGCTATCTCTGACGCGATCAGAAGCGTCAAAGGCGTGACCCTGCTCGACGTCGACCCGGGTAAATCTACGAACCGCACCGTTTACACATTTGTCGGCGACCCGGAAACCGTAATCGAAGGCGCTCTCGCCGCAGCCAGAGTCGCACGTGAAAAGATCGACATGCGCACCCAGAAAGGCGAGCACCCGCGCATGGGCGCCCTCGACGTCTGCCCGTTCGTTCCGGTGGCCAATGTCAGCATGGAAGAGTGTGTCGAAATCTCGAAAAAGTTTGCCGAACGCGCCGCTGCAGAGCTGAAAATACCTCTCTATCTCTACGAGCATTCACAGACCCTCGAATACCGCAAAAAGCTGCCACAGATCCGCAAAGGCGAATATGAAGGCCTGGCCGAGAAGATCGTTCAGCCCGACTGGAAGCCTGATTATGGCCCGGCTGAATTCGTGCCCACCTGGGGCGCAACCGTTACTGGCGCCCGTTTCTTTCTCGTCGCCTATAACGTCAATATTCTCGGTACCAGCAACCAGGCACACCGCATTGCCCTCGACCTGCGTGAGGCCGGCCGTGGTCCGGGTGAACCCGGCCGCTTCAAGGAACTCAAGGGGCTCGGCTGGCACGTTGACGAATACAACATGGCCCAGTGCTCATTCAACCTCAACAATTACCACGTGACCGCACCCCACGAAGTTTATGAAGCGGTCAAAGAAGAAGCGGCAAAAATCAACGTCGGCGTCGCCGGCTCGGAGCTGGTTGGGCTGATTCCGCTTGAAGCAATGCTCAAAGCCGCTGACTACTACATGAACAAAGAGAATCTCTTCATTCTTGACGAAGATCAGAAGATCAAACTGGTCATCGATCGCATGGGCCTGAGCGCGGTTTCTCAGTTCAAACCCGCCGAACGCATCATCGAATACATCATCAGGGAAGAGCCAAATGAGCCGCTCGCCAACATGAGCACCCGCAAATTCATCGAAGCTGTCAATGCCAGAACCTCAGCCCCGGGCGGCGGCAGCGCTTCTGCTGCTATAGCGGCTATCGGCAGCGGTCTGGGTGCCATGGTCGCCAAACTCACATACGGAGTGCGCAAATTCGAACATCTCGAAAGCCGGCTGCGCAAAACCATTCCGGTATTGCACGAAACTACGCTCAAACTTATTCCGATGATCGATGCCGACACCAACGCCTTCAATGACTATGTCGACGCCATGCGCCTGCCGCAGAATACCGAAGACGAAAAGAAGGCCAGATTCGAAAAAATGCAGGCCGGCCTGAAAAAGGCGATCGAAGTGCCGCTGGCTACCATGAAAATTGGTGATTCAGCCTGGGAAATGATGGTTGAAGCCGCTGAGTGCGGCAATATCGCCTCGAAGTCAGACATGCAGGTCGGCGCCAGAGCTCTTGAAGTCGGTATCTGGGGCGCTTATCAGAATGTCATGATCAATATGGCCGGCATCAAGGACGAAAAATTCGTAACTGATGTAACTGCCGAAGCCGTCAGGATCAAAGAACGGGCCGAAAAATTCTGCTCGCAGATTCAGAAGTTTCTGGAAAACCGCAAAGAATAAGCATTCGTTCAAAAAGGGCTGCCCGATATACAGGCAGCCCTTTTTTTATGATCTTTTTGGGGCTGGGCGGCGACTTCAGGGAATCAGAGTCTTCAAAAGCCCGCCCGCACTTCCATAACCGCCTATTTTCAGCTCCAGGCTTATACCAAAGGTATGAAACACATTCAAAGCCATTATTACCGCCAGAAACAGAATGGTGAACAAAACCATTTTCTTGCCGGGCAGACGCTCATGCCCTGATTCAGCCACATCTCTTGAAGCGGGAAACCAGGAATTGAAGCTCATTACTGCCACAGTCATCAGGGAAATGAATGCAAAAATGGTAATCTCAAAGCTTTTCTGTCTTTGAATAATCTCGAGAACCGACGGCTTGATGTCGACGGCTCCTTCGGTAAGGCGACCGGCCAGTGAAAAGACCTCGGGGTTATATCCCTGCATCAGCTGGGTAATTATTATTGCGCCCACAGCAAAGAACCAGGCAACTATGTGCGAAGGCTTTGCCTTTTCGGGTTTACCGCGGGCGTTCACCTGCCCGGCGTTCCAGGTCAGCCACAAACCCATAAGGGCCGGAATCACCATCAGCCTGGTGTTTCCCCAGGCCATCGAGCTGATAAAACCCATTGAGATAGAGGTTTTCTGGATGCTGGTGCGGGTTTTGTCGGGCATCATCATTGTGGCGGTAGCCAGGCCAAGAAAAAGCACAGAGAGCAGACGCTTGTTTCCCTCATCTGAAACAAAAAGTATCGCCAGGGCAACGAACAGAAAGCAGACAAGAAGCATCACGTCTCTCTTGTGATCGGGGCGTTCAAAATCTTCTTTCAAGACCATTTCGGCCTGCTTTGTCTCTTCTTCAGAGGGCGGCGGGATGTCGAGAGCTTTGAGGCGCACGGTGGCATAGCGCGAGTGATTGGCGATCTCAAGCAGCTCTGGCAGATTTGAGGGTCTTATGGTGCGCAGCAGATAAACGCCTGAATCCTGCAGGGCGATGTTACCGCTTTTGATCATTTCAGAAATGTGCTGCTCGGCCAGAGCCGGGGAATATCGGTGCAGACCCCGCACTGCATTGGCTCTGATTCTGTTGTCTGACGATGTGGCGAAATCAGCAAACCGGTCAGCCAGCTCAGGCCGTTCGAATTCCCACAGGGACTCGATTGCGTTGGCGACAATCCGCGAGTCTTCGTGGTCGAGATATTTTTCGAGAGTTTCAGGGATTCTCGGGTCATCGATGCGGCCAAGAAGGCGCAACAGATAAGAAATCTTGTATTCATCCTTTTCGGCCATCAGATACGAAAGTAACGGCGAAGTGAGCGCCGGGTCACCGCTTTCGGTAAGGCGATCCATTGCCTCGAACACCACATATCTGCTGCCAAGACGCATTTTGTGCAGCAGAATTTCCTGGGTGCTGAGCTGTTGTCCCTCTTTCAGTTCAAGTTTGAACTCAGAAGTTTCGTTTCTGCCCGATTCAATCTCGGGAAAAGAATCGAGAATCTGGTTTCTGGCGCGCCGCGCGAAATATCTGACGCGGGTATCAGGGTGAACGATCGACTGAGTTATCTTCGGCATCAGAGCCCTCGCCATTTCAAGGGTCAGGGAACTCTGCTGACTGATAAAATCGAGTGCAAAAGTTTTCTCATCGACAATCGACGAGTTTAAAGAATCTTCGAGAATCTGCTGCCAGCGTGGAGGCAGGTTGTTTTCCTGTGTCATTTTTTGGGCCGGGGCATATTATACCCAAAACTGCTGCAAATTACCACCTCGCCACCCACCCTGCAGATTTTTTATGTGCCGGCTCTGGCAGGCTCGATTACTCTGTGGTAATCTTTTAACAGGCGCTCCGTCGCCTTCGTATCTTCAGGAAAAAGGAATAACAGGATATGAAATTGAAGAGTTTTTGCAGCATGTCTCTGGCTGTGCTTTTGGGCGCAGCCGTCTTTGCCGCTGTTCCTGACCGGGCTTATTCTCAAATCAGGGTCAATACCGACCGCAGCCTCGGCTCTGACATTCACGTGGTTACACCCGCACTTAAACGGGTTGATTTTTCGGCCGACAGTCAGGATTTTACCGGCCTTTATATGGATCACGCCAGCCTGATGCTCGAAAAGGGCAAACCGGCTTTGCCTTTCCTGTCAGGCATGATCATGATTGCCCAGGACCAGAAACCTGTTCTAGAAGTCATCAAAACCCGCTTCACCGAGATTTCGGTCAAAAAGCCGGTGGTTCCATCACGTGGCGCGATTCTGCGCAACGTCGATCCTGCCACCGTGCCATTCAAACAGGGCGCTGTTTATAAGAAGAATGCCTGGTTTCCGGCTGACAAAGATATCGTCAGAATTTCGCAGCCCTTTATCTTCAGAGAAGCCCGCGGTGTCAGACTTGAAGTTTTTCCGGTTCAGTATAACCCGGTAACCGGCAAAATCAGGATTTATACAAGCATCCAGGCCAAACTGAAATACGACGGTCAGGGCGGCGCCAACGTTCATCGTGGCCGCAGCGAACTGTCACGGGCTTTCGCCCCCATTTACCGCAAGGCATTTCTGAACTTCGCCTCTGTTCCGCGCCGGCTTTCTCCGGTTGACGAAAACGGGCGGCTTATCATCATCGCTGCCGACGGACTCAAATCAGCCGCGGCCCCTCTGGCAGAATGGAAACAGAAATGCGGTATCAAGACCATCCTCGTCGGTGCCGGCGAAATCGGCGGTGCCACACCTGAAAACATCAAGGCTTTTCTGCAGGAACAGTTCGAAGACCCCGGCTTTTCGCACGTAATTCTCGTTGGCGACGCCGAGCAGATACCCACCAACAAGGGCGAAAACGAAAAGGCCGACTCAGACCCGGTATATGTCAAGCTTGCCGGCGACGACCACGTTCCTGATGCTATTATCAGCCGCATTTCGGCGGCAAAACCCGAGCAGGTTTCTTATCAGGTGGCCAAAATCATCAATTACGAGCAGTATCCTGCCACCGGCGACGATGCCGCCTGGTACAGCCGCGCCCTTGGCATTGGCAGCAGCGAAGGCAGCCCGCCCGATTACGAATATATCGAAAAACTGCGCCAGGCTCTGCTTGAATCAAGATATACCGAAGTCGATGCCGCTTATGATCCGAAAGCACCGGCAAACAGTGGTGGCGGCTACGATGGCTACCCATATCCGGGTTCATACCCGGGCTTTCCCGGCATGAATCCGCATTTTCCCATGCAGCCAATGCCTTTCTCGGTAAGCGCCGATCGTAACGGCGGCAGCCGCGGCAGTCTTAAAGACAAGGTCTTTGAGTCGGTCAACAAGGGTGTTTCGCTGATTAACTACATGGGCCATGGCTCAACCACATCATGGTCAACCACCGGGTTCAGCAATGGCGACTGCGCCAAACTGGCCAACGGTCTCAAGCTGCCGGTCATCGTCAGCGTTGCCTGTGTCAACGGTAATTTCGTCGGCAAAGACAGCTTCTGTGAAGCCTGGATGAACAGCGGCGACATAGAAAATCCGCGCGGCGCCGTTGCCATTTTCGGTTCGACCACCAATCAGTCATGGGTACCGCCGATCAAGGTACAGGCCGCCATCACATCTGAATTCATCGTCAGTGACTCTTACCTCACCGTTGGCGGTCTGATGACCAATGGCATCATCAAAGGTCTCGAAATCTATGGAACCGAAAAAACCGGCGAAGGCGTCAAGATGATGGAGCAGTGGCACCTGTTCGGCGACGGTACCACCATGATCAGAACCCGCAAACCCGAAAAGGTGAGCATCGAAGTCGAAACTTCCTCGATCCCGGGCGAAAGCCAGGCAATGGTGAAAGTAGTCGACAGCAAAGGCAACCCGGTCGCCAACGCCAGAGTCACCTGTTACACCGAAGGCCTTGCCGCCGCTTCTTCAGCCACTTCGAACAAAGAAGGCATCGCCAGAGTGAACATCGGCCTCGAAAAAGGCAGCAAAGCCATGCTGACCGTTTTCGGTTCCGACATCGTGCCGATTGTCGACCACAAATTCAAATTCTGACCCGAATCACAGAAAGCCCGGCAGAAGCGAATCTGCCGGGCTTTCGCTTTTTATGGCTGCCGAATCGATCAGGCTTCGGGCTCCTGTTCTTTACGGCTGAGACGCCATTCGCCAAGCATGCGATCAGAAGCATCTTTCTGGTGTGCATGCGAAACCAGCTCAAATATGGCCTCAAAATTCACCGGGTCGTCTGAATGGTGCGACCGCAGCCAGCCTTTGACTTCGATCTCGTCAAAGAGCTTCGAGCCAGGCTTTTCATCGGTAAAATACTCTGCCGTAAGAAAAGCCATACCGGCAGTGTCGATCAGCACTTCGTGCTCGGTGCTGTTAACGGTAAGCGACTGGGTTTTTTCTTTGAGGCCACGGCTCGAATACGAGGTCGGCGGCATTATGCGCAGGTTTTCAAAACGCCGTTCATCGGGGCGACCTTGTGGTCTGAACAGCACCTCACACCGATGAAAGGGTATGACAACCGTATCTGGCGAATAGGTAACCAGATAAACCTTCATGCTCAGGTTCCACTGATAGGTACCGGTCTGGCTCATGCCGGCAATGGCACGCTGCAACTCGATCTTGCCGTCGAGAATCTCAAGGTCGGGCTTTTTCTGAATCGGAAACAGCAGCTTGAGCAAATCTGAGCGCCGCGCCGATCTGGTCGAATTTGCCTCGCGCCACGGCACTTCATGAGTGATAATACCGGTGCTGTCAGGAATTCTGATGACAAAAGGCGAACGTTCCGTTTCAAAAACCAGAGCAACAACCGTTTTGCCGTTATACGGAATCGAAAGACTGATCAGATTTGGTGCCATCAGCTGGTCAAAGCGCGAGCGCACCTTGGCAAACCAGATAGAAAGCTCTTCAAAGTCAGCGCCAATGACGCCCTTCTTTTCGTCGATGCCGATCAACCACATGATCGGCTCACCGCGGGCAGAATTGGCATGCGCGGCAATGCGGCGCGCCGCCCGGAAATGGTCGCGTGGCCACTCAGACTTCAGCTCTATCGTGTCATCCTCGATCAGCTGCCCTTTTTCCAGACGGTCGATAATATCGAGAACCTTGAATTCGATTTCCTGTTTTTTCATTGCCACTCTCGCTCTGATAATACTTCATTCACAGTATCGGCATTTTTTGCAACTATTGCAATCTTCAGGCGCATGTCGCCGGGCATAAAAAAACCGGAGCCCGTTTACAGGCTCCGGTCAGGGTTATCAATCTATTTCAGATTCTTGAGACATTCGATTGCCAGCGGCGCAGTCTGGTCAGGTTTAACCTTGTACCAGGCATCGATGATTTTCCCATCTTCGCTGATGAGAAAGGAAGATCGGGTAATTCCGAACGAAATCAGCCCAAAAACCGCTTTATTTTCAGCGACGCCGTAAGAGCCGGCAACTTTTTTCTCAGGGTCTGAGAGCAGAACGAAGTTGAGCGACTGTTCTTCGGCAAACTTTTTAAGAGCATCAGGCTGGTCGGGGCTGACCCCGACTACGACCACATTCATTGCCTGCAACTCGGCAAAAGCATCACGCAGACCGCAGGCCTGAGTGGTACACCCAGGGGTTGAAGCCTTCGGATAAAAATACAGAAGTATTTTTTTACCGGCATAATCTGCCAGGGAACGTCTGGTGCCGTCCTGGTCGAGCAGATCGAAAGTCGGCGCCTTATCGCCGCCTTTCAATTCTGCCCCGCTCATTACTCCCCCACCGGGGCAGCAGCTCCCTCTGTTGCGGGCTTGCTTTCAGTTTCGCTGGCAGCCGGTTCAGCAGCCGGTGCCGGAGTTTCGGTTGCGGCTGGAGCTGCAGAGGCGGCCGGTTCTTCGGTTGTGACCGGTGCAGCGGGTTCTTCAGTTGAAGCGGCGGGAGTCTCAGTTGCAGCAGGTGCGGCAGGTTCTGCTGCTGGCGCCGGAGTTTCGACGGCAGCCGGTTCAGTCGGGGCTGCAACAGCTTCGGATGAAGCAGGAGCTGCGGGGGCTTTTGCGCCTTTGGCTTCGAGCTGCTTCTTAACTTCTTCTTCGAGGCCACCCATCGGGTGACCGTTCCAGACGATTTTGCCATCGACAACGACAAAAGCGGTCGGGATACCGCTGACACCGTAATCGCGACCACTTGAACTGCCGGCGCCGATTATCCAGTCCATGCCGGCTTTTTTGTTGAATTCGTTGATAGTTTCGGCCGGTTCATCAGAAAGAGAAACAATTACCAGGCCCTGATCCTTGTGGGCATCATGCATGGTTTTGAGATGCGGAATCGACTTGCGGCACGGCGGGCACCAGGTTGCCCAGAATTCGACAACCACGATTTTATCTTTATGATCAGCAAGCTTGAAACCATCTGTGTTGATCCAGGTGGTGGCGGTTACTTCGGGAGCATCGGAACCCACGCTCTGGGTACAACCGGGAACGCAGAAACCAAAGCAGAAAACAAAAAGAGCAAAAACCAGCAGACTGACTTTTTTCAAGTGATTACCTCCTGTAGTTCGTATACGAAAATAATATTACCAAATCGCACCAAAGTAAAGGACATTAACTTGGTGTCATTTTTTTCAAAAACGGATTCCCTGCTCTGACCTCTTGCCATATCAGGAGCTTTCAAACAAAATGGCCGCTTAAAGATGCAGCAGATCCTGATAAAGTTCGGGTCTTCGATCGGCGAAAATGTGATTGCGCGGTGTTATCATCTTGTTGCGCACCAGTTCGAGGTCGAAGTCGAAAGCGCAGACTTCGTCGGCAGCGGCAGAGGCCTGGCAGATCACTTCCCCTTTTGGGCTGGCGACTGTAGACATGCCGGTAAAAGTAAGGCCATGTTCGGTGCCGGTTCTATTGGCAGTAATAACATAAACATGATTGATCAGAGCGTGAATCGGCACTGACCGCTGGGCAAAGCCAGGCAGAACCAGTGCTGATGTGTGGCAGATAACGTCGGCACCCTTTAGTGCGAGAATTCGCCAGACCTCTGGAAACATCCAGTCGAAGCAGACGAGCATCGCGATATTGCCGACCGGGGTCTGAAAAACCGGCAGACCAACATCACCGGCCGAAAAGATATCTTTCTCGTTGTAAAAAAGGTGAATTTTGCGGTATTTGCCGATGAAGCCTTCGGGGCCAACCAGCACCGAAGAGTTATACAGTTTGAAACCATCGCGTTCACAGAAACCGGAAGCGATGTACATATTGTTTTTGCGGCAATGATCAGCCAGGAAGTTTATGAAGCGACTGTCAGAAATCTCTTCTGATGCTTCCCAGGCATCTTTTCGGGTAGGAAAATTATAGCCGGAGTTACAGAGTTCAGGCAAAACCAGCAGGTCGGCCGGCGGAGCGTCGATCAGCAGCTTTTCAAGGCTTTCGAGCGTTTTGTCGAGATTACATAATTCGGGTGTAAATTGAACGAATCCAGCTTTCATTATCTATTCTCCATAAGCCATTTAGAACAATCCTCAGCCGACATGGAAACTGTCGCGCATCCGCAGGCGGTCACGGGTGTCGAACATTCGCCGTCGCATCAACCACAAACTGAGTATAACACCAAAACCGGTCCCGGATGAAATCATAAACATTATCAGAATCTGATAACGTACCGCGTCGGTGGCTGTGTTACCAGCAAGAATCTGGCCGGTCATCATACCGGGAAGGCTTACCAGCCCTGCGGCAGCCATCGAATTGATTATCGGTATCAAACCGGTTCGTACACTCTCGCGCCAGATATCTTCGATCGCTTCACCAGATGGCTGCCCAAGCGCGAGACGCTGTTCGATCACCGCCCGGCGGTTCCAGGCCAGTGTTGAAAAAGTATTCATTGCCAGTGCCACGCCATTCATTGTGTTGCCGAGCAGCATACCAAGAATCGGAATAGCGTAGCGCGGGCTGTACCAAGGCTCGACCTTAATCACCAGTGCCAGAATCAGCACCATGATCGAGAACGACGACAGCATCATCGAGCTGGCGCCGATCATGAAGCGCGCCGGCCCTTTAACCTTCACCTTCTGCCGCGACATGACTTCATAACCGGCTGCGGCCAGCATCAGAGCCCAGATTAGCAGAACAAGCCAGAAATTCACGGTTGTAAACACCGCATTGAGAACCAGACCGATCAGCGACAGCTGCACTGTGGTTCTCAAAGCCGCGATCAGCAGCGGCCGTTCGATTTCGAGGCGATGTTTGAAGCTTAGCCAGGCCAGAAGCAGAACCAGCAGACTGGCGAGAGAAAGCTCAAATAAACCAAGAGGAATGACATTCATCGCAGTTTTCTCATTTCACCGCCGAGCAGCATGGCATAGTGACAGGCGCCTACCCGCTCCAACTGTTCAGAATCATGGCTGACCCAGATGGCCAGACCGTTGTTTTCTTTGAGATAGGTCGTAAGAAAATTTTCAACTGCGACAATATTGCCCTTATCGAGACTAGCAGTCGGCTCATCGAGCAGCAGAGCCGACGGACGGTGCTGCAGCAGACGCAGAATCGCCAGCCGCTGTTTCTCGCCGGTCGATAAACGACTGATTTCCCAGTTCACAACTTCTTCGGCAAAACCGAGAGCATTGAACCACTGCAGCGGCGGAATCTGCCTGAAGTGTGCGCCGACACGATCGTGCCACCAGAGGCTTTCGGCCGGCAGCCAGGCAACCTTGCGCCGCCACTCACTGGCCGGCAGTTCACTACTGCAAACGCCATTCAGAGTTACCCGGCCCTCGTTCGGATCAAGGTCGCTCAGGGCACGCAACAGCAGAGTTTTACCAGAACCAGAGCTGCCACTCAAGCCAAAAATCGAGCCAGCAGGCACAGCAAAATTGTATGGTCCACGACCAAGAAACCTGAGCTGCTCGACCTGCAGACCATTCATGGCCAGTGCCGGTTTTTCTCTGTTACCTATCATTGTCTAATTACCCGTCTGCCAGACGCCACTTTTTAAATTTGCTACCGTACACAGCTGCTCTTTATAACACAGCCGACTTTTTTTTGCGAAAAAATTCAAAATCATGCGAAGTCTGCCGATTAGTGGCAGGAAAATCAGTAATTTCCGGAGCTGAAATGACGTCGCGACATTCATTGCTGGCACTAGCAGTATTGGCAGTTCTAAGCCTGTTTCTGTCAGGCTGCAACGCTTTCGAGGCATTCGACGGCGAGCTCGATGCAAGAAATTCACAGGCACTCATCGATGAAGGCAACCTCAAACTTGCCGCAGCCGACTACACCCATGCCCTCGACCTGTTCGAACGGGCCATGGTAAATGGCGACAGTGGTGACGAGGCATATCGCGGCCGCGCTTCGGCAAAAGCCGGGCTGGCAGGCTTCAATATGTTCACGGTTCTCGACCGACTGCAGAACGGCACCAGTCCGACCGACTCATCAGCCATAATTTTTTCGGCGGCAAAGCTTATCAAGGACCTCAAATTGCTCGACGAAGCGATTGACGACATGAGCAGGCTTGCCGATCCTCGCAGCGACGACCTGCTTTTCAGGTCGCTCATGAGCACTCTTTCAGCCGCAAAAACTCTTTTAGCCAAGTATGACACCAATCTGAACCAGAAACTCGACACCCCCGACCAGATCGACTTCGACACCAATGACGGGAAAAGCCTGACCTGGTCTCAGCTTTATGCCAGGCTCACTTCAGCCGGATCTGCCTGGTCACTCGAAAAAGCTTTTCTTGAACTGGCTGAAGCCTTCAATGGACGCGGCACCGACTGGGTTCTCATTTCGCCGGTCAATGGGGCCAGTCGATCAGGCACTTACACACCGGCAAACCGCAGCACCATTCTTGCTGTCGGCGCTCTCACCAGCAGTCTTAAAACGGCCAATGCCTGGTTCGACAAATCTGAAAGCGAATTCAAAACCATGCTGCTGAACCTTGACGGAGCCAGCTGATGCCTAATCTTATCAATTCTCTAACACAACAGAGCAGTCCGGCATTCTACAGGCGCCGAAGCCGTCTGCAATCAATGGGCATGCGAATTGGTCAGGCTCTTTGCAGTTTGATAATCTCTGGCCTGCTGACGACTCCGGCCCTTGGTTATGACCGCCCACTGACCTTTGAAACCAGCCGTTCGCACGGTATGGGCGGCACTTCGGTAGCAATCGCCGATGACCAGCAGGCATTGTTCTGCAACCCTGCCGGTCTTGGTATGCGTACTACCAGTGCCTTTTCCGTATTAAGCGCCACCGGCGACCGCAGCGAAGACTATGACACGGTCAGCGACCGCATCGACCGCCTCTCAGACGCAGACACAGCTGCCAGCCGCGCTGCCAACTTCAGCAATCTGACGCAGGTTATGGGCAAAACCGGCTATCAGTCATGGTCAACCATGGCTTACTATCTCGGCAGCACCGGTTTTGGCGTTGCCGGCTATTATCGCGAAGCCGAAAACTTTTCGGTAGAGAATCCTTCAAGCCCACTGATCAAATCCCGCGTCGATAAAGATACCGTTCTGACCGGCTCATTTGCCCGCGGTTACGGCGAATCGCAGATTTTATTCAAAGACCGTGCCACTGGCTGGTGGGGCGGCTCAATGAAGTTCGTCAGCCGCAAGACCGCTGACCATGTTTACTACGCCCGCGACTTTGCCGCCCTGACCCCAGGTGCGCTGCGCGACACCGAAAAAACCGGTGTCGCCCTCGACTTTGACCTTGGCGCTCTCTGGCAGCTGAACAACCCCTGGAAAACCACTTTCGGCCTGTTTGCCGGCAACCTGCTCAGTTCGGATTTTTCAGAAGAAGCCGGCAACCTCAAACGCCAGTTTGCCGTCGGCGCATCGATCAGGCCGCTGACCGGCCCCGCAGAGCGCAACGAAAAGCTGCTGCTCGCCGCCGATTACTGGGAAACCGGCGAAGACAGCGCCGGCCTCGCCAAACTCAGACTCGGCATGCAATTGCGCCTGACACGGCACCTGCATCTCCTCGCGGGCCTGCGCGGCGGCTACCCTACCGGCGGCATCGCCTTCGCGTTTCATGACCTTAAAATTCAGGCCGCCAGCTACGGCGAAGAAATCGGCCAGCGCCCCGGCGAACGCGAAGACCGCCGCACTTCGGTATCAGCCAACCTCGAATTTTAACCACGTTGCATCGATAAACCTCTGCTCTTTCCCTGTGTTACTAATCACCCTGTTTATCTGTGGTTGCGGAAATGCCGAGGTTGTTATACCCTTGCATCGCCATGACTCAACCCTTTATCGACACCGATGAACGACTCGATTCAATTCCGGGCACCAATTTCAGCCTGATTCAGAAAATCGACGGCACCGCCTTTGCCATCGACACGCTGCTGCTCGCCAACTTCGTCAAGTTCCGCCCCGACATGCAGACCGCCGCTGATCTCGGCTCAGGCAGCGGCATACTGTCTTTTCTGGTTAAGTATCGCAACCCGGCCCTCGCAATTACCGGCTTCGAACTGCAGGAAGAATTCGTCGACCTGGCTAACCGCAATCTGCAGATGAACCGCCAGTTTTCTGATCTCTGCTTTGAACAGATGGATGTCAGAGACATACCGGCCCGCATTTTGCCGGAGTCATTCGATCTGGTGATCTCAAACCCGCCATATTTTCAGATGGGCAGCGGCCGCCTGCCAACCCGCCCCGGGCGGGCCATGGCCCGGCACGAACTGAACGGAACCGTAAAAGATTTTGTCGAGGCTGCAACCTACATGCTGCCTTACGGCGGGCGCTTCTGCCTGATAATTCCAACCAGCCGCTTCTACGAAATCGTCGAGCATCTCAAGGCCGGCAATTTTGGCCTGCGGCGTCTGCAATTCGTCATCGCCAAAGAAGGCGAACAGTCACACTTGACGATGATCGAGGCCGAGCGCTTTTTCAACGGCCGCCACGAACCACTTCCCAATATCATCATTCACATGAAGAACAACACCTTCGGCCCCGAAATACAGCAGATCTACAGCGTCGGCCTGAAACAATACAAACCCTGATTTCTCAAACAAAAAAATAACCCGACCGGCCAGTCACAGACATTAAAAACTTCCCTTAGCTTTTTTACCCGATCTCAGACGTTAATACAAAATCAGACACTGCATATTTTTTTTCACGGAACCTGAAAACCAGCTTTGCATAAAATGCCGATGATTGCCTGATAACAACTGTTCTGCTAAACTTCGCCTTTGCTGAAAGATATTTGCAACAGCACAGCTCAAAAAATATCAGGTAACTAAGCGAGTGGAAAGCAGGGATACGCAAAAAAGACTTCTTGTTCCTTATTTCTGGATACTGCTGATTCTTGTTTTTCCTGTTCTCATAATCAACGTCGGCAATTCAAAAACCAGTGCTCAAAAGGAAAGCCGCAAGCAGCTGCACGAGTCAGATGAGGCCGGGCAACTTCTCGACACTCTTGTAAACGGGGCTGACGAAGCGGTTTTTCTCGCCAGGCTGGCCGGTTCGCTGATAACCCCTCTGAAAAAAGCTGTTTCCAGGGTGGCCGGGCAAAATGCCGATCCTCATAAAAGTTTTCTGCGCCCCTGTTTTCCGGAACATGAAATATGGGTATTCACAAACGACACCCTGTTTTACCCCGACCGGGTAACAACCAGTCGGCGTGCCATGTACAAACTTTTTCAGGCACTGGCACAAAACGACTTCTCAGATGGCCAGAACAAACTGGCCGATTTTCTTTTCGGGCCTGGCCTGAAAATTCGCCACCTTGCACTTAGAAAAGGGCAGGCGACAAGAATTCTCTATCAGAAACGCTATTGCCAGATGGTATGGAACACTTTTACTTCCGACAAGGGCCATACCAATGGCTTTTTCCTTATCGTTCCCGAATCTGGCCGATTTAAGCGCTTTGTAATGGAATTCTCTTCACAGGCCATCACCCGAAAGATTCATGATATTCACAATAACAGAACCTGGTGGCGCGGCGGCGGTTTCATAAGGGTTTTCCCTGATGCCGACATGTCAGTCTTACCAGATTTTGCAATTTCAAACCCTGACCTAAAGCCATTTCTCAATCAATGGAGCCAGCCCCAAGGTCTGGCAAAGCTTGAAAGCGAAAATCTGCCATGGGCCGTTCCTGCAGGAAAATGGAAAATTTTTACAAAAATCATCCCCAATTCGGCCCACATGGCCGTTGTTTTTCTGCCTCAGATCCCGTCAAATTATGAATTTTCAAGACTTCTGATATCTGTAAACTTTTTATATGCTTTGTTTGTGATTGCCCTTATCTTTTGCGCGCTCTTTAAAATTCAGCTTCCGGTTATGAGCCTGAAGACAAGGTTTACACTTATCTTTCTGGCCCTCGCAGCAGCTCCTTTCTCGCTGTTTCTGGTAGCTTTCAATATTTATTCTGAAGAACTTGAGATTTCACTGGTGCGTGATGCTCGCCAGAAGCTTGAAACTGCAATCAACAAATACGATGAAAGCATCGAAGAAACTTACCAGAACCTGAGAGCTCAGCTTCTCATGCTGGACAATGCCGAATGGATAAAAACGGCAATTCGCCAGAAAAACCCGGTCTCAAAAGAGCTTATTACCAGGTCAGATGAGCTGCTGAAAAACTTCTCGCCCGAACTTCCGTGGGGAGCGATAACCTTCACCGACCCCGAAGGCAATGTTGCAGCGGCTTTCAAAAGCGAAATTCACCGGGCTACACTCGAAGGTTACGCCAGATTCAACCGGGTAGGAATAATTGAAGCAATGCGAAAAAATCTGGCAATGCCTTCGATCGAGGTATCAAGGAACCCCTCGCTGATTACTGATTCAGATATAATCCTGAAAAAGGCTTATGAGAATAACACCAAACTGCCGGTTTATCACCCGTTTGCAAATGCCAACGCCGGAAACGCTGTTCAGGTTGCCCACGGCAGCAATTCAATCATGCGCTATGTCAATTATTTTCCGGATGCGCAGAAACCCGCCCTGGGACTTTCGATCGAATGGCTCGAGAAAGACCTCGACAATGCTTTCGCCGCAAGAGCCATTCAGAAAATCAGGCGTGAATTTTCATGGGTGAAATTTGAAGTTTTCAGAAAAGAAAACGACAATCTGAACAGCATCGCCCGCAGCCACGGTGAAGTTGACATGCGCCGCACAGCCATAGTCTCTTCACTGCGAAATGGCCTGTTTTTCAGTTCAGAGCATGCCAACAGCCAGATCAATATGGCCCTGCCATCGAAAAGGCAGCCTGGCATCTTTCTCGCCGGTTCTATGAATACCGCTTTTATCGGCGAGCAAATCATTCTCATAAACAAAGCCTTTCTGGCATTTTTCCTGGTCGGCTTTTTAACAATCCTTTTCTTTCAGGACTTTTTATTCAAACGCCTGATCCAGGCTTTTATCCTTCTTGAAAATTTTCTTAACTGTGCCCGCAAAGACCTCGGGCAAAAATTGCCAACTGGCTCCCGAAAAGACGAAATCGCCGATATTTTTCACTCTTTCAACGACATGATCAACAGCCTGAGAATAAGGGAAAGGCTTATGTCGCTGGTATCAGAGGGTTCGCTGCAGCTCGTCAAAAGCATCGACACCGAAGCAAGCTCCATTATCAGAACTGTTCCAGCGGTATCTTTGACTTCTGATATCCGCGATTTCACAACTCTCTGCGAAAACTATCCGCCAGAAGTCATAACCCGAATGCTCAATCATCACTTTGAGCAGATGAGTCGGATCATTATTTCGCATGGCGGCGAAGTCGGCAGATTCGTCGGTGATGCAATCGAGGCATCCTTTCCATGCACCGGCGGCAACCCGGAAACGACGGTGGAACAGGCAATAAGAGCTTCGGTTATGATGCTGCAGTCGATGCAGATTATCAATAACGACCGGGCCACACAGGGATTGTTTTCATACAGAATCGGAATCGGTCTCGCTTATGGCACCACAAGCTTCTTTCCGGCCGGCAGACGCTCTAACCGCACTGAAGTGATGCAGATCGGGGAGGCGCTGAAAAGATCGTCACAGCTGGAGGCATTGAGCAAACATTTCCCAGAAGTGCCTCTGGTTATGGATAAAGCGACAGCCGACTTTCTGGGCAAAGCCGGCAGAAAGCTGCCCCGCATCAAAGAAGAAAATATCGACGGCACCAGATGTTTTGTATTCGCCACCAGAGACCCTGCAGAAGATTTTTTAAGCTTCTCAGTGTCGGACAATCTTTTGAAAAGCAGCGAGCATACGGTTTCACCCGAGAAGAATGCGGCAGTAAAAGACTTCGACCGGCAAAAACAAAAATTTCAATCGCTCAGAATCAGTTTTATTAAAGGTGCTGCACTTTTCTGCCTGCCGCTGCTGATCTGCGGCCTCGGAATCATGCATGGGTTCAACACTTTTCGTGAAGCATCGGTAAAAAATACCCGTTCAGAGAATATCAGCATACTCAAATCTGCCAGCGCCCTTCACGATCGTCTGGAACTGGCTGCAATCAGGCTGAACAGCAAAATCACAGACTTCTGCCGTGGTCTTGGTGCAATCACAGAGAAATCCTTCGGCGAAAAGCGCCAGCAACTGAAAGAAACGCTGCATGATGAGCTTAAAGCGACCGGGCTGAATCCGAGACATATAATTTTCACCGGCCCGCCGGGCGCTGAAAAACAGACAATATCAAACAATCTGAGCCTGGAACAACGCCTCAGGGTTCTGCTCGATGATTGTCTGCGCTGCTATGATTCGAGTCTCAATCGCTATCTACTGCCCAGTCCCGAAGCAATGGAGGTTTTACACGGCTCAGTATCAAACATAGCCCTTTCCAGAGACAACCGTGGCAATTTTATTCCGGGCATGATTGCTTCAGAAAGCTGCCTGATTTTCTGGCAACCGATAATCAATCCGGGGGCTGTCCAAAAATCGGCAACGATCAGATATCTCTATCCAGCCCCCGACAATTGGCAGCTGAGGCATTACGGGCTTTTCGACAATGCGCTGCTGCCAAAGTTTCTGCTGGGCGGCGTAATGATTATCTGCCAGAATCCTGAAAACGGTTCGGAATTGAATTATCGCCCGCACGGAACTTCTGCAGGCTTTGCTGAACTGAATCTAAGTAACGGCGTTCTCCGCCACAATTTATCAGAAAAACACCCGCTGCTGCCGGTTAAAGAGAATCAACAGACGGCCAGTCTTTCAGAGAAGCTTCTGGCGCTTTGTCACAGGTCTGAAACATCTGCAACAGAAATAATCGCCGATAAAATACTCATTAATAATAAAGAAAAAAAATTGCTTATGGCTTTTAACAGCCCCGACAGAGAGCTTGAGACCGGAAAATTCTATTTAACGCTCTTTCTGAGTATCCTGGCAATCATGGCCGTAATCCTGGCAATCTCATGGTTTCTGGGAACACGCGAGGAAGGTCTGGCAGTTAAAGTTGAATGGCAGATTTTTGCAAGTTTCATCGGGGTTATTCTGGTGCCGGCAACCGGGGTTATTCTGCTCATCTGCCTTATTTATGGCGGCTGGAAGCAAAATCTGCTTGAAAATCACAAATCAGAATTTCTTCAAAGAGTTGCCAGAATTGAAGAAAAAATACATTTAAGCCAGCATGAAATACCCAGAAGATTGCAGAACATGCTGCAGAACGCTGCGAAAAATCATTTCGCTATTTCTTCGCCAACCTTTGCATCTTCTGCATCCGCATCGATCGAATTAAGAAGATTCCTTACCGGCTTTTTCACCGACGTCGTCCAGATACGCCGTGGCTACGGGATCAATGCTCTCATGATCGAGTTTGCTGCCGGACCAGGAGAATTTCTGCAGATAAACGGCAATTTTGCCGAAGACTCCGAACCTATGAAAAACACTTTCTCCTTCTTTACGGGAAGGGTTATAGAGAGATTGAGAGGCAACAATTTTGCTCTGAGTCGAAAAAGAGATGCAAGACAGATCGTCTTGCAGGAAATGACGACCGAGATGGTCTTTGAGGTTCTTGCATCGACTTTCGGCGAAAATACCATCCACGACATCCTTTTTGGTCAGGGAAAAGGGATTTCGCTGTTCGGTGGCGTTTCGAAAGATATCATTCACCAGATTTTCTTCCCCGATTCGCTGACCCCCGAAGGAGTAATTCTTCTCGTTCTATCTCAATTTCACAGTGACAAATTTGCACTGGCCCGTATTCTCGCTTCCAGCTTTTATAGCCCGAACTCAGATCCGCTCGCTTTCGAGATACATGTCATCAACCGCATTAACCCAGGATTGCCCGTTCTGCCGGAAACAGGCGAAAGATACCCTTTTCTGCGCGACATCGGCCGACAGGCAAAAGTAATCGGGCATATCGAAAGAACCGTGAATTATGAAGGCGAAGATTATTTCGTCACGACCTGTCAGAGTAATGCCTTTCCCCAGTTCATTTTTCTTGGAAGCAGCAGGCTTTCAGCCTTTTCTGACTATATCAATCAGAGACTTATCTGGTTCGCGGCAATGCTGCTGTTTTTCATTATCGCCCTTTCTTTTCTGGCAATGCAGACAGCTGCCGATATAACCGGCCCGCTGAAAATGCTTTTGAAGTCGATCAACAGGGTCAATTCAGGCGATTTCAACTTTTCTCTGACGTTTCATCGCCATGATGAGCTGGAAAACATCGCAATCGCTTTTTCAGAAATGGTTAAAAAGCTGGCAGAAAAAGAAACTCTGGCGCGCATGGTTTCTCAGAGCGCTTCACAGATGGCCGCTTCAGAAGAAAGCGAAAATGAAGCAAGAAAAGGGCACAAACGAGTCGCGGCTGTGGCATATATCGGCATTGCCGACTTCGCCGGATTTCTTAAAAATTCAGACAATGAAACGATCAGAAACGACATCGATGAATGGGTTACGGTTGTCTGCCAGAAGGTTATCGAAGCCGGCGGCGAAGTCGACAAAATCATGGAAGGAAAGATTCTGGCAGTCTTTTTTGCCAGCTCAGATACGAATTCTACTGCAAAACAGTTTATTGCCAGGGCCTTCACTGCCGCTGCTGAGATCTGTCTGAGTAACCACGGCAGTCTGAAAACCTTATGCGGCATCCATGCCGGCGAAGTTATCGCCGGGTTGATGGGCAGTCAACAGCGCCGCGATTTTACCGTAATCGGCGACCCCGTAAACCTTGCCGCCCGCTGCTTTTCACAGGCAGACGCGTTGCGGCAGAACACCGCCATTGTAGCGACCGAAGAGGCGACAGCTGGCCTGCCAGACGGCCTAAAAGCCAGCGATCTCGGCCATTTTTCAATCAAAGGCAAAAAAGACTCCCGCCGCCTGTTCAGCATCAGCAAAGCCTGAATATATATATCAGCAGCCCGACTTAGACCGATCCGTAGAACCGGTTAATTGGCTTTAATTTTACAGCAATCAAAAAGCCCGCTGAAAGTATTTTTCAGCGGGCCTGTTGCAGATTCAAATCAGAATTTCTGATTATTCTCCGGCGGGAAGATCGTAGAGAATGTCATCCCACGGATGGCGGTAGAGTTCAGCCTTCTGGCGGCACTGATCCATGTAGTGACCGATCATGCCGATGGTGCGGCCGAGCAGGAACAGGCCGTTGAGACCGCCGCTGTTGACCACGGTCTGAATTCTTTCTTCATCCCAGCCGAGGCCGTACATCATATCGACCGAAAGAACGCCGATGGCGCCGTCGACATTGAGAATCAGGGTGTCTTTTTTGGCGGTGGTCAGCTGTTCGACTTCGAGCGCGTAATCGAGCAGTTTCGTGCGCGGGAAATGCTTGCGGGCATACTGTTTGAGCAGTTCAACGCGCATATCTGGGTTCTTCAGGCTCTTGATGCGATGACCGATACCCTGAATCTTGATGTTTTTCTTCTTCAGGTCGGCAATGAACGCATCAGGCGACTGACCGGCATCCTGGGCGGCCTTGAACATCAGAGCAGCACCGGCAACCGCGCCACCGAAGCGCGGACCGATTGTCAGAATACCGGAAGCGACGGCACTCATCAGATCCTTGCCGGCGCGGGCGGTAACGATGGTATTGTGGGCACCAGAAACGGCCGGGCCGTGATCGGCGCAGAGCTTGAGCACGATTTCCATGAATTCGGCGGCCCATTTCGGCAGGCGTTCTTTGAACCAGAGCAGGCCGATGGTTTCACCGACCGAATAATTTTCGCCGATGACCTTGCTGATCTTGTGACCGGCATAGAGCAGTTCGTCTTTTGAATCGTCAGAAATGGTGCAGGTGAAGCTGGTCGGCTTGCGCACCATATTGCGGGCAACCGCTTCGGCGTAATCCATCGGAATCACCGGTGGTTCGACTTCGGCAGCCGGCTTGATGACGCCCTTTTTGACCAGACCTTCGTAAGTGGCTTTGATTGCCTTGTCGTAATCATCGAATGATTCGGGCACCACGACGCCGACTTCACGCAGAGCCGCGTTCTTGGCTTCAGCTGTTTCGCGGCTGGCATCGGCCTTGGCGCCGGCGTGACCAAACTGAATGCCCTTCGGCATGTATTTGATCGAAGTACCGGTAACCCACATCACCAGAGGCTTCTTGATCTTTTTGGTTTTTACCGCTTCAACGATTCTCCATTCTTCTTCGCCGCCGACTTCGCCAAGGCAGACGAGCATCTTGATCGCCGGGTTGGCTTCGAAGCGCAGCAGATGTTCGAGCAGAGTCGAACCGGCATAAGCGTCGCCGCCGATGGCGATACCTTCGTTGAGGCCATCGGTGTTCAGGGCAATGATGTTGTAGGCTTCATTCGACATGCCGCCTGATTTGCTGACGAAACCGACCGAGCCCGGGCGATGCAGCTTCGATTCGATGATGCTTTCGATGGTACCGCCGGTATTGGCGACCTTGAAAGCGCCGGCAGCGATGCCACCAACGGTGGCCGGGCCGATGATGACCTTGCCGCGTTCGATGGCGACGGCACGCAGATGGCGGGCCTGGCGTTCGGGCATACCTTCGGCGATAACGACGATGGTGCGCAGTTTCGGTTCGTTGAGGCCTTCCATGGTGGTGTCATAAGCGCTTCTGAAAGAGGCGAAGTTGATCATGACGTCGATGTCGGGGTGCTTCTTCAGGGCGGTTTTCACATCGGGGTAAACCGGAATGAAAATTTCTTTTTTGCCCCAGAAAACTTTTTCTGAGCCGAATTTACCCGGGTCAACGAGAGCGGCTACCGACGGGGTGGTTCTGCGGCAGCAGTAGTCGAAATCGAGCATGCGCTGAACTGCTTTGGTCTGCATGCCGTAAATCAGAGAGGTCGTATTTTTATCGAAAAGCAGATAATCTGGTCTTTTTTTCATGGCATTACTTTCCTTTACCAGTTTTCAGGGCGTCTGAAACGACGCGGGTCATGTGATATTCGGGGCCATGCACTTCGATCGGCACGCCGAGCTTGTCAGCGGCTGCCTTGAGATTGGCGAGGCCTTCCTGGTAGTTCGGGCCGCCACGGCGAACGAATATGCGGGCATTGACCTTTTTGAGCTTGTCACCATACTCGTTGAGAGCTTTGATGATGCCGGTGAAGGTCTTGGCCACATCGGTAAAGTTGGCGATACCACCGCCGAGAATCAGAGTCTTGGGGCGCTTTTTCGCATCGGGCTTGCGGGTCATCAGATCGAGAACGACCTTCGCATATTCATAGGTCAGGCTGGTGCTGGGGTTGCCTGAATACTCGCCGTAAAAAGCCAGTTCCTTGGCAAAGCCAAGGTCGCAGACGGTGTCAGCATAGATAACCGATGCGCCGCCGCCGGCAACCATATTCCAGATGGTGCCTTCGGGGTTCAGCAGTGTCAGCTTAAGCGATGCGCCAGACAGGGCATCGAGCTCGCGAATCTTCATTTCCTCGGGGCTGAGGTTTTGACCAAAAGCGGCCGGAAATTCGATATCTTCGCCCCATAGCTTGTTGCAGCAGAATTCGGCAGTGTCGTCGAGCTTGGCGACCATGTCGAGCGGCACGATTTTATTGCCGGCAATTGCAAACGGGTTGATTTCGAGATAAGCAAAGTGCAGAGCGGCAAAATACTTATAAAGACCGCGAATAAAGCTGGCAACCATCTTTTTGTTCTTGCCCAGCGCAGCAGGCAGAGCCTTTTCGACGTTGACGTCTTCAATGCCGCCAAGTATCGGAACCTTGATTACTACTACCTTGTCCCAGTTTTCTTCGACATTGATGCCGCCTTCGAGCGAAAAATAAATTGCATCGCCTTCAGCAGTCGATTTGATCGCGACATAATATTCGGCTTCGTGCGGAATGCAGGGCTCGATGAGGAAATGGGTCAGAGTGCCTTCGATACCGTTGACAACCTGCTTCTTGCCCATGCGCTCGTCGATCCATTTTTTGGTTTCGGCGATGTCTTTATTAACCAGAACCAGCCCGTGTTTGCCGCGTTTGCCAAACAGCTGGTCAGGCTTGGCGACCAGCTTGTCGGTCTTCAGCCAGGGGTTGTCTTTTTTGAGTTTGTTCCAGTCGGTGTCTTTGTCGACCAGAACGATATGACCGTCATAACCGACGTTTTCTTCACAAAAACCGTCAAGGTGCCTTGCAAGCATTCTTTTGCCGTGGTACTCACGGATTCCTCGTTGAGCCATCTTTATCTCTCCTGAAAAAAATTAAACAGGCAATGGATACTTCAACTACCCTCGCCTGAAGGCGAGGGATTGGGGTTCCGACTGAAGTCGGCTAAAGCCCCGATCCGGCCATGCAGGCTATCATTGCGAAACTTTGAAATCATCGTCATCCTGG
>Ga0208822_1000637_pt1 | contig 26809 bp, 24 predicted proteins | sample AD_STIC08_MetaG_FD_184435 | JGI IMG/M metagenome (GOLD analysis project Ga0208822, IMG submission 184435) | Active sludge microbial communities of municipal wastewater-treating anaerobic digesters from USA - AD_STIC08_MetaG (SPAdes) (version 2) | ecosystem: Engineered > Bioreactor > Anaerobic >...
CCCGCCGCGAGCATCGCAAGCGCCGAGGCGGACACCCCCTTCTTCGACGATGCCCCCCCGCCCGCCCGCAGCGCGCCGCCGCGCGGCCAGGCGCCGCGCCCGCGCGCGGGCGGCCGGCGCAAGCCCCCCTCCACCGCCGGCACCCTGCTGCGCCTGGTGATGCAGCACCCGACCTGGGCCGCGCGCATGCCGGTCGGCCTGGTGCCCGACGACAGCCCGGAAGGCCTCGCGCTGATCGCGATCATCGACCTCTGCAGCCTCGGCGAGCCGATCCCCTCGGGCGGACTGGGCGCGCTGATCGAGCGCTTCCGCGAGACACCCCACGCCGAAACCCTCTCGCGTGTCGCCGCGGAACTCGTGGAGGCGGAATTCGACGAAGCGGTGGTCGAGACGCTGTTCGAGGACGCCCTGCGCAAACTGCAGATCGACGGCGTCGGCAAGGAGATCACCGCCCTGCTACAACGGGATCGTGAGCAAGGCCTGGACGCCGCCGGCCGCCATCGCCTCGGAGAGCTGCTGCTCGAGAAGCGGAACCTCGCGAGCAGCGGCAAAGTCTCAGATTTATAGTACAATTTCGGGTTTCCCCATTTTCTTACACCCTCACTTGAGGAGTGCTATGGCACGCGAAAAAGCCAAGGACCCACGCAAGGACGCCCCCGCGAAGGGCCGCCCTGCCAAGGCCAAGGACAAGGCAGCCCCGGTGGTCGAAAGCCCCGCCGCCACCCCGCTCGACGCGGAGGTGCGCCGCACCCGGCTGAAGACGCTGATCACGCTCGGCAAGGAACGCGGCTATCTCACCTACGCCGAGATCAGCGACCACCTCCCCGACGATGTGGCCGATGCCGAGCAGATCGAAGGCATCATCGCCACCTTCAACAACATGGGCATCCAGGTCTATGACGAGGCGCCGGCCGCCGAAGACCTGCTCATGTCGGACAGCGTCGCCACCAACGTGGACGAGGACGTCGCCGAAGAGGAAGCCGAACAGGCGCTGTCCTCGGTCGACTCCGAATTCGGCCGCACCACCGACCCGGTGCGCATGTACATGCGCGAGATGGGCACGGTCGAGCTGCTCACCCGCGAGGGCGAGATCGAGATCGCCAAGCGCATCGAGGACGGCCTCAAGCACATGGTGCAGGCCATCTCCGCCTGCCCGACCACGATCGCCGAGATGCTCGGCATCGTCGACCGCATCGCCGCCGACGATGCCAAGATCGACGAGCTGGTCGACGGCCTGATCGACCCCAACGCCGGCAGCGCCGAGGAAGCGGCCGCGGAGGAGGAGTCCGCCGACGAGGACACCGAGGCCGAAGAGGACGAGGGCGCGGAGGACGAGGACGAGGGCGACGACGAGGAAGACAGCGCCGAGAGCGCCGAGCGCGCCAATGCCGCCTCGCTGCTGCAACTCAAGAACGACGCGCTCGCCCGCTTCGACGTCATCCGCGGGCTGTACGAGAAGAAGATGCAGGCGCTCGAGAAGCGTGGCTCGCAGGACCTCTCCTACCTCGCGCTGCAGCAGCAGATCTCCGACGAGCTGCTCAACATCCGCTTCACCGCCAAGGCCATCGAGAAGCTGTGCGACTCGGTGCGCCACATGGTCGAGCAGGTGCGCAGCCACGAGCGCCAGATCCTGCAGCTGTGCGTGGATCGCGCCGGCATGCCGCGCCAGCACTTCATCAAGGTGTTCCCCGGCCAGGAAGTGAACCTCGACTGGCTCAAGGACGAGATCGCCGCCGGCAAGAACTACGCCGACGGCCTGATGCGCATCCACCCCGCGGTGCTCGAGGAGCAGCAGAAGCTCATCGACCTGCAGGACCGCATCGGCATCCCGCTCAAGGAACTCAAGGACATCAACCGCCAGATGTCCACCGGCGAAGCCAAGATGCGTCGCGCCAAGCGCGAGATGACCGAGGCCAACCTGCGCCTGGTGATCTCGATCGCGAAGAAGTACACCAACCGCGGCCTGCAGTTCCTCGACCTCATCCAGGAAGGCAACATCGGCCTGATGAAGGCGGTGGACAAGTTCGAATACCGCCGCGGCTACAAGTTCTCGACCTACGCCACGTGGTGGATCCGCCAGGCCATCACGCGCTCGATCGCCGACCAGGCGCGCACCATCCGCATCCCGGTGCACATGATCGAGACGATCAACAAGATGAACCGCATCAGCCGCCAGATCCTGCAGGAGACCGGTCAGGAGCCGGATCCCGCGACGCTGGCCGAGAAGATGGAGATGCCCGAGGAGAAGATCCGCAAGATCATGAAGATCTCCAAGGAGCCGATCTCCATGGAGACGCCGATCGGCGACGACGACGACTCTCACCTGGGCGACTTCATCGAGGACACCGCCACCCTGGCCCCGGCCGAGGCGGCGATGTACTCCGGCCTGCGCGACGCCACCTGCGAGGTGCTCGACTCGCTGACCCAGCGCGAGGCCAAGGTGCTGCGCATGCGCTTCGGCATCGAGATGAACACCGACCACACGCTGGAAGAGGTCGGCAAGCAGTTCGACGTCACCCGCGAGCGCATCCGCCAGATCGAAGCCAAGGCCCTGCGCAAGCTGCGCCACCCGAGCCGCTCCGAGAAGCTGCGCAGCTTCCTCGACAGCGACGCGTAAAGGCCCGGTGCACCGCCCGGCGGCGCCTGCCGTCGGGCATGCGGGCCTTTAGCTCAACGGTTAGAGCAGAGGACTCATAATCCTTTGGTTGCGGGTTCGAATCCCGCAGGGCCCACCAACGTTTTCAAGCACAACGCCAGTCCTCCCCGGGGCTGGCGTTGTGCTTTTCGGGTCTCCCACATTCCGTCCAAGGCAGCGTCGTACTGGAAGGGGCACTGGCGCGTGCCGCCGATCGAGTCGTTGTCGGCGTTTTTTACAGTTCCGCCCGGATCACGCCAGCCAATCACCTTGCCCGCAAGAATTTACTATTTTCCATTCAACAACTTGCCGATTTTCACCCGAGGCAGGCATGCCCCTTGCTTTACACCCTTCGAGACCCGGAGTTCCGGGAGTGTCACACGGGACCCGAAAGGAGTGATGATCATGCAAGTCAAACCTCTCTGCGCAGCGCTGACGCTGGCAGTGCTCGCCTCCACGGCATCGGCCGCCACGACGACGCTGTCCGGCACCATCCGCGATTTCTGCGCGCCATCGATCACGGGCACCACGGGCGCTACGACATGCACCCAGCTCGCCGATTTCGAAGGCGCCATCCCCGGGGTGGTGCCGAACATGACCGGAACGACCCTGAGCGGCGGGCTCCCCGTCGCCGGCGCGAACATCGTTGCCGGAGCTTCGACGGCGGCCAACTTCGCGAAATGGTACGTGGACAGCCCGGGCTACAACCTGAGCCAGGCCTTCTCGCTGACGCTCGGCGAAACCACGCCCGGAAGCGGCGTCTATTCGTACGCCTCGTCGAGCTTCTTCCCGATCGACGGCCAACTCTTCGGCAACCAGGGGCGCGGCCACAACTACCACTTCACGCTGCACCTCGAGGGCCAGCTCTCCTTTGCCGACCCCACCGCCGCTGCAGACAATTCATTCAGCTTCACCGGCGACGACGACCTGTGGGTGTTCGTGAATGGCATCCGGTTCATCGACCTCGGTGGCGTGCATGGCGCCGCAAGCGCCTCCTTCACCGAGGAGACGCTGAAGACCGCCGGACTGGCACCGGGAACGGCCTACGACCTGGATATCTTCTTCGCCGAGCGCCACACCAGCGAGTCGAATTTCAACATCACCACGAGCTTCGCGATCACGCCTCCTTCGAACAACGTGCCCGAGCCGGGAGGGCTCGCGCTGCTCGCCCTCGGACTCGCCGGCCTTGGGGCCATTCGGCGCCGGTCTCGGGTGGGATGACCCTCGGGAAGGACGGATAGAGACCCGGAACGGCCGCCTGAAGAGCGGCCGTTTTTTTACGGTGTTCTCACGGCTTCGAGCCGAACTCACGGCGCGGGGTCGAAATCCTCCTCCCGGAACTCGAGCGGCGGACGTGCCTCCCCGGGGTCGCGCCCCATCTCCGCCGTGCGAAGCTGCACGCGGCGGATCTTGCCGGAGATGGTCTTCGGCAGCTCGGCGAACTCGATGCGCCGGATCCGCTGGTAAGGCGCGAGACGCGCCCGCGCGAAGGCGAGGAGTTCCCCGGCGAGCTCGCGGCTGGGCACATGACCGGCGGCAAGCCCGACAAAGGCTTTCGGGACAGCAAGCCGGACGACATCCGGACACGGCACGACCGCAGCCTCGGCGACCGCAGGATGCTCGACGAGCACGCTCTCGAGTTCGAACGGACTGATCCGGTAGTCGGAGACCTTGAACACGTCGTCACTACGTCCCACGTAGTGGATGTAGCCCTCGTCGTCGCGATGCGCGATGTCGCCGGTATGGTAATAGCCGTCCCGCATCGCGATGGCGTTGCGCTCGGGCGCACCGGCATAGCCACTCATCAGGCCGAGCGGACGCGGTTCGAGGCCGATGCAGATCTCGCCCTCCATGGCCTCCACTCCCTGCTCGTCGAGAAGGACGACACGGTAGCCTGGCAGAGATTTACCGATCGCCCCCGGTCGGGGCCGTACCCCCGGTGGCGTGCCGAGAACAGCGGTCGTCTCGGTCTGGCCGTAGCCCTCGCGGATGACGATACCCCACGCCTCGCGAACCTCATCGACCACCTCCGGGTTGAGCGGCTCGCCCGCACTGGCCAGTTCCCGCAGTACCGGTGGCCGCTCGCCGAGCACCTCCTGCACCAGCATGCGCCAGACCGTCGGTGGCGCGCAGAACGAGACCACCGGATACGCGTGCAATACGTCGAGCACCGTGCGCGCGCTGAAGCGCGCAGCGTCGAATGCGAACACCGCCGCCTCGGCATTCCACGGGGCGAAGAAGCTGCTCCACGCATGCTTGGCCCAACCGGGCGAACTCAGGTTCCAGTGCAGATCGCCACGGCCCAGGCCGAGCCAGTACATGGTCGACAGATGACCGACCGGATAGCTCTGCTGCGTGCCGAGGACGAGCTTCGGCTTCGCCGTCGTGCCCGAGGTGAAGTAGAGGAGAAACTCCTCGTCGCGCGCGGTCGGCCTGTCGGCCACGAACACGGCCGACTCCGCGCCCGCATCCTCGTAACAGGCGCAGCCGGGCCGGCGCGCACCCACCACGATCCGACTGAAAGGCGCGGCCAAGTCGTCGAATTTCGCGGCGTGGCTCGCATCGACGATCACGTGCTCCACCTGCGCTCTCGCCAGTCGATCCGCCAGATCGGCCCCAGTCAACTGGGGGGTGGCCGGAATGACCGCCGCCCCGAGCTTCATCGCGGCCAGCATGCATTCCCACAACGCCAACTCGTTACCGAGCATCAGCAGGATGCGTGCTCCGCGGCGGACGCCAATTCGACGCAGGAAATTCGCCGTACGGTTCGAGCGTTGTGTAAGGTCGGCGAAGCTCAACCGCTCTTCCCCGCCCCCTTCGTGCACCACCCAGAGCGCGAGGCGGTCCGCAGCGTCCGCAACTTGGTCGAAATAATCCAGCGCCCAGTTGAAATGCTCGAGTTGTGGCCATGCAAAACCCCGCCACGCACCCTCTGGATCCGAGCGATGCGCACTCAGGAAGTCGCGCGCGTTCAGGAATGTGTCAGTTGCCAGCATCGGAACTCTCCCGGCAGACTACCCGTTTCGAGCCTAGACCCGGGTTGCGGAGAGATCACGATCGTCGATCAGGACTATTGACGAAGGTCAACGCGTGTGCCGAATCGTGGTGTGGCCGACCCGGCACGCAGCCTGCCGGGCGGAGCGCGCGACGGAGCGTAGACGTGACGATGGGGACCGAAGTCCCCACCGGCTTTTCTTTGGTAACAAGGCTCAAGCAGCCTCGGCATAGGCCTTAAGCGGCCAGTGCGAAACGCTCATCGTTGGCGTTTATGGATTTGCGCGGATTACGTCCGTCGCCTCTCGGGTTGCCTGCTCACCTTTGCCCGCCCTGTCGAAACCGGTACACCCCCACCCAAGCACACTCCCGAATGCACTTGGGTGGAGGTGAGGGGAATCGAACCCCTGTCCAGAACGCCTCCAGATTGCCGGGATTACAACCATGCCCGCGATCTTACGCAGGTCGGCGGCTGCATTCAATGCCTGTGCGAGGACAAGGCCCGGTCCGTTTGTAAGCAATTGCACCGCGCCGGACGAACTCCCTATCCGACGCGGCTCCAGCCCGCACGCACCTCGCACCTCGCACCTCACGCCTTCGGCACCCTCCCCATCAGGTAGAAGGGCTCGTTGGGCGGCGTACCGGTCAGATGCACCAGCCGGTTGCTCATGCTGAAGAAGGCGGTGATCGCGCCGATGTCCCAGATCGCCTCGTCGTCGAAGCCATGCGCGCGCAGGACCGCGAGGTCGGCCTCGTCGACCTCGGCGCCACGCGTGCTGAGCTTGATGGCGAAGTCGAGCATCGCGCGCTGGCGCGGGCTGATCTCGGCCTTGCGGTGATTGGTGGCGAGCTGGTCGGCGAGGCGCGGGTTCTTCGCGCGGATGCGCAGGATGGCGCCATGGGCGATCACGCAGTACAGGCACTGGCCGGCAGCCGAGGTGGCGACGACGATCATCTCGCGCTCGGCCTTGCTGAGGCCGACGTCCTTCTCCATCAGGGCGTCGTGGTAGTCGAAGAAGGCGCGGAATTCGGCCGGGCGGTGGGCGAGCATCAGGAACACGTTGGGCACGAAGCCCGCCTTCTCCTGCACGGCGAGGATGCGCTCGCGCACGTCCTCGGCAAGGTCGGCGAGTTCGGGCACCTTGAAGCGGCTGATGGTTTCGGTCATTGGAAGTTTCCTCCGTCGATGTGTTTATGGTCGGGTTCAGCGATCGACATCGACCACGATGCGCCCGCGCTCCTGGCCGTCGAGCAGCGCGGCGGCGGTGTCGACCACCTCGCCGAGGCCGATCTCGCGCGTCATGCGCTCGAGCTTGTGAACGTCGAGGTCGCGGGCGAGGCGGCTCCAGGCCTCGATGCGCTCCTCGCGCGGCGCCATCACGCAGTCGATGCCGACGAGAGTGACGCCGCGCAGGATGAAGGGTGCGACCGAGGCCGGGAAATCGAGTCCCTGCGCCAGGCCGCAGGCGGCGACCGTGCCGCGGTACAGGGTGGTCGCGCAGGCGTTGGCCAGGGTGTGGCTGCCCACCGTGTCGACCACCCCCGCCCAGCGCTCCTTGCCGAGCGCGCGGCCGGGGAGGCCGAGTTCGCTGCGGTCGATGATGGTGGTCGCGCCCAGTTCGCGCAGGTAGTCGGCCTCCTGCGGACGCCCGGTGGAGGCCACCACGGTGAAGCCCAGCCTGGAGAGCAGCGCGATCGCCACGCTGCCCACGCCGCCACTCGCGCCGGTCACCAGCACCTCGCCGCGCTGCGGAACGACGCCGTGGCGCTCGAGCGCCATCACGCACAGCATCGCGGTGTAGCCGGCGGTCCCGATCGCCATCGCCTGGCGCGGGGTGAAGGCCGCGGGCAGCGGCACCAGCCACTCGCCGCGCACGCGCGCACGCTGCGCGAGCCCGCCCCAGTGCACCTCGCTCGTACCCCAGCCGTTGAGGATCACCTTGTCGCCCACCGCCACGCCTGGATGCGCGCTGGACTCGACCGTGCCGACGAGGTCGATGCCCGCGACCATCGGGAATTTGCGCACCACCGCACCACGCCCGGTGATCGCCAGGCCATCCTTGTAGTTCAGCGAAGAGTATTCCACCCGAACGCCGACGTCGCCTTCGGGCAGCGCGGCCTCGTCGAGCTCCTTCACCGCCGCGCGGTAGCCGGCATCATCCTTCTCGATCAGCACTGCCTTGAACATTTTTCTCTCCCTGGGCGCACCTCGCGCCGGTTTCGCAGTCGAACCCGCATGTTAAACGATGCCCGCATGGCGCTCGAACTTGGGCCCAAAGGGGCTCTCGGGTGATAATGTCGGACTGCCGAATCAACGGACTCCAAGCAATGAAGCGTGTAGATGACTTCCGCCTGAAACTGGGCTCCCAGGAACTCGTGCCGATCATGGTGGGCGGGATGGGGGTGGATATTTCCACCTCCGATCTGGCGCTCGAGGCCGCCCGGCTGGGCGGGGTCGGACACATCTCCGACGCGATGCTGCCGACCGTGTCCGACCGGCGCTACAACACCAAGTACGTCAAGAACAAGCTGCAGCAATACAAGTTCAACGTCGCCAACGCAGACAAGTCGGTGGTGCAGTTCGACCTCGGCCTCATCGCCGAAGCGACCGCGACCCACGTCGGCCGCACCATGGAGCGCAAGCGCGGGCCGGGCATGGTGTTCATCAACTGCATGGAAAAGCTGACGATGAACGCGCCCAAGGAAACCCTGCGTGTGCGCCTGCGCACCGCGATGGACCACGGCATCGACGGCATCACACTGGCAGCCGGCCTGCACCTGGGCTCGCTCTCCCTCATCGAGGACCATCCGCGCTTCCGCGACGTGCAGCTGGGCATCATCGTCAGCTCGCTGCGCGCGCTGCAGCTCTTCCTCAAGAAGAGCGCGCGCACCGGGCGGCTCCCCGACTACGTGGTGGTCGAGGGCCCGCTCGCCGGCGGCCACCTCGGCTTCGGCATGGACTGGGCGCAGTACGACCTCGCCACCATCGTCGCCGAGATCCGCGACTGGATGCGCGAGCAACAGCTCGACATCCCGCTGATCCCGGCCGGCGGCATCTTCACCGGCACCGACGCGGTGAATTTCCTCGAGGCGGGCGCCGCGGCCGTCCAGGTCGCGACCCGCTTCACGGTCACCAAGGAGTGCGGCCTGCCCGACGAGGTCAAGCAGGACTATTTCAAGGCCGAGGAGGACGAGATCGAGGTCAACCAGATCTCGCCCACCGGCTACCCGATGCGCATGCTGAAGAGCAGCCCGGCGATCGGCAGCGGCATCCGCCCCAACTGCGAGGCCTACGGCTACCTGCTCGACTCCAGCGGCAACTGCCAGTACATCGAGGCCTATAACCGCGAGGTTGCCGCGCACCCCGAGGCGAAGAAGGTCAAGGTCTTCGACAAGACCTGCCTGTGCACGCACATGCGCAACTTCGACTGCTGGACCTGCGGCCACTACACCTACCGGCTCAAGGACACCACCGTGCGCGAGGACGGCGGCGACTACCGCATCCTGTCCGCCGAGCACGTGTTCAAGGACTACCAGTTCAGCACCGAAGGCCGCATCGCCCTGCCCGACTGAACCGAGGATGCGCGGATGCGATGCCGTCCGCGCAATAGTTCCTCGGTGCGAGGCCCAAGGCCTCCGATACTCATCGGATGAAATTCCCACTCGACCGTCCGATGCAGGTCGCAGTGGTCGACGACACGCAGCTCAACCTGTTCCTGATCGGCAAGCTCGTCGACCGCATGCAAGATGCGCGTGCACACAACTTCGAGCGCCCCACCGCCGCGCTCGAGTGGTGCCTCGCCAATGCGCCCGACCTCATCATCGTCGACTACATGATGCCCGAGATGGACGGGCTGGAATTCATCCGCCGCATCCGCGCCTGCCGCGACCGCGACGACCTGCCCATCCTGATGGTCACCGCCAGCCACGAGCGCGACGTGCGCTACGCGGCACTCGACTGCGGCGCGAGCGACTTCCTCACCAAGCCGGTCGATGCGCGCGAATTCGAAGCGCGCGTGCGCAACATGCTCAAGCTGCGCCAGGCCCACCTCGCCAACGAGCACCGCGCCGAGACCCTCGCCGCCGAGGTGCGCCGGGCAACCGCCGACATCCTCGACCGCGAGCGCGAGACCATCACCCGGCTGTCGCGTGCGGCCGAGTTCCGCGATCCCGAGACCGGCGCCCACATCCAGCGCATGTCGCACTATTCGGCCCTGATCGCCCGCCGCCTGGGCCTGGGAGACACCTTCGCCGAGACCCTGCTGATGGCCGCACCGATGCACGACGTGGGCAAGCTCGGCATCCCCGATACCATCCTGCTCAAGCCCGGCCGACTGACTGCGGACGAGTTCGCGGTGATGAAGCGCCACCCGCAGATCGGCCACGACATCCTCAAGGGTTCGTCATCCAGCATCCTGCGCCTGGGCGCAACCATCGCCCTCACCCACCACGAGAAGTTCGACGGCAGCGGCTACCCGCAGGGACTCTCCGGCCAGTCGATCCCGATGGAGGGCCGCATCGTCGCGGTCGCCGACGTGTTCGATGCGCTCACCTCCGCACGGCCCTACAAGCCGGCATGGCCGATGTCGCGGGCGATCGCGCTGCTGCGCGAGGGGCGCGGCACCCACTTCGACCCGACCTGCGTCGACGCGCTCTTCCACACCTGGGAGGACGTGCTCGCCGTGCAGTCGCGCTACCAGGACGAGCACGCCCCGGAGCCGCCCGTCTCGCCCCCCTGCTGAGGCCTGCGCCCCCACCCCCGGGGGCGCCTGCGTCAGCCCTTGCGCTCGATCAGTTCGACCTTGTAGCCGTCAGGATCCTCGACAAAGGCGATCACGGTGGTGCCGTGCTTCATCGGTCCCGCCTCGCGCACCACCTTGCCGCCGCGCGCGCGGATGTCGTCGCAGGCCTTCTTCGCGTCCGCGACCTCTAGGGCGATGTGGCCGTATGCGGTGCCGAGCTCGTACTTGTCCACGCCCCAGTTGTGGGTCAGCTCCAGCACCGCTCCGTGAGCCTCGTCCTGGTAGCCGACGAAGGCGAGGGTGAACTTGCCGTCCGGATAGTCCTGGCGGCGCAGCAGGCGCATGCCCAGCACCTCGGTGTAGAAGGCGAGCGAGCGCTCGAGATCGCCGACGCGCAGCATGGTGTGAAGGATTCGCATGGGGTGTCTTCCTGTATCGTGGTGGTTTCAATCTTCGCGGGTGAAGGCGCCGCGGTCGGCGGCGGCGGTCGCGATCACCGGCAGCGTCGCCGCCGCGCTGCGCAGCGCGGCGCGCGCGGCACGCCAGTCCGGGTACAGACGCTCGACGACCGCCCAGAAGCGCGGCGAGTGATTCATCTCGGCCAGGTGCGCGACCTCGTGGGCGACCACGTAGTCGATCAGCGCCGGCTCGAGATGGATCAGCCGCCAGTGCAGCCGGATCCCCGAGCGGGTGCTGCAGCTACCCCAGCGCGTGGCCGCGCTCGACAAGCTCACCGGCGGAACCGCAACGCCGAGACGGTGGCAGTACTCCTCCACCCGCCCGCGGTACCAGGCCAGTGCGCGCGCGCGCAGCGCGCGCACCAGCGCCCGCTGCGGATCGACGCCCGCGGGCAGCAGGAGTTCCTCCCGTCCATCCGCCAGGCCCCGCCAGCGCGCCGCGCGCGCCGACACCCGGCGCAGCACCAGGACACGCCCGAAGAGCGGCAGGCACGCGCCCTCCGCCACCTCCAGCGGCAGCGCCTGCGGCGCCTGCGCCCGCGCCCGCAGACGGTCGAGCAGCCAGGCACCGTGGCTATGCACGAAACGCTCGACCTCGCCGAGCGGGGTGCGCAGTGGCACCGACACGCGCGCGCCGCGGTGGTCCACCTGGAGCGCGAACGAGCGCCGCGCCGAGCGCCGCAGCACCAGATCGACACGGGTGCCCTCGACGAGCACGCTGTGCGGCTCTTCCGAGGCCGCCGCCCGAGCGCTCAAGCCTTGTCTTCCCACTCCAGCCCGCGTGCGGAGAGATCGGCCTTGATCACCGCCATCGCCGCCGCGACGCGCGCCGCCGTGCCTTTCATGCCGAGCTCGAGCGAACGCCGCTGGCCCTCGGCGGCGATCGTGGGCAGGCTGAACAGGGTGGTGTCGGGGAAGTCGGCGGTGACCTGACGCATCAGGCCGATCAGCTGGCCCTCGTAGGCATCCCACACCGTCACCGCCTGCTCGACGTAATCTTCGGCGTGGTGCAGGTGGGCGTACTTGGTGTCGAGCACCCACTCCACCATCGGCCAGGCCATCACCGGAAAGCCCGGGGTGAAGTAGTGCTGGCGGATCGAGAAGCCGGGGATGCGGTTGAAACTGTTGGGGATGATCTCGCTGCCCACCGGATACACGCCCATCTGCAGGCGCTCGGGGGTGATCTCGGCACCGAAGCGGGCACGGATCTCGGCCTCCGCCTCGGGGTGCAGGGCGAGTTCCAGTCCGAGCGCGGCGCCCGCGGCCTCGCGCGTACGGTCGTCGGGGGTGGCGCCGATGCCACCGAAGCTGAACACCACGTCACCGGTGGCGAAGGTCTCGCGCAGCGTCCCGGCAAGGCGCGCGAAGTCGTCGCCGACGTAGCGCGCCCACGACAGCTTGAGCCCGCGCGCACCGAGCAGTTCGATCAGCTTGGCGAGGTGTTTGTCGCTGCGACGGCCGGAAAGGATCTCGTCGCCGATGATCAGTGCACCGAAATTCATCTCAGCTTCCGCAGGTCGGCACCCGGCTCTGCGTCGAGCACGGTGATGCCGTGCTGGATGCGATGCCGGCGCAGGGTTTCGAGCATGTAATGGACGAAGGCGAGGCCGGCGAAGGCGGGCGCCACCAGGTTGATCACCGGCACATACGCGAGCAGGGCCGTGCCGCCGCCGAGGAGGAGCATCTGCGGCCGCCAAGCGTCGCGCAGGCGCTGCAGTTCGCCCTTGTCGGCGTGGTACATCAGCGCGTCGTAGCCGAAGGCGCGCTGGTTCAGCCAGCCGGTGAGGGTGACCGAGATCAGCAGGCCGGCGCCCGGAATCAGCCACAGCGGCAACGACAGCACCAGCGCGAGCAGGAACAGCACGCCGGCGACGATGGAGTTCATCGCGCTGCCCAGGTTGGAGCCGCCGCGACGCTGCTCGAGGTCGGCGTAGTCGGTGCGCGCGACGCGCTCGAGCATCAGCGGCAGGGCCACCGTCGCCACCAGCATCGCGGCGGTGACGTACACCAGCGGGACCACCAGCAGCGCGGTGGCGATCTGGATCAGCACCAGCACGATCGCCGCGGTGGTCTCCGAGGCCGACAGCCATCCGCCGACGAAGGACCACCCGCTCACCGCGGCATAGAGCCACTCGGTGACCGGCGTCCACGCGTAGAAGGCCACGCCGGCCCAGATCACCACCGCGAGCAGGCCGGGCCACAGCAGGTGCCAGAACATGTCGCGCCGCCCGAGGCTGCGACCGGCGCGCCCGAAGGCGACGAGGATGTCCTTCATGCGTCCGCCCCCCCTCAGCGCGGCATGCCCGGCAGGCCGCCCGGCATCATGCCCTTCATCGCTCGCATCATCTTGCTCATGCCCCCCTTGGAGAACTGCTTCATGACCTTCTGCGTCTGCTCGAACTGGTTGAGCAGACGATTGACCTCCTGCACCGTCACCCCGGCGCCCGCGGCGATGCGGCGCTTGCGGCTGGCCTTGAGGATCTCGGGCTTGGCGCGCTCGAGCGGGGTCATCGAGTTGATGATGCCCTCGATGCGCGAGATCGCCTTTTCCTCGGCCCCGCCCTGCAGCTTGCCCGCCGCCTGGGCGAACTGCGCCGGCAGCTTGTCCATCATCGAGGACAGCCCGCCCATCTTGCGCATCTGGGCGATCTGCTCCTTGAAGTCGTCGAGATCGAAGCCCTTGCCGGTCTTGAGCTTCTGCGCGAAGGCCTTGGCCTTCTCCTCGTCCACGCCGCGGCGCGCATCCTCGACGAGGCCGAGGATGTCGCCCATGCCGAGGATGCGGCTGGCCATGCGGTCGGGGTGGAAGGGCTCCAGCCCGGAGAGTTTCTCGCCCACGCCGGCGAACTTGAGCGGCTTGCCGGTGACGTGGCGCACCGACAGCGCCGCGCCGCCGCGCGAGTCGCCGTCCAGCTTGGTCAGCACGATGCCGGTGAGCGGCAGCGCCTCGTTGAAGGCGCGCGCGGTGTTCACCGCATCCTGACCGAGCATCGCGTCGACCACGAACAAGGTCTCGATCGGCTTGACTGCGGCGTGCAGGGCCTGGATCTCGGCCATCATGGCCTCGTCCACCGCGAGCCGGCCGGCGGTGTCGACCAGCAGCACGTCCATGTGGTGCTTGCGCGCGTAGTCGAGCGCGGCGAGCGCGATGTCGACCGGCTTCTGCGCGGTCTCGGAGGGGAAGAAGCCCACCCCGGCCTGCGCTGCCACCGTCTTCAGCTGCTCGATCGCCGCCGGGCGATAGACGTCGGTGGAGACCACCAGCACCTTCTTCTTGTGCTGCTCGTGCAGCAGCTTGGCGAGCTTGCCGGTGGTGGTGGTCTTGCCCGCGCCCTGCAGGCCGGCCATCAGCACCACCGCGGGCGGCTGGGTGGACAGGTCCAGCCCCTCGTGGGCGCCGCCCATCAGCGCCTTGAGCTCGTCGTGCACCACGCCGACCAGGGCCTGGCCGGGCGTCAGCGAGCCGATGACCTCCTGCCCGACCGCCTTCTCCCTGACCTTGGCGACGAAGTCCTTGACCACCGGCAGCGCGACGTCGGCCTCGAGCAGGGCCATGCGCACCTCGCGCATCGCCTCCTGGATGTTTTCTTCCGTCAGGCGGGCCTGGCCGCGGAGGGTCTTGACGACCTTGGACAGGCGTTGGGTCAGATTGTCGAGCATGTTGGGGCAGGCCTTGGGCGCGTGACTTGGAGTAAACTGCGGCTACGTATGCGCACAATTCTACTTCATCTCCTCCCCGCCTCGCTTTACGCCGGTCTGGGCGTGTTCTTCTGGCGCACCTGCATGACGCGCGGTTCCGCGCTGGAGCCGCGCCGGGAGTGCATGAGCACGCGCGAGCGCCTGCTGCTGCTGGGCGCCATCGTCGCGCACGGCGCGGCGCTGCACCTGGCGATCTTCCCCGGCAGCGAGATGCGCTTCGGCTTCGGCGTCGCGGTCTCGCTGATGGTCTGGCTGGCGGTGTGCTTCTACTGGGTCGAGACCCTCTACACCCGGCTCGACGGCCTGCACGCGGCGGTGATGCCCGCAGGCGCGATCGGCAGCCTGGTGCCGATGCTGTTCCCGGGCGACCACGTGCTCGCCAACGCCACCTCGCCGGCCTTCCGCGCCCACTTCGTCGTGGCCATGCTCGCCTACAGCCTGTTCACCCTGGCCGCCCTGCACGCGATGCTGATGTCGGTGGCCGGGCGCCAGCTCCACAACGCACGCTTCAGCCGCCTGCTCTCCGGCCTGCCGCCCCTGCTCACCATGGAGGCGTTGCTGTTCCGGCTGATTTCCATCGCCTTCGTGCTGCTCACGCTGACGCTGGCGAGCGGCGTGCTGTTCTCCGAGAGCCTGTTCGGCCAGGCCTTCCGGGTCGACCACAAGACGGTGTTCGCCTTCGTCTCCTGGTTCCTCTTCGGCGGCCTGCTGGTGGGCCGCCGCCTGTGGGGCTGGCGCGGCCGGCTGGCGCTGCGCTGGACCCTGGCCGGCTTCGTCGCGCTGATGCTCGCCTACGTGGGCAGCCGCTTCGTCATCGAAGTCGTGCTGCATCGCACCTGAGTCCGCCCGCCGAAGTCCGCGTGCATTGACACCGTCACGAGGGGCTCCAATACTCGGGGCCCCTTTCCTTTCCACCGCCCCTCGTGACGGACCTCACCCTGACGCTTCAGATCGTCGCCCTCGTCGTGCTGCTGACCCTGTCGGCATGCTTCTCGATGTCGGAGACGGTGATGATGGCGGCCAACCGCTACCGCCTGCGCTCCCTCGCCAATCAGGGCAGCCGGGGCGCCACCCTGGCCCTCGACCTGCTCGCCCGCACGGACCGGCTGCTCGGCGTCATCCTGCTGTTCAACAACCTGGTCAACACGGGCGCCGCCACCCTGGTCAGCGTGATCACGCTCGAGCTCTTCGGCAACGAGAGCTGGATCCTCGGCGTGGCGACCCTGCTCGCCACCTTCGCGATCCTGGTGTTCTCCGAGATCACGCCCAAGGTCGTCGGCGCCAACCACGCCGATCGTCTCGCCCCCTTCGTGGCCTACCCACTCACCGGCCTGCTGCGCGCGTCGTATTTCGCGGTATGGTTCATCAACCTGTTCTCGCGCGGGCTGCTGAACCTGATGCGTCTGCAGCCGAAGGAGGAGACGAGCTCGGCGCTCTCCGTCGAAGAGTTGCGCGCGATGGTGATCGAGTCGGGCCAGTACATCCCGCACAAGCACCGCAGCATGCTGCTCAACCTCTTCGACCTCGAGAGCATCACGGTCGAGGACGTGATGACGCCGCGCGGAGCGATCGAGAGCATCGACCTGTCCGACCCCGAGGACATCGTCCGCCGCCAGATCGCCACCAGCTTCCACACCCGGCTGGCGGTCTACGACGGCGACAGCGAGCACGTGATCGGCGTGCTGCACCAGCGCAAGCTGCTCGGCAACACGCTGGAGGAAAATTTCAGCGTGGACCGCATCCGCGACCTCCTGGCCCGCCCCTATTTCGTGCCGGCCGACACGCCGCTCTACTCGCAGATCCAGTTCTTCCAGGAGAACCAGCAGCGTCTCGGCTTCGTGGTGGACGAATACGGCGAGATCCTCGGCCTGATCACCCTCGAGGACATCATCGAGGAACTCATCGGCAAGTTCACCACCAGCACCCCGGACGTGGGCGACCGCATGCACTGGGGCGAAGACGGCAGCGTGCTGGTCGATGGCACGTCCAACCTGCGCGAGCTCAACCGCCGGCTCGAGCTCGCACTCCCGATCGATGGTCCGAAGACGCTCAACGGTCTGATCCTCGAACACCTGCAGGACATCCCGGAGACCGGGGTATCGATGAAGATCGCCGATACCCCGATCGAGGTCGTGCAGACCCAGGACCGCATGGTGCGCACCGCGCGCATCTTCCGTCCGCGGATCGAGGGCGCCGGACAGTGAGCCCGCGCGCCCCGGCACCGGCTGCGCGCATCTTTACAAGGCCGGGGGCGGCGGGCAACATCGGCCGCAGTCCGGACACGAGCAAGGCATGGCGGCGACCTCCAAACCGGCCCTGAGCGGCTTCGCCAGGGCCCTGATCCAGCATGGCCACCTCAAGGAGGCGGACGCGATCGCATGCACCACCCATGCGGGCGAGGCCGCGACCGCCTTCATCCTCGAGGTCGCCAACCGCGGCCTGATGAGCTGCGCGGCGATGGCCCGCTTCGCCGCCGAGACCTTCGGCTATCCGCTCCTCGACCTCGCCGCCTTCGATGCGGCGATGTTCGCGCGCGAGGCGGTCGACCGCAAGCTGCTCGCCAAGCACCAGGTCGCGCCGCTCGCCAAGCGCCAGAGCCGCATCACGCTCGCCACCGCCGACCCTTCCAACCTGCGCGCGCTGGACGAGATCCGCTTCCAGACCGGCCTGCAGATCGAGCTGGTGATCGTCGAGGCGGACAAGCTCAAGCGCGCGGTCGAGGCCCTGTCCGAGTCGGCCGCAGACACGCTCAAGGAGCTCACCGGCGAAGCCTTCGACATGGACCTGCTGCAGCAGGACGGTCCCGCGCAGCCGCGCGACGAGGAGGAAGCCAACGAGGTCGATGACGCCCCGGTCGTCAAGTTCATCCAGAAGGTGCTGATCGACGCGATCAACGAGGGCGCCTCGGACGTCCACTTCGAGCCCTACGAGAAGTTCTACCGCATCCGCGTGCGCACCGACGGCATCCTGCGCGACATCGCCCAGCCGCCGCTGGTGCTCAAGGACAAGATCGCCGCGCGCATCAAGGTGATCTCGCGCCTCGACATCTCGGAGAAGCGCGTGCCGCAGGACGGGCGCATGAAGCTCGTGTTGTCGCGCAACAAGGCGATCGACTTCCGCGTCTCGACGCTGCCGACCCTGCACGGCGAGAAGATCGTGATGCGCATCCTCGATCCGAGCTCGGCGATGCTCGGCATCGACGCGCTCGGCTACGACCCCGAGCAGCGCGAGGCGCTGCTCGCCGCGGTCGAGCGCCCCTACGGCATGATCCTGGTCACCGGCCCCACCGGCTCGGGCAAGACGGTGTCGCTGTACACCTGCCTCAACCTGCTCAACAAGCCGGGCGTGAACATCTCCACCGCCGAGGACCCTGCCGAGATCAATCTCGCCGGCATCAACCAGGTCAACGTCAACGAGAAGGCCGGCCTCACCTTCTCCGCCGCGCTGCGCGCCTTCCTGCGCCAGGACCCGGACGTGATCATGGTGGGCGAGATCCGCGACATCGAGACCGCCGAGATCGCCATCAAGGCCGCGCAGACCGGCCACCTGGTGATGTCCACCCTGCACACCAACGACGCGCCCTCCACGCTCGAGCGCCTCAAGAACATGGGCGTGGCGCCGTTCAATATCGCATCCTCGGTGATCCTGATCACGGCCCAGCGCCTCGCCCGCCGGCTATGCTCCTGCAAGAAGCCCGTCGACATTCCCGCCCAGGCCCTGCTGGAGGCCGGCTTCGAGCCCGACGAGCTCGACGGCGGCTGGCAGCCGATGGGACCGGGCGGTTGCGAACGCTGCAAGGGCAGCGGCTACAAGGGCCGGGTGGGCATCTACCAGGTCATGCCGATCAGCGAGGAGATCGCCCGCATCATCATGACCGGCGGAAACTCCATGGACATCGCCGCCCAGGCCCGCAGCGAGGGCGTGCTCGACCTGCGCCAGTCGGGCCTGCGCAAGGTGCGCCAAGGCATCACCTCGCTCGAAGAAGTGCTGGCGACGACCAACGAATAAAGGACGCTCGATTTCATGGCCACTGCAAGCCGCGCGGCACGTGCCACCGGTCCGAGGGAGGACCTTTATACCTGGGAAGGCAAGGACAAGACCGGCAAGGTCGTCCGCGGCGAGATCCGCGCCACCGGCGACGCCATGGTCCAGGCCATGCTGCGCCGCCAGGGCATCCAGGTGATCAAGATCCGCAAGCAGAAGATGGCGCGCGGCGGACGCATCTCCGAAAAGGACATCGCGCTGTTCACCCGCCAGCTCGCCACGATGATGAAATCCGGTGTGCCGCTGCTGCAGGCCTTCGACATCGCAATGAAAGGCTCCGGCAACGCCGCGCTCGTGCGCCTGCTCAACGACATCCGCACCGACGTCGAGACCGGCTCCAACCTGTCGCAGGCCTTCGCCAAGCACCCTGCGCACTTCGACCGGCTGTTCTGCAACCTGGTCGCAGCGGGCGAGCAGGCGGGCATCCTCGACGGCCTGCTCGACCGCATCGCCACCTACAAGGAAAAGATCCTCGCGATCAAGAGCAAGATCAAGTCGGCGCTGTTCTATCCTGCCGCGGTGGTCGTGGTGGCGGGTCTCGTGATCTCGGTGATGATGCTGTTCGTGATCCCCGAGTTCAAGAGCGTGTTCTCCAGCTTCGGTGCCGAGCTGCCGGTGCCCACCTTGATGGTCATCGCCATCTCGGACGCCTTCGTGGCCTACTGGTACCTGATCTTCGGCGCCCTCATCGCGGCCCTCGTGGCGATCGCCTGGAGCTACAAGCGCTCGACTGCGATGCAGATCGCGGTCGACCGGCTGGTGCTGCGCATCCCGGTGATCGGCGCGATCATCCGCAAGGCCACGGTCGCACGCTGGACGCGCACGCTGTCGACCATGTTCGCGGCCGGCGTGCCGCTGGTCGAGGCGCTCGACTCGGTGGGAGGCGCATCGGGCAACCACGTCTATGTGGTGGCGACACATCAGATCCAGAGCGAGGTCAGCACCGGCACCAGCCTGACGGTCGCGATGCAGAACGCGGAAGTCTTTCCCACCATGGTGGTGCAGATGGTGTCGATCGGCGAGGAGTCCGGCCAGCTCGACGCCATGCTGGGCAAGGTCGCCGATTTCTTCGAGCAGGAGGTGGACGACGCGGTCGCCGGCCTGTCGCAACTGCTCGAGCCGCTGATCATGGTCTTCCTCGGCACCATCATCGGCGGCCTGGTGGTGGCGATGTACCTGCCGATCTTCAAGCTCGGTTCGGTCGTCTGAACCCATGATCGAGCTTCTCCGCGACCCGCTCGCCTTCACCATCCTCTCCGGCCTGGTCGGACTCTTCGTCGGCAGCTTCCTCAACGTCGTGATCCATCGGCTGCCCAGGATGATGGAGCGCGACTGGCACGCCCAGGCGGCCGAGCTGCGTGGCGAGCAAGCACCCGCCAACGAGCGCTTCAACCTCGCCACGCCGCGCTCGCGCTGCCCGCACTGCGGGCACCAGATCACGATGCTGGAGAACATCCCGATCGTCAGCTACGTGGTGCTGCGCGGGCGCTGCGCACATTGCGGCGCCGGCATCAGCAGGCGCTACCCGATCGTCGAAGCCCTCTCCGCGCTGCTGTCGGCCTACGCCGCCTGGCATTTCGGCTTCGGCGCCAGCGCGCTCGGGGCCCTGCTGTTCGTGTGGGCGATGGTCGCGCTCACCTTCATCGACCTCGACACCCAGCTGCTGCCCGACGACATCACCCTGCCGCTGCTGTGGCTGGGCCTCGCCTTCAACCTCGGCACCACCTTCGCCGAGCTTCCCGACGCGGTGATCGGCGCGATGGCGGGCTACCTCGCGCTGTGGGCGGTGTTCTGGCTGTTCAAGCTCGCCACCGGCAAGGAGGGCATGGGCTACGGAGACTTCAAGCTGCTCGCCGCGATCGGCGCCTGGCTGGGCTGGCAGATGCTGCCGCTGACCATCCTGCTGTCCTCGCTGGTGGGCGCGGTGGTCGGCATCCTGCTGATCGTCGTCGCCCGCCACGGCCGCAACGTGCCGATCCCCTTCGGCCCCTACCTCGCCGCGGCCGGCCTGATCGCGCTGTTCTGGGGCGAGCGCATCACCGAGCGCTACCTCGGGCTGCTCTGAGCGCGCGACGCGCGCGCCGCTGCGGACGGTCTGCCGCGGGGGGCTTGAAGCCCTCCTCCCCCGCCCTCATCTTGCACCCGGGCGCGACCGTTCCGGACGCGCTTTTTCCTTATGCTGCGTTGCGTTAGACTTGCGCACTTGTTTTCGGGAGCACGCCATGCCCATCTATGAATATCGTTGCCCGAGCTGTGGTTTCCAGAAGGAACACCTGCAAAAAATGAGCGACGAGCCCCTGTCCGTCTGCCCGTCCTGCGGCACGACCGGCTACGCCAAGCAGTTGTCGGCGGCCGGCTTCCAACTCAAGGGCTCGGGCTGGTACGCCACCGACTTCAAGGGCGGAGCCAAGAGCGCGGCCCCGGCGGCCGAATCCACGCCCTCGCCTGCGACCGGCGGCTGCGGCGGCGGCTGCGCCTGCCACTGAGCGGAACGACCCATCTCGCGGCGGGCCGGCCGCGGCGCGGCAGACGCAAGCAGCCGCGCAGCGCGGCGGCCAGGAACCCCACTTGAAAAAATACTTCATCACCGGCCTGCTGATCTGGCTCCCGCTGGCGATCACCTACATGGTGATCGCCTGGATCGTCGGCACGCTCGACGCGATCCTGCTGTGGCTGCCCGCCGAATACCAGCCGAGCCGCTACATCGGCTTCGACATCCCCGGCGTGGGCGTCGTCGCGAGCCTGCTGCTGGTGTTCTTCACCGGCCTGGTCGCCGCCAACGTGCTCGGGCAGAAGCTCGTGCAGCTCTGGGAAGCGCTGCTTGCCCGCATCCCGGTCGTCAAGTCGATCTACTACAGCGTCAAGCAGGTCTCCGACACGGTGTTCTCGAGCAACGGCCAGGCCTTCCGCAAGGCGCTGCTGGTGCAATACCCGCGCGAGGGCGTGTGGACCATCGCCTTCCTCACCGGCCAGCCGGGCGGCGACGCGGCCGAGCACCTGCGCGGCGACTACGTCAGCGTGTATGTACCGACCACGCCCAACCCGACCTCGGGCTTCTTCCTGATGATGCGGCGCAGCGAGGTCGTCGAGCTCGACATGAGCGTGGACGACGCGCTCAAGTACATCATCTCGATGGGCGTGGTCGCTCCGCCGGCGCGCAGGCCGGAACCCGTGCCCGCGCTGTCCGACACCTGAACGAAGCTCCCCGAACACTCCAGCCTCTCCACCCTGCCGAATCCTGAATCCCCGGGCGCAAGCGCCCCCGAACCTGCGGAACCCGACATGCGAACTCACTACTGCGGCAAAGTCACCGCCGCCGACCTCGACCAGATCGTCACCATTTGCGGCTGGGTACATCGCCGCCGCGACCACGGCGGCGTCATCTTCATCGACCTGCGCGATCGCGAGGGCCTGGTGCAGGTGGTGTGCGACCCCGACCGCGCGGAGATGTTCAAGACGGCCGAATCGGTGCGCAACGAGTTCGTCCTCAAGCTGAGCGGCAAGGTGCGCCGCCGTCCCGCCGGCACCGAGAACGCCAACCTCGTCTCGGGCGAGATCGAGATCCTCTGCCACGATATCGAGGTGCTCAACGCCGCCGCCACGCCGCCCTTCCAGCTCGACGACGAGAACCTGTCCGAGACGGTGCGCCTGACCAACCGCGTCATCGACCTGCGTCGCCCGCAGATGCAGAAGAACCTGATGCTGCGCTACAAGACCACGATGGCCTTCCGCCGCTTCCTCGACGGCGCCGGCTTCATCGACGTCGAGACGCCGATGCTGACCAAGAGCACGCCCGAAGGCGCGCGCGACTACCTGGTGCCCTCGCGCGTGCACCCGGGCCAGTTCTTCGCCTTGCCGCAGTCGCCCCAGCTCTTCAAGCAGCTGCTGATGGTGGCCGGCTACGACCGCTACTACCAGATCGTCAAGTGCTTCCGCGACGAGGACCTGCGCGCCGACCGCCAGCCCGAATTCACCCAGGTCGACCTCGAGACCTCGTTCATGAACGAGCACGAGATCACCGCCCTGGTCGAAGAGATGATCCGCTACGTGTTCAAGGAAGCGATGGCGGTCGAGCTGCCCGCGCCCTTCCCGCGCATGACCTACGCCGAGGCGATGCGCCGCTACGGCTCGGACAAGCCCGACCTGCGCGTGACGCTGGAACTCACCGACGTCACCGACGCGGTGCAGGACGTCGCCTTCAAGGTCTTCAGCGGCCCCGCCACCTCGGGCGGCCGCGTCGCCGCGATGCGCGTGCCGGGCGGCAACAGCCTGACCCGCGGCGAGATCGACGAATACACCAAGTTCGTCGCCATCTATGGCGCCCGCGGCCTCGCCTACATCAAGGTCAACGACGTCACCCAGCCCAACGAGCACGGCCTGCAGTCGCCGATCGTCAAGAACCTGCACGAGACCGCGCTGCGCACCATCCTCGAGCGCACCGGCGCGCAGTCGGGCGACCTGATCTTCTTCGGCGCCGACAAGACCAAGGTGGTCAACGACGCCATGGGCGCGCTGCGCATCAAGCTCGGCCACGAGAAGGGCTACGTCACCGGCGAGGCCTGGCGTCCGCTGTGGGTGGTCGACTTCCCGATGTTCGAGTACGACGAGGACGACAAGCGCTGGACCGCCTGCCACCACCCCTTCACCAGCCCCAAGGACGAGCACATCGACCTGCTCGAATCCAACCCGGGCGAGTGCCTGGCCAAGGCCTACGACCTCGCCTTGAACGGCTGGGAGATCGGCGGCGGCTCGGTGCGTATCCACCGCGCCGACGTGCAGGCGCGCGTGTTCGAGGCACTGAACATCGGCCCCGAGGAGCAGCAGGCCAAGTTCGGCTTCCTGCTCGACGCGCTCAAGTACGGCGCCCCCCCGCATGGCGGCCTGGCCTTCGGCCTCGACCGCATCGTCACCATGATGACCGGCGCCGAATCCATCCGCGACGTCATCGCCTTCCCCAAGACCCAGCGCGCCCAGTGCCTGCTCACCGACGCGCCGAGCGGCGTGGACGAGAAGCAGCTGCGCGAGTTGCACATCCGCCTGCGCCAGAAGGTCGAGACCCAGGTCGAAGTCGAGCGCGGCTGAGTCCGGCGGCACACCGGCCGGAGATCCCGAAGCCCCTGCCGGATCGCCGCGAAGGCGGCCGCAGGGGCTTCAGCCTGCCGGCGCCATGCCGTAATCTTCACGGATGGCCCGCGCGCCGCGCGGCCCCCCGATCCCGGACGCCCCGATGCTCCTCCCCCACGGCCTGCAGGTCCTCGTCGTCGAATCCCAGTCGAGCATGCGCGCGCAGCTGCGCAACATGCTCGCCTCGATCGGCATCGACTCGCCGCAGTTCGCGGTCTCGGCGAGCATGGCGATGCGCCGCCTGCGCGCGCAGCCCTTCGACCTCATCCTGTCCGAATACGACCTCGGCGAGGGCCAGGACGGCCAGCACCTGCTCGAGGACCTGCGCCAGCACGCCATCATCCCGCCCGACACGGTGTTCGTGATGATCACCGGCGAGCGCAACTACGAGCGCGTGATCAGCGCCTGCGAGCTCGTTCCCAACGACTACATCCTCAAGCCGCTCACCGCCGAGAGCCTGCGCGTGCGCCTGCTGCGCGCCTTCGAGAAGCGCGATGCCTTCCTGCCGGTGTGGCAGCTGATGAAGCTCGGCGACCCCGTCGGCGCGCTCGCCGCCTGTCGCGAGGCGCGCGACCGCCACCCGCAGTACCTGGTCGATTTCATGCGCCTGCAGGCGGAGCTGCACGCCCAGATCGGCCAGATCGAGGAGGCCGCGGCGCTGTACCGCGAGATCCTCGCCGCGCGTCCCATCCCCTGGGCCTCGCTCGGGCTGGCACGCATGCTGGTGGTGCGCGAGGCCTGGGTCGAGGCCGAGCACCTGCTCGCCGACCTCGTCGCCCGCCACCCGCGCTTCATCGAGGCGCACGAGCTGCTCGCGCGCGTGCAGGAGGAGACCAGCCGCCCCGCCGAGGCCTGCGGAACCCTGCAGCGCGCGGCCGACCTCTCGCCCTACCGCCTCCCGCGCCTGCGCCGGCTCGGCGAGCTCGCCCTGCAGGCCGGCGAGCTCGACCGTGCCGAGCACAGTCTCGCCGAGGCGGTGCGCCGCGGCAGCTACTCCGAATTCCGCGACCCCGAGGATCACGTCCGCCTGGTGCAGGCCCAGCTCGCCCGTGAACGCCCGGACGAAGCCTTGGCCACGCTTGCCGACCTCGAGCGCAACCTCGTCCGCCACCCCAAGGGCGAACTCTGCCTCGCCGTCGGCAACGCCCTGTTCGAGGGCCACCGCAACGACGCCGAAGGCCTGCGCAGCGCCATGGTGCGCGCGCTCGCGAGCCCCGAGCGCATCCGCGAGCTGTCCCCCGGGCTGCGCCGCGACCTGCTCGAGCTGTGCTACGACCGCAAGCTCGAGAGCGAGGGCCGCCAGCTCCTCGCCGACCTGATGCGCACCCACGGCGACGACCGCAGCCTGGCGAGCACGCGCGCCGCGCTCAAGGCACGCGGCTTCGAGAACCTCTCCGCCGAGGTCGAGGAGCAGGTGCAGAACGAGGTCAGGACCTTGATCGGCGCCGGCGCCGAAAAAGCGCGCAGCGGCGACTACGACGGCGCGGTCGCCGAGATGATGAACGCGGCGCGCAAGATGCCGGGCAACCCGCACGTGCTGTTCAATGCCGCGCTCGCCTTGCTGCGCCACATCGAGCACCGCGGCTGGAACGAGGCCTTCGCCGCGCAGGCGCGCAGCCTGATCGAGCGCACCCAGCGCATGGCGCCCGCCAACCCGCGCCTGGCGGCGATTACCGAATTCCGCCACGAGCTCATGAAGCGCTACGGTATCCGCCCCGAGCGCGCCCCCGTCACCCGCACCCGCCGCGCCTGAACCCCGATGCTGCGTACCGTCCTGCTCCGCCTGCTGCTCCTCCTCGTACTCGGCGCGGGCCTGCCCGCCTGCTCGCCCGGCGCCGCGCCCGATGCCCCGCAAGCTGCACAGGGCCTGCTGCAGCCCTCGCACGCCGGGCTGCCGGCCGAGGCGATCGAGACACTGGCGCTCATCCAGCGCGGCGGCCCCTTCCCCTACCGCAAGGATGGCACCACCTTCCAGAACCGCGAACGCCTGCTACCGGCGCGGCCGCGCGGCTATTACCGCGAATACACCGTGCCCACGCCCGGCGCGCGCGATCGCGGCGCGCGCCGCATCGTCAGCGGCGGCGATCCACCCGAGGTGTTCTACTACACTGCCGACCACTACCGCAGCTTCCGCGAGATCGCACCGCTGCGTTCGCTGCCCTGAGCCGTCCGTCCATGAGCCACACCTCGCACGCCCCCGCCGCGCAGCCGACTCCCCCGCTGCGCATCGACCTCGCCGGCTGCACGGACAAGGCCGGACTGCTCGCGCGCATCGCGACCGCGCTGCGCTTCCCGGACTGGTTCGGCCACAACTGGGACGCGCTCTCGGATTGCCTGTGCGATCTCTCCTGGCTGCCCGCCGCGGCCTACCGGCTCGAATTCCTGCATGCCGACGCGCTGCGCGCGACCGCGCCCGAGACCTTCGCCACGCTGTGCGAGATCCTCGACGAAGCCGGCGACTTCTGGCGCGCCGAGGGCGTGGGCTTCGGCCACACCTTCATCCCCGCGCTTCCCGAGGCACCTTCCGGCGCGCCTCGATGAGCTCGGCGAGGCAGCGCGGGCAATAGCACTCCCCCGCACCTTCGGCCGGCACCGCAAACGCGGCCGGCAGCGCCGCACACCAGCACTCCGCCTCGCCTGCGCGCATGCCGCAGGTGAAGGCCGCGCCGCAGCGCGGACAGACATTGGTGGTTTCGTTCATCGGCGTCTCGCCTCCCTGGTTCGTTCGAACTCCGCCGCAAGGTTAGCGCAGCCGGACGGGCAGAGGGTACGCGCGCGCCCCTTGAAAACGCTTCCTCCGCGCCTATATTGGTCTTGAAGCCGGATCCCCCGGCAAGAACCCGGACCCAGGAGGACACGACATGAGCACCCCTCTCACCCGTCGCACCGACCCGTTGGACGACTTCTTCCGCGGCTTCTTCGTGCGCCCCGTCGACTTCGGCGGCCAGCAGCTCGCCACCCCGGGCACCGACGCGCCGCAGATGCGGGTCGACGTCAAGGAGACCGCGCAAGGCTACGAAGTGCATGCCGAGCTGCCCGGCATGAAGAAGGAGGACATCCACGTGCATATCGACGGCCCGGTGGTGTCGATCAGTGCCGAGCGCAAGCAGGAG
>Ga0208822_1000646_pt1 | contig 26621 bp, 18 predicted proteins | sample AD_STIC08_MetaG_FD_184435 | JGI IMG/M metagenome (GOLD analysis project Ga0208822, IMG submission 184435) | Active sludge microbial communities of municipal wastewater-treating anaerobic digesters from USA - AD_STIC08_MetaG (SPAdes) (version 2) | ecosystem: Engineered > Bioreactor > Anaerobic >...
CCGGCTGTCGCCCATCGGCGTCAGCGCGTTGTCTTTTACCAGGTCGAGGTCTTCGGGGGCCGGCGGGTTCAGCCAGACCTTGAGAGGGGTTTTGAGCGGCAGCGTCAGCCGGGTTTCGAAAAAGCCGAAGGGGTCCTGCACGGTAATTTCGAGCGGGCCGATGACAAAATTGCCGTAGCCGCGGTTGAGCGGGTTGGTGTATTGCAATACAGTCTTGCCGGTGCGGCTGAAATCGCGGTTGCTGAGAAACATCTGCGGGCTCGACATGATATCGACCGCCGGAAAATTATCGACAGCCCAGGCCATGGCAAAGGGCAAGGGGGCTTTGTAGCAGAGCTCGAGCTCGACGCTGATCGTTTCGTTTTCGAGGCCGGCGGTGGGCAGGGTTCTCTGCAGCAGCACAAAGCCGCGTTCGGTGGCTTTCAGATAAAGCCAGGCGAAAGCGGTTACGAAAACCGGAATGAACAGCAGCAGCAGGCCGCGCGGCTCAAACTGCAGGGTGCCGAAAGTGAAAAACAGCCCGGCGACGAACATGGCGAAAAAGGCCGTGCGGGTGCGGCTGGCGTGGATTTCGCAGAAGTCGCCGCCGGCGTCGGCGTTTTCCTGTTCCTGCGGCTGTGGCGGCAGTTTCATCGGCTGTCGGCGTTCTGCCTGGTTTTGCTGACCGGCACGGCGACGGTGTTGAGAACCTCTTCGACAATTTTCGCGGCCGGAATGCGCTTGACGATCGCCTGCGGCTGCAGCACCAGCCGGTGCGCGAAAACCGGCCCGGCGAGCTTTTTGACGTCGTCGGGAATGACGAAATTGCGGCCATTGATGACGGCCCAGGCCCGCACCGCGTTCATCAGGGCGATCGAGGCGCGCGGGCTCGGCCCGAGAACCAGATCGTGGTGATAGCGTAAAGCCTCGGCCAGCGCCAGAATATAATCGAGCACCTCGGGGCCCACGAGAACCTTTTCCCTGACATGGAACTGCAGCAGCCTGAATTGTCTGCGGCTCACGACCGGCCTGATCGAGTTGATCGGGTTGCCGCCCATGTGCGCATTGAGCATGTCGCGTTCCTGGCTGCGTTCGGGGTAGCCCATGCTGAGTTTGAGCAGGAAACGGTCAAGCTGGGCTTCGGGCAGCGGGTAGGTGCCGTGCTGTTCGACCGGGTTCTGGGTGGCGAGCACGAAGAATACAGGCGGAATCGCGAAGGCGGCGCCGTCGACCGAGACCTGGCGCTCTTCCATGACTTCGAGCAGGCTCGACTGGGTGCGCGGCGTCGCGCGGTTGATTTCGTCGGCGAGGAAAATATTGGTGAAGATCGGGCCGCGCTTGAAGGAAAAGGTCGAGCTGGCGGGGTTGTAGATCATCGTGCCGCTGACATCCATCGGCAGCAGGTCTGGCGTGAACTGCACGCGCTTGAAAGTGCAGTCGATCGAGGCGGCGAGCGCGCGCGCCAGCATCGTCTTGCCGGTGCCGGGCACGTCTTCGAGCAGGGCATGCGAATTGGCGATCGCGGCGGTCAGAATCTGCCTGATCACCTCGGTTTTGCCGACGATGATTTTTTCGATATTGGCGATAATCGCGGCAACCAGCGGCGCGGGCTCAAAACCGACGAGGTCGGCGGCGGTCAGGGCGGCTTCGTCGAGGTCGGCGGCGGGGCTGCTGCAGCGTTTGGCGAGCAACTGCATCTGTTCACTGTACCAGTCGTCCTGGATGTTGAGAACCTCTTTCAGCGCGAACAGGTGCCGGCGTTCGTCTTCGGTGAGAACGCCGTCCTGCAGGGCCAGTTCGCAGGCGCTCGCAAACAGGGCGCGGGCGTCGAACTGCCGGGGGCTGGCGGCCGGGTCTTTCTGGGTCGCCGCTTCGCGCAGCATTTCTTCGACTTCGCTCTTTTTGAGGCCGAGGCGCTCGGTCAGGGCGAGAATTTTCTGCTTTTCGTCGTCGTCGATGCGGCGGTCGAGCAATGCTTCGAGAAGCATCAGTTTCATGGTGCCGGCGGCGTTGAGTTCGTGCTGTGACATGTTTCCTCCGGGGTTCTGGCTCAGGTGTTTTCTGATAATTTACCACAATTGCCTGGCAAAATGCGGCGCAAAAATCTCTTGACCGAAACCCGCCTGAAGTTTAAACTTATTCTATTCCAACAGGAGAAAAGGGCTTGAGAAAGTAAGACTGCGAACGCTTTTAACCGTTTATTTTTTTGCACGGTGCGTGTCGTCGCTGCTTTCGAAATTTTCCGATTTTGTTTCGTGTGCCTTTTTCGTGTTGACGCCCGCACCCTCCCGCTTTGTTCCGGAGGTTTCGCATGTTACAGTTTCACAATGTTTCGTTCACTTACCCTTCTGCGCCCAGTTCGCTGTTTACCAATCTAAGTCTGACTTTTGGAAAAGGCTGGTCAGGTCTGGTCGGCCCGAACGGCTCTGGCAAGACGACCCTGATCGGTCTCGCGGCCGGCGAGCTGCAGCCTGATACCGGCCATGTCAGGCATACCGGCCTGCTGGTCTGCTGCCCGCAGCGCAGCGAAAAACCTGGCGACAACGAGCGCGGCCTGTTCGACCCATTCAACTGGGACAGCGACCGGGAGCGCCTCTGCCGGCTGCTTGGCGTCGAGCCCGAATGGCTTGACCGCTGGGAAACCCTCAGCCAGGGCGAACAGAAGCGCTTTCAGGTCGCTGCGGTTCTGGCGCAGAAGCCCGATATTCTGCTCGTCGATGAGCCGACCAACCACCTCGACATGATTTCGGCGGAAATGATCTTTGCGGCTTTCAGAAGTTTCGAGGGCATCGGCGTTCTGATCAGCCACGACCGCCGCCTGCTCGATGATCTCTGCCAGCGCATCGTCTTTATCGACCCGCCCGACGTGCTGCAGTTTTCAGGCAATTATTCACAGGCGCTCGAACAGAAGAACGGCGACGAACAGAGCCGGGCTCAGCACCGTGAAAACCTGAAAAGGTCTGCGGCCCGCCTCGAAAGCGAGCTGCGCCGCCGCACCGAAGAGGCCGACCGCACTGCCGGCCGCATTTCGAAACGGCATATCGGCCGCCATGATTCCGACACCCGCGGCAAAATCAATCTGGCGCGGCTTACCGGCAAAGACGCGGTTTCGGTGAATCTGGCCGCCAGCATGGGTAAGCGCGTCGCCCGTCTGCACGAAGAGATCGACAATACACGGGTGAAGAAACGCTACGATCTCGACTTTCGCCTCGTCGGCGAGCGCAGCCCGCGTGACTGCGTCGCGCGACTGCGGCGGCAGGCATTGCCGATGGGCCCGCAGCGGTTTCTCGAAGTGCCGGAAATGACGATTCTGCCCGGTGACCGCATCGGTATCGTCGGCCCGAACGGCTCGGGCAAGAGCACGTTTCTGCGGCTGCTCGTCGCCAGTATTGATTTTCCGCCGGACCGGGTGCTCTATATTCCGCAGGAAATTTCGATCGAACGCTCGGGCGAAATCGTCAGGGAAATGCTGTCACTGCCAACGGAACAGCTTGGCCAGGTGATGTCGTTCGTCAGCTGCCTCGGCTCGATTCCGGCGCGGCTGCGCGAAACCGAGGTTCCCAGCCCCGGTGAAGTGCGCAAGATCTGTCTGGCGCTCGGGCTGCTGAAAAAGCCCTGGGTGATCATCATGGACGAGCCGACGAACCACCTCGATCTGCCGGCCATCGAGCTGCTCGAAGGCGCGCTCGCCCAGATCGAATCGGCGCTGATTCTCGTCAGCCACGACGCGGTTTTCCTGTCGCATCTTGTCGACCGCCGCCTCTGTTTTTCCGGCAACTCGATGTATTTTGACTCCTGATCCGTGCCGCCGGAAAGTAAGGGTTTTATTTTTTTCGGGCCTGGGGTATGTATTTTATGAAAATCAGATGACAGGTAGAAAATGAAAAAGACTGATACTCCGATTGTTGTTCCTGCGGGCCTTGAAGCCCGGAAACCCGAATTTTCTGAATATCTTGCGGCTGCAAAACTGCGACTGGAGAAATTCGCCGGGCGGTATGGCTGGCAATACCTGACCGACAAAACCTTTGTCGATTCATGGGAAATCTACGACGACAAGAGAGACTTCGACCGGCGCATCTGCGAACTGGCAGGTGTCGCGACTGACACGAAGCTTCCCGCAACCTATTCGGGGGCGCTCGAGCGGCGGGTTCTTGTAACCGTCACCCCCGGGCTTTATCTCGCAAATTATCCGCAGGGCGACGAACCTGAGGCGTTTGCAAAGCTTCTGTGCCATGAAATGGCGCATCGCCTTCATATCAGAATTCTCGATGGCAACGAAGAGGCGATGGGGCCGGTCTGGTTTTATGAGGGCTTTGCCCTGTTTGCCGCCGGCCAGTTTGCCGATTCATACCAGTCGCTGGCAGAAAATGAGCTGCTCGGCATTTTTGCCGAGAGTGAAAGGGGCGATTACCGGCGTTATGCGCATGCTTTTCGCCAGCTCGCCGGTCGGGTTGAATCGTTTCAGGATTTTCTCACCTGGCCGGCAAAAGAAGATTTCATGCAACGGCTGAAAAGGCTGCTTGAAAATGGTTGAAGACATGAATAAAGCCGAATGCAGAAGCGAAACTCTCCGACAGAAACAAAATCAGAATCTGGTTTTATTGAAGCCACCTTATTTGATGTTGATGGACAAATATTGATATATTTCTGTCTTGGGATTATTGGCCGGGCTGTCAAGATTTTTTCGAACTCGATAAAGATATGGCATCAATGCGGCAATGTGTTGTAATATAAACCCAGAGTGACACAAGAAAAGTTCTTCTGTAACAGCTGCGTTACTTACGGCAATTAAAAGGGCAAAGAAACTTGGTTTTAAGACAGCTGACACTGAATGATTTTGACGAAGAGATTGACCTTCGTTCACCGAAGGTCATTGCTGCGGTCAAAAAGCTGTCTCTGGAAAGCAACTCAGAATCACGGGGCGCAGTATTTACGCGCCCCGAAGTTGTCAATTTCATTCTCGACCTCTCAGGATACACTGAGAGCCAGGAATTGCACAAAAAGAGGTTATTGGAGCCATCTTTCGGCGGCGGCGATTTTCTTTTACCGGCAATCAATCGTCTGCTTGATTCATGGCAGAGAACCTGCTCCGAAAAACCGGTGGTTGAAGAACTTGCAGACGCAATTCGTGCCGTTGAACTGCATTCTAAAACATTTGTCGATACCAGAACAGCTGTAATCGGTCTTCTTCGGCAAAAGGGAATCAGCGGGACATCAGCTACAACACTTGCTGATCGCTGGCTGTTCAACGGAGACTTCCTTCTTACACCATTTGCCGGAGAGTTTGACTACATTGTCGGGAACCCGCCTTACCTGCGACAAGAAATGATTCCAGCCGCATTGATCGAAGAATACCGCAAGCGTTATCAAACAATATATGATCGAGCAGATATTTATGTTCCATTTATCGAGCGATCATTGTCAGTATTAAGAAAAGGCGGGTGCCTTGGATTCATTTGTTCAGACAGGTGGATGAAAAATAAATACGGTGGACCTTTGCGCAAACTTGTCGCTTCTAATTTTCATCTGAAAATTTATGTCGACATGGTCGATACTCCGGCATTTCATGAGGATGTTATTGCCTACCCTGCCATCACTGTTATCAGCAACGAATCGCCGGGAAAAACCAGAATTGCCAGTCGACCAGCAATTGACAAAGAAGCCTTGTCTTCTCTGGCCAGTGAATTGCTTTCTCCGGGGAAACGTAGTCCCGACGAACATGTTCGGGAACTTGCGAGGATTCCGAAAGGCAGCGAGCCATGGTTGCTTGAGACTTCCGATCAAATGGCGGTGATAAGACGGATTGAACAAGAATTCCCATCTCTGGAAGAAACGGCATGCAAAGTTGGCATTGGCGTGGCGACTGGCGCGGATTCAGAATTCATTGGAGACTTTGCGACTCTTGACATAGAATCTGATAGAAAGCTGCCATTGGTCACAACCCGCGATATTGCTTCCGGCGAAGTCAACTGGCTGGGGCTAGGTGTGATAAATCCTTTTGATGATAAGGGTGGCCTTGTTAACCTGAGCGATCATCCCAAGCTGAAAAATTACCTTGAAGCACGCAAGGGCATAATAGCCAGTCGCCATTGTGCAATGAAAAACCCGGGCAACTGGTACAGAACTATCGATCGTATTTACCCGGCCATTGCCAAAAAGCCAAAACTGCTGATTCCTGATATTAAAGGTGAGGCGCATATTGTTTACGAGCCGGGTAATTTGTATCCTCACCACAATCTTTATTACATAATTTCTGAGGAATGGGATCTGCGGGCATTACAGGCGGTATTGCTTTCGTCGATTACTCAGTCTTTTATTGCAACCTATTCGACAAAAATGCGCGGAGGTTATTTGCGCTTTCAGGCACAATATCTGCGACGCATTCGCCTTCCACACTGGAAGGATGTTCCTGGGGCTTTGCGGCAAAAACTCGCTGAAGCAGCTATTAAGAGAGATATAAACGCCTGCAATCATGCCACATTTGAACTTTATGGCCTGACTGAAAAAGAAAGGGCAATTTTTGGAGGCCAGGGAAATTAAATGGCATTGAATCTTGTTGATTACCAGAAAAGGGTGCGAATGGCGGTAAAAGCCTTCTGGCAAAGTCGCGAAGCGGCTCGAAAGAAGCAGATTGATTCCGGCAAAGCAGATCAGGGGGAACGTTCTGGTGTTACCAGCGGCAAAAACATGGATGGTTTCATCGATCTTGTGCTTGACCTGGTGCGCAAAAACGGGCTGGCGCATGCCGAAATTCATCAAAATCGGGCTGTCTTGACTTTGCCGGGTTATTTCAGGCCCACCAAACTATGGGATCTCCTAGTCATTTATAAGGGTGAACTGATAGCCGCAATTGAATTAAAAAGTCAGGTAGGTCCATCGTTCGGAAACAATTTCAACAATCGTTCAGAAGAAGCAATTGGCACAGCACATGATCTGTGGACTGCTTACCGTGAAGGGGCATTTGGAAAGCAGCCGCGACCATTTATCAGCTGGTTAATGCTCGTTGAAGATGCTCCGGGATCAAGAGCTCCAGTAAAAGACTCTTCACCACATTTTCCTGTGTTCAAGGAGTTCAAAGGTGCATCATATCTTGACAGGTATGACATTTTATGTCGTAAGCTCGTTCAGGAACAGCTTTACACAACGTCGACTCTTATCGCTTCTCCCCGGAAAGCCTTTTCTAATGGCGCATTCTCAGAACTATCAGAACTGACAGGACTTAAAACCTTTGTTACTTCATTTGCCGGACACATCGCAGCTACTGCCGCCCGGCTCCGGTAAAAAGCCAGTATTTTCGATCAAAGGTAAAATTATGAATAGTTATAAACTGCATGAATGCGAGATGCTGCCGCAAAATGGGGTTCAGATAATTTATTCGATGGACAATGAAGAGAGAAAAGACATGATCTGGCACCTGATCATTCGGTGCGCAGCAAAAGAAGATGACCTTGAAAAAAATGCTTTTCTTCAAGAAATCGACGAAACATTATGGGAAACATCGCTGGAAATAATTCACTGCCCTTTTTGCGGCAAATTCCTGCCTGAGATTGCCGGTAAAATCTACCCGGATCACGGTAAGTTCATGCATTACGACTGTTCTAAATAGGCTATCAAAAAAATGGCCATATTAGAGGACGGGCGTAAGATTGAAAACGAAATTCAGGAGTTGCTGGTTGAGTTAAAAGGCGTTGAAGAGCAGCGAGCAAAAATTATTTCCAGGATTCAACTTTTGCAGAAAAGTCTGACTCGTAATGGCTTCATGGCTCGTGACAATTCTGTCGATCTCATTGAAAAAACGGATAATAGCTCACAACCGGAAAGAAAAGTCAGTCTTTTCCGCTCATATTTTCGTGGTAGAGAAGATGTATTTCCACGGCGTTTTGAAAGTCAGAAGACCGGCAAAACTGGTTATCAACCGGTTTGCAAAAATGAATGGTCACCAGGACTTTGTTTGAAACCGGCAATAAAATGCGGCACGTGCAAGAATCGCGAGTTTTTGCCTCTTACCGATTTAACCATAAGAAATCATCTCCAGGGTTACGATCCCGCAGAGCATTCCGGTCGAGATTTCACTGCGGGGATTTATCCTTTGCTTGCGGACGAAACCTGCTGGTTTCTGGCAATTGACTTTGATAAAAACACTTGGAAGGAAGATGCAACTGCATTCCTTTCTATTTGCGAGAAACATAGTGTTTTTTATGGATTTGAGCGTTCAAGATCAGGAAATGGCGGTCACATCTGGATATTTTTTAAAGAACCTGTTCGAGCCAGTCTTGCACGAAAGCTCGGAACTTTTCTTTTGTCTGAAACCATGGAGTCATACCCTGGCCTCGGTCTGGATTCCTATGACCGCCTTTTTCCATGTCAGGATACTTTACCCAAAGGTGGCTTTGGCAATCTTATAGCTCTCCCTCTTCAAAAGAAGCCACGAGAAAAGGGCAACAGCGTTTTCATAAATTCTGCTTTCGAGCCATACCCCGATCAGTGGGCTTTTTTGTCTTCTATTCAAAAGATGTCTCTAAATGAAGTTGAATTTATTGTTCTTGAAGCGGAAAGGAAAAACCAGATTCTTGGAATTAGTGCAGTAGAGGATGACAATGATGAATTAGAACCCTGGAAACTCCTTCCTTCAAAGATTAAAACCCCTGCGCAAATAACCGGGGTTTTGCCTGAATCTATCGAAATAGTTTTAGGAAGCCAGCTTTTTGTGGCAAAAGCAAAGTTGTCGCCGGCATTAAGAAATAGAATCATCAGACTAGCTGCCTTTCAGAATCCCGAATTTTATAAGGCTCAAGCTATGAGACTTCCTGTTTTTAATAAACCCAGGGTCATTAATTGCAGCGAAGAATTTCCGAACCACCTGGCTTTGCCAAAAGGGTGTCTTGATCAACTTCTGGAGTTATTAAATTCCCTTCAGATTAAACCTGACATTAAAGATGAGCGAAACTCAGGCTCGGCAATTGTGGCTTCTTTCAACGGCTGTTTGCGTCCAGAACAGACTAAAGCTGCAGAGGCCCTGTTAAGTTATGACAACGGCGTTCTTTCAGCTTCCCCGGCTTTTGGAAAGACCGTTATTGCTGCGTTTATAATAGCTCAGCGCAAAACAAATGTTTTAATTCTGGTTCATCGGCAGCAACTGATGGAGCAGTGGGTTACGCGATTGAGCAATTTCCTTGGGATATCAAAAAGTGATATTGGAAAAATCGGAGCCGGAAAGCGAAAAATCTCTGGAATGATCGATGTCGCTGTTATTCAGAGTCTTTCTCGTAACGGCGTCGTTGATAGTCTGGTCGAGAACTATGGGTTTATAATTGTTGATGAATGTCACCACATTTCTGCGCGAAGTTTCGAAATTGTTTTAAGATACAGCCCCGCCAGATATGTATTGGGTCTCTCAGCGACGCTAACAAGAAAAGATGGCCACCACCCGATTATTCTCATGAACTGCGGGCCTGTAAGATATAAGGTCAGCGATAAAAACCAGTCTCTGAATCATCCTTTTATTCACTCAGTATCGGTGAGAAGAACAGCATTTCAATTGCCTGACACCAATATAACTGGAGAAGTCTCAATTCAAGATATGTATGGATTGCTTGCCAGGGATCCGGCACGCAATGCAATGATTGTCGAAGACATCATTGCTGCGGTAGAAAAAGGAAAATATCCATTGGTTTTAACCGAGCGAACAGAGCATGCGGATCTGTTGTATCAGATGCTCCAGGAAAAGACAGCCGGCGTTTTTCTTCTTAAGGGGCGCATGAAAAAGAAAGAAAAAGCGAATGTTCTCGATAAAATCAAGGAAATACCAGCAGAAGGAAGGAGAGTAATAATTGCAACAGGTCGTTTTTTGGGTGAAGGATTTGATGATGAACGGCTGGATACGCTTTTCCTTACAATGCCTATTTCTTGGAAAGGGACTCTTGTCCAATATGCGGGTAGACTACATCGAGTCTGTGACAGTAAAAAGGAAGTGGTTGTAATCGACTATCTTGATCAAAATATTGCAGTTTTTGAAAAAATGTTTACTCGCCGCTGCCGAGGTTATAAAATGATTGGTTACCAGATAGATGAAGAAAATAACAGGCGGCAAAAACGAAAAACATACCCTGCTTCCATAGATAATAAGCTCTTTGATGACAGACGAACCAGCTGAAAAGTCTATTTGATCAGCAATCAATCAAAGTTTGTTTTTAATTTTGAGACTGCTTTAACATGGCGCATGAATGGGCTTCAATAAAATTAAACCATCCAACACTCGTCTCTCATTTCCGGTCACTACAGCCGGTAGGTTGATTCTCAGAAACTGGCGGGCAGCCGATCTGAAGCCCTTTGCCAGATTGAATGCTGACCCGGCGGTGATGGAATTCTTTCCGAAAGCTCTGTCAGAAGAAGAAAGCAACGCGATGGCGGCCCGCATCAAAGACCGCATCGATCGCGAAGGCTGGGGTTTGTGGGCGGTTGAAAGAAAAGATACCGGCGAGTTCATCGGCTTTACCGGTTTGAGTGTTCCGGTGGCCGACCTACCATTTATGCCCTGTGTCGAAATCGGCTGGCGACTGGCCAGAGAGCACTGGGGAAACGGCTTTGCGACCGAGGCTGCCCGCGCGGTGCTGCGCTTTGCCTTCGATGAACTGAGGCTTGCCGAGGTCGTTTCGTTCACTGCCGCCACCAACCTGCGTTCCCAGGCTGTTATGAAGCGTATCGGCATGAGCAATACGGGTCTGGATTTCGATCACCCGAATGTGCCGCCGGGCAGCAGCCTAAGGCGACATGTGCTGTTCAAGGCCTTGAAAAGCGACTTCTGACTTTTTAGAATGACAGGTGGCAAACGCAGACCAGCCGGCAGAAACACATTTGTCGAATTACGGTTCGGAAAATTTCTGAAGATGAAGTATAATTGAATCGTAAAGGAAAGCTTATGTTGACGAAAAAGATTGCTGCCATTCTGCTGTTTATCGTTGCTGTCGGCTCATTGTCTTTCATTGCGCCTGTAAACGCGGCCGAACAGAAGAGCATTCTCGTTTCGGCGGCAGTCAGCCTGAAAAATGTTCTAGAGCAGTGCCAGAAGTGCTTTGAAGAGAAGAACCCCGATGTAAAAATAAAATTCAACTTCGGCGGTTCGGGTATGCTTCTGAATCAGATCAAAAGCGGCGCCCCGATCGACCTGTTTATCTCTGCCGACATTCGTGACTTCGAAAAAATCGACGCTCCCGATACTGCCTCGGCCACTTCAGAAAAACCTTCGACAAAAATCATTGCTGAAGGCTACCCGAAGCCGTTTGCCGGCAACGAGCTGGTGTTCATCGTTCCGAAAAACAGCGAAGCGGGGCCGCTGGCTTTCGAAGATCTCAGAATGGATGCCCTGAAAAAGATCGCGATCGGCAACCCGAAAACGGTGCCGGCCGGCCGCTATGCCGACGAGGCTATCAGGTCAGGCCGGTATGAAGCGTTGCGCGAAAAACTCGTTCTCTGCGAGAATGTCCGCCAGGTGCTCGATTACGTGATTCGCGGCGAAGTCGACGGCGGCTTCGTTTATCGCACCGACGCGACGCAGGCGGCTGCGGGCGAGATCAGACAGGCGTTTGCCGTTTCCCCTGAGATGCATGCGCCGATCGTCTATGGCGTTGGCCGGCTGACGGCGGCGAACAACCCAGAGCTGGTCGAGCGCTTCATTGCTTTCATGGCCGGGCCGGAATGCCGGGAAATTTTAACTGCTGCAGGTTTTCTGCTGCCGAAACAATAGGAGCCAGACATTGGAATGGTGGGTGCCGCTTGAAATCTCTCTGAAGGTTTCGCTCTGCAGCTCGATAATCGTTTTTTTTATCGGCACGGCGATTGCCTACATTCTGGCGATGAAAAATTTCCCCGGAAAGAGGGCGCTCGAGATCGCCGTCATGCTGCCGCTGGTGCTGCCACCGACGGTTACCGGCTACTACCTGATTCTGATCTTCGGCAAAAACGGCCTGATCGGCCGGTTTCTGCACGATCTGTTCGGCGTCACGCTGATTTTTTCGTGGCAGGGCGCGGTGGTCGCTTCGGCGGTCGTGGCTCTACCACTGATGGTGCAGGCCGCCAAATCGGCGATCGAGTCGGTCGACAGGCATTTCATTCAGGTTTCGTACACTCTTGGCCATTCTGAGCTCGATACGGCGGTTAAAGTGATTTTTCCGCTGGCGAAGAACGGCATTCTGGCGGGCTTCATTCTCGCCTTTTCGCGTGCGCTCGGCGAATTTGGCGCGACGCTGATGCTGGCCGGCAATATTCCAGGTGAGACGAATACTATGCCGATCGAGATTTACTCGCTGGCCTCGTTTGGTGAATGGGGAAAAGCGCAGATCTTCGTCGTCGTTCTGACGCTGGTTTCAGCGCTGGCCGTGTTCGCATCGAGATTCTTTTCAGGATACCGCACCAGATGAGCCTGCAGATTAAAATACAGAAACAGCTCGCCGACTTCTCTCTCGACGTAGAGTGGGAAGTGAAGAAGGAAATCGGCGTGATTTTTGGCTATTCCGGGGCCGGCAAGAGCCTGTCGCTGCAGCTGATCGCCGGTCTTCTGGCGCCTGACTCCGGCAGAATTCAGGCTGACGGCAACCTGTTCTTCGATTCGGCGACCGGTCTGCATCTGCCGCCGCAGAAGCGCCGGCTGGGCTATGTTTTTCAGGACAGTTCGCTTTTCCCGCATATGAGCGTGGCCGACAATATCAGATTCGGGCTGCGCGACAAGGATGCGGCGGCCGGCGAAAAGCATCTGCTCGAAATGGCACGCCAGTTCGAGATCGACGATCTGCTGCAGAAGTTTCCGCATCAGATTTCGGGCGGTCAGAAGCAGCGTGTGGCATTTGCAAGAGCCCTTATCGGTGAACCGCTCGCACTTCTGCTCGATGAGCCGTTTTCGGCTCTCGACAACCCGATCCGGGCGAAAATGCGCAAGTTTCTGATTCAGGTGCGGCGGCAGTTCAATATTCCGATTGTCATGGTGACGCACGATCTTTTCGAAGCCTGTTCGCTGGCTGACAGGATCATGATTTATTCCGGTGGCCGGGTCATTCAGTCAGGCACGCCGCAGGAAGTCTTTCAGAACCCGGCGAATGACCAGGTCAGAAACCTGCTCGACGTCGAAGAATTCTGCCGCTTCGATTTTTTCAGGCCCGATCGAGGGTCGCCAGAAAGTCGATGACTTTCTGAGTGATGAAATCAGGCGTTGAAGCGCCCGCAGACACAATGATGTTCTGGCAGCCGGCAAAATCGCCGAGGTTGAGCTCGGCTTCGGTTTCGACATGAAAGGTGCGCGGGCAGAGGCCGGCGGCGATTTCGGCGAGGCGGCGGGTGTTGGCGCTCGATTTGCCGCCGACGATGACGACGGCATCGGCTTCGGCGGCGAGTTTTCTGATTTCCTGCTGTCGGTCTGAAGTTGCCTGGCAGATCGAATCGCAGATCACCGCTTCATCGGCACTTGCCTTGAGAATGGCGGCGATGCGGTTGAATTCGTCTTCATTGAAGGTGGTCTGGCCGATAACCATGACTTTGGGGCGTCGCGGCACCCGGCGGGCCTGTTCTTCGCCGGCGATGACTTCCTGGGCGGTGGCGAAGCTCTGCAGGCTGAGAATCTCGGGGTGGTCGGGGTCGCCGATAATGTAGATATAATAGCCTTTTTCGCTGTATTTTTTTATCTGGCGCTGGCTGGTGACGACGTGCGGGCAGGTGGCATCGACAATTGCGAGGCCGCGTTCGGAAATTTCCCTGATCTGGCCGGCCGGCATGCCGTGGGCGCGGATAATGATCGTGCCATCGGTGACCGTGTGCCAGTCTTTAACGGTGCCGACGCCGTTTTCGCGCAGGTATTCGACAGCCTGCGGGTTGTGGATCAGCGGGCCGCTGGTGAAAACGCGGCCGGGAGCTTTGGCGGCGGTCTGCAGAGCCATCTGCATGGCGCGTTTAACTCCCATGCAGAAGCCCGAGGTGCGGGCGAGAATGATTCTGGGCATTTACTGTTCTCCGTAGGCGGCCGGGGTTGCGTCGGGGGTGCCGTCGAAAACGTGGGCCAGCGTGGCGTTGAGTTCCTGTTTCATGCTGATCGAGCGGTGGTTCTGCACTCTATGGAAACCCGTGAGCGTGCCGTTTCTGTCGAAATGGGCTTCGGCGGCGAACAGCGCTTTGGCCGGGTCGAGGAACATGCCGTAACGCATGTCGTTGAGCACGACTTTGTGGCCGCCGTCGGGCAGCGCAATACTTTTCGGCTGCAGCATATTCATCGAAAACCATTTGAACAGGCGACCGTGCTCGTGGTCGAGGGCGCGGGTCACGAATTCGTCGCGGTCGGGTTCGACGGTGATGACTGGCGTCAGCGGCGCTTTCGAGGCTTTTTTCATGTAGGTGATCATGAAGCGGTCGTTGGCATCACGGCCCACGACACGGTAGACAACGGTGTTGAGCAGGGTCGGCATCGCCCTGATTTCGACCGCATCGAAGCCCTGCGCACGAAATAGCTCGCGGCCGCGGTTGATGAGAATCTGCGAGGTGTTCCAGCCCAGGCCGGCGTAAACGGTGGTGGCCGCCAGCGTGATAATGGCGATCGACCGCACCCTGGTCGGCGTCAGCCAGCCGGTGAGGCCGATAAAAGTCGCCAGCAGCAGTGGCAGCGAATAGACCGGGTCGAGAATCGGCAGTGCGTCAATGGCGTAGCGCGCGTCGCTGATTGGCCACGCCAGGCTGGTGCCGTAGGCGGTGAACCAGTCGATGATCGGGTGGGTGATCAGGCTCAGCAGTGCCAGGCCGATCCAGTCGCGTTTTGGTGCGTCTGAACGCGCGAGGGCGCGGCATGCCAGCCCGACCGGAACAGCAAGCAGCAGCAGTGCCAGAATTGCGTGCGTCGGCCCGCGATGGTATTTAAGCGATGCCCAGGGGCCCCAGTAACCGGCGATAATGTCGAAATCCGGCAGCAGCCCGATTATAAAACCGTACACCGCAGCGCGGCGCCCGAGCTTTTTGCCGTATGACGCCAGCCCGACCGTTGAACCGAGCAGACCCTGTGTGACTATGTCCATGATTGATTTCCTGTTCACCCATTATAGCACTGTCGGGCCAATGAAGCGATGATCAATTCATCAACCCGGCTCGATTTTAAAGGCTAAGACCGCTTTTATATGACACTCTTCAGGTGTCATATAAGAATAAAATAACCCTAAACCACTACTGACGCAAGACACAATTTCACCGGCAGAGCAAACGCTTTTTAATGATCCTGAAATGCTGCTTCGGCAGGTCAGGCGATTGCATAAGCGATGCTTGTTTTTGCCAGGACGGCATTATGCCGCGTGAGCCAGGGATGGCGAAAGCGGTCGAGCACCCCATAGTTCCCTGCAAACGATGCCGCTAAGACCGGACGTTTTGCCTGGAGGGCAAAACGCGGGCGATTGCCGCAGGATGCGGCTTTTTCGACAGGAGTCGTTATGTCGCGTGAGCCAGGATGGCGGAAGCGACAGAGCCCGAGTTCCGGTCGCGCGAGCAGAGTGAGCAGCTGGAACTATGAGGGGGCGAAGATCGCAGAGCGTTTTTGTCAGGACGACATTATGCCGCGTGAGCCAGGATGGCGGCAGCGGCGGCAACGACTGACATGCCGTAATACACCTACTTGGACATAACAAGGCTTGCGTTTGCTCTGACTTGAAATGGGATTTTGTTGAATTGGTGCAACTCTGGTATAATCGAGGAAGGTGATTATTTCATCACCTTGACTACGCCAACGGGCGAGGATCATACAGGCAACTCTGCAGGAGGCCAAAAATGGGAGACAAGGGCGGTAAGAAAGATAAAGAAAAGGTCAAGAAACAGGCTGACAAGAAGCACGACGACAAGGATAAAGCTGCCAAAGAAAAACAGCCGAAGCAAAAACCCTAGCCTTGAGTCCTGCTGAGACGCTGGCGCAGAATTCGATAACAGCAATCTGCTGACGATTTCTGCGCCAGTTTGCTTTTCCAGACCAATCTTTCCGACAAAATTTCCAGGGTGCACAACCCTGCATTGGCAGGCAACCCGGCTGATAAGCCGCGTCGGACGAGTCGGTATAAAATTCAATGCGCCCTTATATAATTCAGTGTTTGCCGGGTTTGTCGAACTGGTTGGCTTTGAGATAGGCTGCGTGCAGGCGGCGGATGCCTTCTTCGATGCTGACCTTCGGCTGATAGCCGAAGTCGCGGCGGGCGGCGTCGATGTTGAACCAGTGGGCGGTCGACAGTTCGCCGGCAACCCAGCGGGTGATCGGCGGTTCACCTTTGAGGTTGAGCCATTTGAAAGCTTTTTCGCAGATCAGGCCGACAAACCAGGCGACCTTTGGCGAAATCGTTGCGGTGACCGGCGGAACACCGGCGGCCCCGATGATCAGGTTAGTTATCTGTGAAATAGGCATTGGCTCGCCGTTGGTGATGAAATAGGCCTTGCCGGCGGGTGCGCTGCCCGGGGCCAGCTTTTCGGCGGCGAGAATATGTGCTTCGGCGGCGTTGTCGATGTAGACCGTATCGACGAGGTTTTTGCCGTCACCGACGAATTTGAGACGTCCGGCTCTGGCACGCGAAACCAGTCGCGGGCCGAGATGATTGTCGCCCGGGCCCCAGATCAGGTGCGGGCGCAGCGCGACCACAGCGAGATCTGGCGAATTTGCTTTCAGCGCCGCCTGCTCGGCCATGCTCTTCGTTTTGGGGTAGTAAGCGTCGTAATGATCAGGGTAGGGAAGGCTTTCATCAGCGCCGCAGACATCGCCATGCGAAAAGACGACGCTCGGCGAACTGGTATAGATGAGTCTGCCAACTTTGTGCTGCTGGCAGGCTTTGATGATGTTCAGGGTACCCTGATAATTGATGCGTTCATATTCTGAATATGGTTCTTCGATGCCGGCCTTGGCGGCGGTATGAAAAACCAGGTCGCAGCCGGCGACCGCTTTATTGACCAGCTCGGCATCTGAAATCTCGCCCTGAAAAACCGTGCAGCCGGCTTTGGCCAGCTCTGGATAATTGCCGCGGCAAAGTACCCGCACCTTGACTTCGCGTTCGAGAAGCATTCTGACGATGGCACCGCCAAGAAAGCCACTGCCACCGGTTACGAGAGCGGTTTTCCCTGATAACGGGCTGCTTGTCATGATGTTCAGATCCTACCTTTCAATTTTTCACCGGCCCATTCGGCCAGGGTTTCGCGGTTGATTTTCGCGTTATGCCGCACGTCGACCGGGAACCCGGAATGAATGATAAAATGTTTGATGGCGCGGGTATGGTCGTAGCGGGCGCCGATTTCCTGCAGTTCTTTGACGAGGGTTTCGGTATTGATCTCATGCACGCCTTTTTCGAGCTCGACGCAGATTACCGGCGTCTGGCGGCCCTTGTCACCGACGCCGACGAGTGCGGTTCTGAACACTTTCGGGTGCTGATTGAAGACCCGCTCGCACGGAATCGTGAAATAGACGCGGTCGGCGGCTTCGACCCGGTGGGTTTTGCGGCCGCAGAACCAGACACGACCCAGGGCATCGATGCGGCCGACATCGCCCATGCGGTGCCAGACTTCGTTGCCTTCGCGGATCTTCGCCAGCCGGGTATTTTCGGGGCGGCAGAAATATTCGCGGGTGACGATCGGGCCTTTGACAGTGATTTCGCCGATTTCGCCGGGTTTGAGAACCAGATCGTCAGACCATTCTGGAATCGCCTCGTCGGTGATTCTGATAATTCTTGTCTGCACCTGCTTTATCGGGAACCCTACACAGGTGCCGCCGCCGGCATCGGTTTCGCCCGCGGTTTCGCCGAGAATCATGCGGCTGCCGATCGAGCTCACCGGCAGTGCTTCGGTGGCGCCATAGGGTGTGTGAATCTGCGCATCGTCATTGAGCATGCGGTGAAAGCGCTGCAAAATATCATTGCGCGCCGGGGCACCGCATGAAATCACCTGACGCAGTGACGGCAGCTTGATATTGTTTTCGACGCCATAGCGGCTGAGTGTGTCGACCAGCGCCGGTGAGCCGAACATGAAGGTGGCGCCGTTATCGGTTATCGCTTCGATCAGCTTGCGCGGGTCGGCTTTGGCCGGTTTGCTCGCGTCCATGTCGGGTATGACGGCGGTCATGCCGAGGCAGACGTCGAACAGTCCGAAGAGCGGGAAAGTCGCGAGGTCGACGTCTTCAGTGGTGAAGCCGTAGATTTCCTGCAGGAATTTAACCTGGTGTGTCAGAATTCCGTGCGTATAGACCGCGCCTTTCGAAATGCCGGTGCTGCCGGAAGTGAACATCAAGGCCGCCATTTCATCGGCGGGCAGCATTTCGATCGGGTATTCAGAAGCGTCTTCGTGCCGCAGATCATGAAATTTCTGGCCGCCCCAGAACAGCTTCGGGCCAAGAGTGACACAGGTTTTGATCGTATCTGGCGACCAGCGCATGATGACGCGCAGGGCGTGCGCGAGCGAAACGCCGATGAAGGCTTCGGGCTGGGCTTCGCCGATGCAGGTTTTCAGGCTTTTGAGGCCGATGCCGGGGTCGATCATGATCATGACGGCGCCGACCTTGCAGAGCGCGAAGAAGGCAGTGAAAAATTCGATGCCAGGCTTGATCATCACGACGGTTTTAGTGCCGCGCCTGATGCCGATACGGTTGAGGCCGCGGGCAAAACGGTTGGTTTCTTCTTCGAGCTGCCTGAAGGTCATGCCGGTATAGGCAACGCGGCCAAAGCGGTCGCGGCCGGCCGGAACGACGACGGCACGTTTATGCGGGGTTTCGGCGGCTTTCTGACGTATGAAAGCGGCCATGTTGACACCATGGTTGTTGTTACCGGTCATTTGTTGCTCCTGTCAGGGGTTGGCGGCGAAAAGGGCGCGAACCAGCCTGAAAATCTGGTCGCCGGCATCTTCGAGAACGTAGTGCCCGGCGTGGAAGCTGTGAAATTCAGCTTTGGGCAGCCGTCGCTGCCATTCGGCAAAAAAGTGCCGGCCAAAAACGAAGTCTTTGCGGCCGAAGCAGACGATCGCCGGCTTGTTAACCAGGGTGCTCAGCCCGTTTTCGATGCGGACCAGTTCGTTGTATGAAGGGTCGGCTTCGACGAGCGGGATATCCTGCACAAAGCGGGTGGTGGCGACGCGATTGGCCGGATTATCGTAGGGCGCCCGGAAACCATGCCGGACCTTGCGGCTCATTCCCTTGATCGAGCAGGTGTGGCTGGCGATGAACGAGAAAGCGTTGAAAGTGCGGTTCAGGCAGGCGCCGAATTCGGTGTGTCTGAACAGCCAGATCGGCCAGGGAAACGGGCATTCGGCCGGCAGTCTGAAGGCGCCGGTGTTGAGAATCACCAGTCTTTTGATTTTTTCGGGGTGGCGGGTCGCATAGCCCATGCCGATAGCTCCGCCCCAGTCGTGCACGGCGAGGTTGATCGGTGCGCTCAGGTTCAGGCTTTCGATGAGGGCTTCGAGGTTGTCGACGTGTTCTTTGAGCGTGTAGCCGAAAGCTTCGAGGCCGGGTTTGTCGGAAAGGCCGCAGCCGATGTGGTCGGGCGCGATGCAGCGGTACTCGCCGCTGAAGTTTTTGATCATGTCGCGGTAAAGAAACGACCACGATGGGTTGCCGTGCACCATGACAAAAGGTTCGCCTTTGCCTTCGTCGACGTAATGCTGCCGGTGGCCGGAAGCATGTTTGAAATAATTATTGGCAAAAGGGTAGAGATCTTTGAATTCTTCGGTATTGAAAGCCATGCTTACCATTCCCATCCCAGCATCATGCTGTTGAGGCCGCTGCCAATGCCGATAAAGCCGACTTTCTGCTTCTTTTCGAGAATGCCGCGTTCTTCGGCAATGGCGGCGGTTACCGGCAGAGACACGGTGCCCATGTTGCCGAGAAACGGAAAGGTGGAAAAGTCTTTTTCGGGCGGCAGGCCCAGATTATTCAAAATGGCATCACGATTGGCCGCGGCCACCTGATGCGAAATAATGCGGTCGAGTTCTTCGCGTGCCCAGCCCAGCTCTTTGAAAAAGACATCGCCGACGCGTCTGATAAGGTCGCCGCCGTGTCTGAGCATGCCGATGGCGTTGGTTTCCATCATCTGCGGGGCACGGGCCGGAATTCTCTGATCGGCACCCCAGCGGCACATGCGGTGATGTTCGGGGGCCCCGAGAGCGGTGCCGCCTTTCAGCTGCGGGCCTTTCTGACCGAACGAACCATCGGTGAGGACGATGCCGACAGCACCGGAACCGCCGGTCATGGTTGCCAGAGCCTGTTTGAAGAATTCCATCGTGCCCTCTTCAAGCATGCGCTGAATCATGATTTCGGTGATTTCGCGGGCGGTTTCGCAGGCAACGACGATACCGGCCTTGATCTGGCCGAGTTCGATGCGGTTGGCGACGTCGATGATGCCGGTCATGGCACCGAGGCAGGCGTTGGAAACGTCATGAATGACGGTGCTGGCTTTGACTTTGAGTTCGGCGGCAACGTGGCAGGCGGTGGCGGGCTCGTAATTGTCGCGGCAGACGCCGCCATAGACGACGGCGCCGATGTCTTCAGGTGCAACGTCGGTTTCGGCGAGCGCTTTTTTGGCCGCTTTGGCCGCTTCGACAGCGTTGACATGGCCCGGGCCCCACCAGCGGCGTTCGCGAATTCCGGTCAGGGCTTCGAGCTGACCCGGGTGCAGGTAGAGTTTGCGGTACAGCGGCGCCAGCTGTTCTTCGATCCAGGTCGAAGTAACGATGTGCTGAGGCAGCTCGTAGCCGATGGCTTCTAAAAATACCCGGGTAAATTTCATAGTTAACCGCTTTGTCGTGGAAGGATAGCAGACTCAGCCGTCAATTACAACTCTGAGGGCAAAATCTTTCATGCTGTAGATGATGCGGCCGTCGACCTTCAGAAAGCCTTCGGCGACGATCAGGTGGTCGGCATCGTCGATTCTGGTGATGCAGGCATCGACGGTGACCAGTTTGTCTTTCGGAATGACCTGGCCGCGATACGACCAGATGTGCTTCTGCCCGACCGCCATCGGCTGGAAATGGCAGGGGCGGCCCGCCAGCTGGTTGCCCCAGCGGTTTATGGCAGCGACCTTGAGCAGCTGCATGAAAGATTCGAGGCCGAGCGAGCCGGGTATGACCGGATCCTGATAGAAGTGCGCCTTGAAGAACCATTCGCCGGGGTTAACGGCTTTGGTGCCTCTGACGAAGCCGAGACCGGCGGGGCCACCATCCGGAACGAACAGCGTGATGCGGTCGAGCATCAGGTAGCAGCTGCCCGGAAGTGTGAGGCCGTTCAGGGTTACCGGGGTCGCGTCATCGGGCGCTACCGGTGCAGTGCGTTCGAGGGCGAAATCGACGTGGCGGGCGGCTTCGGCGGCAGAAGGTTCGTAGGTCTGTATTCCGCGCAGGCCGACCTGGTCGGCGAGGGCTTCTTTCGAGAAGAAGCCGAACGTGGTCTGGCCTTCGTAAATCTTGCGGTCGCCCTGAGTGACGAGCAGGTCGAACGACTGAATCAGCATGCCGGCTGAATTGGCGGCTTTGGTCGATTTGACCGTCGCGGTCAGGGTACCGGAATTGATATTGACGTCTTCGTAGAGAACCGCGGAACCGTCGAGGTTGCGGTAGTGCAGGTCTTTGCTGCTGGTGGCCGCCGAGCCCATGTAGCAAGAATACCAGCCGCAGACCTGCAGCGGGAATTCGAGCATGACCGAGAACGGAATACTGGTCTGGCGGTTGGCTTTGAAGAACCAGTGGTCGGGCCTGATATCGAACTGACCCTGAACGGTGCCGCCGGTTTTGATTTTCATGAATTCGGCGTTGACCATGGTGATGCGGTCGACGAACAGGAACGGCGGATTCGGCAGGCGGGCCAGGAAACGCTCGCTGTCGAAGACCTTGAACTGCTCGCCAAAGCACAGAGACGGCTTGCCGATCGCGTATTCGAGAATCTGCTGACCGGTATAAATTGCCGGCAGCATTTCCGGGTGCTGCTGGATCCCCGCCTGCGCGGGGATGACGTTTAACCCTGTCATTTCCGCGAAGTTGTTCGTCATTCCCGCGAAAGCGGGAATCTGGGCTGCTGTGCCGGTTGCCTGGCGGCGGTTCTGCCACAGGGCTTCGATGCTTTCGCGGCTGGCGCCACTGAGTCTGATGCTCATGTTGAGCACCTGCACGATGCGGTTGCCGTCGGCAAACATCAGGGCATCGGCAATGACGTAGGGTTCAGGGCGGTAGCCCATTTCTTTGATCGAAATGTCGTAAAGGGCCTTCTTGACGCCGGGAATTACCTGGCCGCGGCAGCGCAGCTGGCTCTGAACATCGATGACCGGTTCGAAAGCGCAGGTCACTGACGGGGCGATCCAGCCCATGCGCAGCAGGAAAACGCGCAGAGACTGCATGCATGATTCATACATCAGGGTACCGGGCATGACCTGATCGTCGCAGAAATGCTGGGTCAGGAACCAGGCATTCTTCGGAATATCGATTTCGGCTTTGATCTGGCCGAGGCCGAAGCGGCCGCCGGTCGGGTTGATTTCGGTGATGCGGTCGATCATCGCCATCTGGCCGGTCGGAATGGTCTGCGGCACGATGCCGAGGTCGGCAAACTGCGGGCCGAAGGCTGTGGCCAGGTCGCCACGGCGCAGCGCATCGAGAGCGGTATCGTCGAAAGATTCGATCTGCATGGCCGGCAGCAATTCGCGGCCGGGCAGGTTGGGGCGCGGGTCAAGGCAGGTGTCTTCTGGGGTGAGAACGATACCCTTGCCGTCAGCAAGCTGCTGGTCGGTAAAGAAGCCGGCGCAGCCGTTACGCATGGTGATCAGGTGCTTGCCATCGATGCTGCCGTCGAATTCGAAGAAGAACAGGTAGGTATTCGCCTGGCGAATGAAGCGGTCAACCTTGATATCGTAGTTGATGGTGTCACCCGGCCGCGGCAGCGGGCCATGGAAAGTGACGACCGCGTCGAGCAGGCGGTATTTGGCGATACCCTTGGTTTTAAAGTCGATGCCGAGCCAGCCTGACAGGAACAGGTCGGCCTGGCCGGCTTCAACGGCCAGCCCGGTCGGCATGCAGTAATTATCGAGATACCAGCCGTCGGGGTAGACATCATGCTGGGTAACTGTGCGGCCTTTGCCGAGTGAACCCTTTTCGCCTTCGACGAGTACGATGCGGTCCACGAAGTTGAGAGGGATATCAGGCAGGCGTACGCGGGTCGGGAAAGCATCGATCGGTGCGAAGTATTCGCCGAGACAGTTGCCGATTTTGCCGATCGCGAATTCCATCGAGCCTTTCCAGTCAAGGAAAACCGGCCCGTTGTAGGGTTTCGGCATGCGCTGTGCAAACGCCGGCACCGCCGGGGCGGTCATGCGCGCGAAAGCTCCTGTCATTCCCGCGAAAGCGGGAATCTCACCCTTATTCATCAGATCCCCGCCTGCGCGGGGATGACCAGTCGGCGAAGCATAGAGGGCCTGCTCGATTGCCGGCATTTCACCGGCCGGAACAGCCTGCAGCAGCTGCATCTGCTGTGCCAGAAGGTTGGCCTGAGCCTGAATCATAGAATTGCTGAAGCTCAGAAAAGCTGCGTGAGCGCCGGCAGTAGCCTGCTGGGCGGTTTTCCATTCGTTGATGACCTGAGAGGCTGCTGACGGTTGCTGGTTATTGGTATTCATGTAATTGGTTTCCGTATCTGGGAAATATTCTGTGCTTGTAGAAAAATCTGTCATCTCCGGTTCCTTAGCCTGTTGAAGGGGTGTCGTTAACGCGGAAGATCCTGTCATTCCCGCGAAGGCGGGAATCTCATCTTTATTCGTGAGATCCCTGCTTTCGCAGGGATGACGAACTGAATCAGTGCCTGTGACGGGATAACTGGCGGGGGCTGCCTGCGGGGAATTCTGGGCGGCGACGGCGGCTTTGAGGTTGAGCGGCTGTTTAAAAGTGTTCTGTTCGATTTCATGCACGAGTGGCACGGTAATTTCGGGCGCTGGCATTTTCAGGCCTGGCTCGAAAAAGGGTGGGGGCGGGGCTGAAAGTGAAGACAGAGCCGGGGCCGGGGCGGTCGTGGCCTGCGGCAGCAGGGCCGCGAGAGACTGTATCTGGTAGCCGGTTTTGACGACCACCGGTGCAGCATTGCTTTTGCGGCGGATTTCGATGCTTTCGCGTTCGCGATAAAGCGGCGAAAGATTGACGCGCACGCCTTCGGCAGCGACGTTGGCCAGGAAGCGCAGCATGGTGCTGTTCTGACTCTGGCCGAACAGCAGGGCCGAGCGGGCGAAATGCGGGCGGTTGCCGAGAATGTTGCCGATCATGCGCGACATCGAGGCGCGCGGTCCAATTTCGAGAAAGACTCTGGCACCTTCGGCATAGGCAGTTTCGACACATTTCGGGAAATTTATACGTCCGACACACTGCGATCTGATCGAGTCGCCAGAAGCTTCACGTTCAGGGGTGAAGACGGTGCCGAGGCCGCTGCTGATGAAAGTCATGCCTGCCGGCGGGTGGCAGTCGTAAAGGTGCAGGGCGCGGTATTCTTCGGCGACCGGCAGGGCGGCTTCGCAATGTACCGACGAAACGCCTTCGAGCACGAAAAAGGTTTTGCCGATTTTTCTGATCAGGTCTTCGACGGCCGGGCGGTTGCCGCCAATGACGCATTCTTCGGGTGTGTTTTCGATGAGGATATAGGCATGATCGCCTTTTCTGATCAGCTTTTCGACCTCGAAGGCCGGGCAGCTGACGACGCCGAGTAGCCAGTCGATTTCGGCATTTTCATCGAGGCCCCAGTGCTTCCTCGGTGAATTGTAGCGGCCGATAAGTTCACTGGTGAAAAGGTTCGAACGGCGCATGCGGCGCACCATTTCGTCGCGTTCGCGCCAGGTGCGGGTTGCGAAGTTACCGGCAGTTTCGCCGAGACTGTAACCCATGATTACCTGCGGCTCGATGCCAAAACCTCTGACGATATCGCTGACCATGGCACAACACGAAACATGGCTGAAAACCAGCGAGTTGTGGTCGGCGATCAGGTCGCGCATCGCTTCGGTTTCCCAGCCGTCGGGGTAGCTGAGGCGCCAGGGCAGAATCTGTCGTGGTGAAAACTGGGCCGCCAGCAGTTCAAACTGCGAGTCGAGGCGGCGCAGATGTTCGGGCCAGGTCATGCCCAGTTCAGCCCCCATACCCAGGAAATGATTCCCTGAACCGGGGAAGACAAAAGCGACTTTGCCATTCAGAGCATTGGGCCGCGGGTTGAAGAAAACCCGGTCGTTGGTTTCGGGGCCGGCGGTGATCGGCCGATCTTCGTTGTTGTAAAGATGTTTTACCGCGTATTCGACGCGGCGGCGCAGTTCGGGCAGCGAGTCGGCGACGACGCCGGCAAACAGTCTGGCTTCTGGCCGCGGTGGGTAAGTGTTCCAGTAGTCGCGGGCCAGTTCATGCACTGAGGCTGCTTCAAGATTGCGCAGGGCTGAAAGGCGTTCGCGCAGGTCGCAGGCGTTTTCGCCGCCGACGATAAAAATCGCTTCAGCCGGGGCACCGGCCGGAAAGACTCTGGCCCGGCAGTCTGCTGCCTGTGCTTTTTCGCTCAGCTGCTGTTCGTCTTCGAATTCGCTGAGAACCGCATGATAGTAAGACCCATCGATGCTTATCGAGTTCACGGCGGCAATGCGCGGGCCGTTGATGCGGTTGCGCAGCCAATATTGCGGTGTGTCAGGGGTAAAAAAGAAATCTTCGCGTTTTTTCAGCGCGGCGATCGGTTTTTTAAGTAATTTATAACCGGGCAGAATCTGCTGGTGCAGGCACAGTGCCGCTTTTGCCAGCGAAAAGAGCCCGGCGGCCGCACCGGTGTGCCCGATGACCATCTTGGTGCTGCTGAGCGCGCACAGCTGGTCGTTGCGCTGGAAACGGGTGCTTTCGTCGGTCGAGCGCGATGGCATGAAACGGCTCATGGCAGCCGCTTCAATGGTATCTTCGGCCGGTGAGCCGCTGCCGTTGGTTTCGATGAGACCCAGGCTTTCGGGGCGCAGACCCGATTCGTTCCAGGCCTGCTGCATGGCCCGCAGACAAGCTTCGGTGCCGGCGCCGCTGTCATTCATTGCGGCGGCATTGGCTTTGCCGAGACCGTTGATGACGGCGATAACCCGGTCACCATCTGCGATTGCGTCTTCTTTGCGTTTTAGGACGAGAGCGACGGCACCCTCACCCGGGAAAGACCCTTCGCTTGTTTCATCGAATGGCACAGAAGCGCCATTGCGGGCGAACGGGCGCAGGGTATCGGCGGCGAGCAGATGCCTGAGGTCGCCGGCCATATCGACGGCGCCAACTACGGCCGTGTCGATTTCATGGCGCTGCAGAGCTCTCAGTGCTGCTTCAAGGGCTGACAGCCCTGAGTTTTCACCGCTCGAAAAAGTGTGCGAAGGGCCGCCGGCATTGTATTCACGGGCGATGCGGCTGGCGACGATGCCGCCGAGTGCGCCGACGGTGCGGGGGTTGTTGAGCGGCGGGGTAATCGCGTCGCTGAGCTTGTCAGCCGGAAATTCGCCGAGGCCATTGGCCTGCAGATCGGTTTTCATGCCCCAGCGCGAAGCGAAGTTGGTACTTTCGAAATCGAGAGCGATGCCCATGAAAACGCCCCAGCGCAGGTTGTTGCTGCGGTTGCCGGTCAGGCGGGCAAGGGCGCCGTCGACCGTCTGCAGCATCAG
>Ga0208822_1000657_pt1 | contig 26538 bp, 18 predicted proteins | sample AD_STIC08_MetaG_FD_184435 | JGI IMG/M metagenome (GOLD analysis project Ga0208822, IMG submission 184435) | Active sludge microbial communities of municipal wastewater-treating anaerobic digesters from USA - AD_STIC08_MetaG (SPAdes) (version 2) | ecosystem: Engineered > Bioreactor > Anaerobic >...
TGCGTCCGGGAGGCGTTGTCCACGCAGGTGCTGCGAAATTCGGACAGGCGGATGTTTCTCAGACGGCACAGGATGGTTGCAATCGTGAAGTTGTGCGAGACGACCAGCGCGTTTTGCCCGGCGGCCATAAGCTTTTCGATGGGCGGCCAGGCGCGCTTCTGCAGTTCGGCCAGTGATTCTCCCCGGGGCATGCGCACTGATTCCGGATCGGCGATCCACCGCCCGAGGAATTCTTTTTCACAGGCCAGCAGCTCTTTAAACGTCAGGCCTTCAAAATCCCCCTGATCCATTTCCATCAGGCCGGGATGAATCTCGATCTTTTTTCCGTGAAAGCGGTTGATGATTTCGGCGGTCTGCAAAGCCCTTTTCAGCGGGCTGGAATGGATGCTGTCCAGCGGGCAGTCTTTGAGCGACAAGGCCAGTTTCCGGGCCTGGTCGATGCCGGTTTCGCTCAGTTCGATATCCGTGATGCCCTGAACGCGCTTCTCTTTGTTCCAGAAGGTTTCGCCGTGGCGAATCAGTGTCAGTTGCATATCCCTCGTAGCCAAAATGTTCGTGAATGTCGTTGTCGCGGCCGGGTTGACGCTCCTTAACCTTTACTTCCGGCAAGCGTTCAGTTTTGCCAGCGCCTCTTCGGCTTCCCGGATGACGCGGTCGATCAGTTCTTTGGTGGTCGGGTTGTCTGTGATGCCGCCGCAGCACTGGCCCGCAAACAGAATGCCGCCTTCCACGTCGCCGTCGTTGAGGGCTTTGAGATGCTTCATGTTGCCCACCGCCTGCCGCGCCAGCACCATCAGGGGGTGGCCTTCCTCGGCGCGCAGCATCTCGATGCTCACCGCCGCGAATTTGGCAAAGGAAAGATTCATGAGCTTCTTGATCAGCAACGCGCCTTTAAAGGCTTCAACGACCGGGAAGCCGCGCTTCATCATCGCTTGGGCTTCTTTGGTTTTCAGCACGCGGCCGTCCATGCCGTCAAACACGTTGTCATAGAGCGTGTCCTGTTCGGTCGCTTCCATGCACAATTTTTTGAAATTGTCATGCACCAGGCTTTCCCTGACGACCATGAACCGGCTGCCCATGGAAATGCCGTCCGCGCCCAGCGCCAGCGCCGCCGCGAGGCCCCGTCCGTCGTAAAATCCGCCTGCGGCAATCAAGGGCACCTTCACCATCGAAGCGACGATGGGGATCAGCACCATCGACGTGGCCGCCGCGCCGTGCGCCGCCGCTTCGTGGCCGGTGATCACCAGCGCGTCGCAGCCGAGCTGTACGGCCTTGGCCGCGTGTTTGGCGATGGCGATCGTCCCCACCACCTTGCCGCCGTAGGCGTGCACGTCGTTCACAAACCAGGGTTTGCCCAGCGAATAGTTGATCACGGGAACTTTTTCTTCAATGGCGACGGCGATATTTTCCTTTGCCCCCGGCCCCACGAGAATCTGGTTGATGCCGAAGGGCTTGTCCGTAAGATCCCGGATCTGTTTGATGTTTTCACGCGTCTCTTTCGGGTTGCAGCGCGCGACGGCCAGAATCCCCAGCCCTCCGGCATTGCAGACGGCCGAAACCAGTTTGGGTTCCGTAATCCAGTTCATCCCGGCCAGCATGATGGGATGGTCAATGCCGAACATCTCCGTCATTCTTGTTTTGAACATAAACGTTTCCTCCGGCGTCGGGTTTTCAATTTTTGTTTCTTTGCGCGGCGAATCATAAGGGAAGCAGGCGTGGATGTCAAAATAAATTTCAGGATCAAAGAGATATGCCGACTTGACACACCGGAACAAGTTATGACAAACAATTCCAAATCGCGTCGCTTCGTTCCGACTATGGAAGCGGCGGCAGGATACGGAGCGGAATGGCGGCATCCGGCGAAATCGCATGGCGGTTTTCTTCGGAGTCAGGGGCGAAATCGTGTAAAAGGCGCGCTCTGGACAACCGCTCTTTTCTCATGTACAATTCAATTGAACGAACGACAACGCCGGAGATCCGCCAGTGGAGGAAGGACACAAAACCAGGCTTCAGCTTATCGAAGAACTGGAGATTGCCCGCAAGGAAATCAGACAGCTTCGGTTGCGGGCCCGTAAATACGAAAGAATCGAAGAGGCGCTGACCACGTCGGAGCATTTTTACCGGACGCTTTTTGAGAATTCCGGCACGGCGACCATTGTCATCGAGGAAGACACAACCATTTCCATGATGAACAACGATTTCGCGAATTTCACCGGCTATCCCCGCGAGGAAATCATCGGCTATACCTGGACAAGATATGTGGCCAAAGACGATGTCGACCGTCTTCTTTGCTATCATCAGGAAAGGCGCAAAGATCCTTTATCCGCGCCGAGAAACTACGAATTCAAAATCGTCAGCAAGAACGGCAATGTCCTTCATGTTTTTATGACCATCGCCATGATTCCGGGAACCGCGCAAAGCATCGCGTCCATGATGGATATATCGGAAAGGGTCGGGATGGAAAAGGATTTGCGCGACAGCGAGGAAAAGTTCCGCCAGCTTGTGGAAACCATGAACGAGGGGCTGGGTATTCAGGACCGGAGCGGCGTCATCACTTACGTCAATGATAAAATATGCAAGATTCTCCATCTTCCCCGCGATCAGATTGTCGGCCGGCTCAGCCGTGATTTCATCAGCAAACGCGACCTGGAAACGTGGACCGGCAATATCGGCGCCAAGGACGCGCCGGAATCCTATGAAGTGACGTGGATGGATGGAGAAGGCAATCCCATTTATACGCTTGTTTCCCCTCGCGCCGTTTATGATTCCCAGGGGCATTTCATGGGGGGGTTCGGCGTGATCACGGATATTACGGCCATTAAGAAACTGGAAAAACAGGTTCTCGAGACATCGGAACGTGAACGCCAGAAAATCGGCTATGAGCTTCATGACGATCTCGGCCAGCATCTGATCGGCATCGACGTCATGACCAAAGTCTTGCATGATAAACTGCTCGTCGTTTCCAAGGAAAATGCGCGCTATGCCGGAGAAATCAACAGGCTGGTCAAAAACGCCATCGAGAAAACCCGGCGCCTCGCCCGCGGACTTTGTCCCGTCCATCTGATATCGCTCGGCCTCGAAGCATCCCTGGAAGAGCTTGCCGATTCCACGGCGAGCATCTTCAACATGATTTGCAATTTTCGCTGTCCGCGGCATATTCCCATCGACGATATTGCGTTGTCCACGCATCTTTATTATATTGCCAAGGAATCCATTCACAATTCCATTGAACACGGTAAATCTTCAAAGATCGTTTTGGAGCTTCTGAACAACAAGGGCATCGTTTCATTGTCGATTCTTGACGATGGCGTCGGGATCAAGGATACGACGAAGGTCGGCGGCATCGGTCTGAAAATTATGCAATACCGCGCCCGAATGATCGGAGCTTCCCTGCGAATCGAATCGGAACCGAACGGCGGCACACTGGTAACCTGCACATTCAATTTAAACAAGGGATGACTTGATGGCGACTGCAAAAACACCCCCAAAGGGCAAACACAGAATTTTCATCGTCGACGACCACCCCATCTTCCGGCAGGGGCTTGCTCAGCTCATCAACCAGGAAAGCGACCTTTGCGTCTGCGGAGAGGCCGATGATTACCAAGGCGCTTTGAGGGCCGTCGCCGAATTGAATCCGGACATGGTCATCGTGGATATCACGCTCAAGGATATGAGCGGCATCGACCTCATCAAAGAGGTCCGGAAATTGAACAGGGGAATCATCATGCTGGTCATTTCCATGCACGACGAGTCGCTCTATGCCGAGCGGGCCCTGCGCGCCGGCGCCAGGGGGTATGTCATGAAGCAGGAAGCTTCCGAATCCATCGTTCAGGCCATCCGACAAGTGCGCATCGGCGGCATTTATGTCAGCCCCAGGATGACCGAACAAATGCTGTCGCGTTTTGTTGAAGGTCCTTTGGATGCCGTGGAATCGCCGCTCAAGGCGTTAACCGATCGGGAGATGGAGGTGTTCCATCTGATCGGCGAAGGACTCGGCATCAGTGAAATCGGTTTGCGGCTGCACCTCAGCGTCAAAACCATCGGCACTTACCGCGAACGCATCAAGGAAAAACTGAATCTCAGGAACAGCACCGAACTCCTGCGCCACGCCTTCAACTGGGTGGAGAATGAGCGTGAGGCAAAGCAATAATCGTCTGCGGTCTCCGGAGATCTTTTTGTAGGTCATCAACGCACCGTTTTTTAATCTCTCACCGTACGCGCAAAACAGCCTCCGGCTGATGGTTTTTTCTCATGCCCGGCTTCATTATACAGGCAAGAGAAAACTAAACATTTCAGGAGGCCTGTGATGAAGAAAGATTCGTTAAACGGAAACCGTTATGGATTTCAGCTGACCATTAAGGAATTGCTCGCCAATTCAAAACTCACCGCGGGCAATCAGGAAATCGTTTACCGGGACAAGATGCGCTATACCTACAGCGATCTGTTTGAAAGGATCAACAGACTGGGAAGCGCGCTTGCCGGACTCGGCGTCAAAAGGGGAGATACGGTGGCCGTATTCGATTACGACTCCAACCGATACCTGGAGAGCTTTTTTGCCATTCCCATGATGGGGGCGGTGCTTTTCACCGTGAACTGGCGGCTGTCTCCCGATCAGATCGAATACACCATGAACCATGCCGAAGCCGACGTGATTCTCATCAACACCGATTTCCTTCCCCTTCTTTCGTCTATCAGAGGCAAGCTGAAATTCGTCAAAAAAGTCGTTATTTTTTCAGACAGCGATCAGGCGCCGAAAACCGATGCCGCGTATGACGCGGAATACGAGGAGCTTTTGGCCGCTGCTTCTCCTGATTTCGAATTTCCCGATCTTGACGAAAACACAAAGGCCACCACGTTCTACACAACGGGGACAACCGGCCTTCCCAAAGGGGTTTATTTCTCCCATCGCCAGATCGTTCTTCACACCATGAGTGTCTGCATCGGCGTGAGCGGCCACGACACTCCGCTGCGTTTCTCCACGTCGGATGTCTACATGCCGATCACGCCCATGTTCCATGTTCATGCCTGGGGCTTCCCCTTTATCGCGACGATGATGGGCGTCAAGCAAGTTTATCCAGGCAAATACGAGCCGGAAATGCTGGTGAAACTGATCGCTCGGGAAAAGGTCACTTTTTCCCATTGCGTGCCCACAATCCTTCAAATGATCGTCGTCAGCCCCATCGCGAAACAGCTTGATCTTTCCGCCTGGAAGGTGATCATCGGCGGCGCCCGTCTGGCCAAGGGAATTGCCGTCGCGGCCATCAATCTGGGGATTTCCGTCATGACCGGCTATGGAATGTCCGAAACCTGCCCGGTCATCAGCGTGTCCAATCTGAAGCCGTACATGAAAAATTTCGACAACGAACAGAAAAGCGACATCGCCATCAAGACGGGAATGCCCATTGCGCTTGTCGATGTCCGGATTGCCGACGGGGACGGAAATTTTCAGCCGAATGACGGCAAAACCACCGGCGAAATCGTTGTCCGCGCGCCTTGGTTTACCAAAGGGTACCACAAGGATCCGGAGAAGACGGAAGACCTCTGGCGCGGCGGGTGGCTGCATACGGGAGACGTCGGTTACATGGATCAGGACGGATACATCCAGATTACGGACCGGCTCAAGGATGTCATTAAAACCGGCGGCGAATGGGTGTCTTCGCTTGATTTGGAAAACGCCGTCAGCATGCACAATGCCATACAGGAAGCGGCGGCCATTGGCGTTCCCGATTCCAAGTGGGGTGAGAGACCCATGCTGCTTGTTGTGTTGAAACCGGAGTTCCGTAACGACGGCATTACCTCGGAAGTGTTGAAGAGTCACATGAAGAGTTGCGCCGAACAGGGCGCGATTCCGCGCTATGCCATTCCCGACCAGTATATCATTGCGGACGACATTCCTAAAACCAGCGTCGGCAAGGTGGACAAGAAACGGCTGCGCGCTCTCTACACCGGCGCAATATAATTACAGCCTTCCGCGCATCTTCCGGTTTTCTCAACCTCCGGGGGGCCGACCATCGGCCGGCCCCCGCATGACGACATTCCGACTCTGTTTGCTGAAGTCCGCGCCGGCATATCGACCGGCGCGGACGGACCATGGGAGATTATTCAAAAGGCCCTTCGTCTTCCGAATTGCGGAAAGTGATCTTTCAATGGAGCGAAAATGAGACGGAGATCGATGAGAACATAAGAATTCTTCATTCAAGCGCCCCGAAGTTTCCAAAAAGGCATTATTGACGCCCTCGTAAAAAGTAATTCAAACCGTCACTCCGGCGAAAGCCGTGGTCAATAACTTATTGTAATGACTGGATACCGGCCTTCGTCGGTATGACGAAAAAGGTCCGAAAATGACTTTTTACGAGTTCATCATCATTGAATTTGAAGATGCGACGCTATTGTGCCTATTCGTGTCAAGGCCTTGATGCCTGCCCATGTCTTCACGGCAGGCGGCGGGCGCGGCAGCCCTCTGAAAAATAGTCTTGGCTTTTCTCAATGAACCGAATAATAATTTTACCGGGAAACGAACGCCTTCTCAAGAGGGGTTGGAGGATTTGGGTGAACGAAAAAAAGCGCATTGTGATCACAGGCATGGGGACGAAAAACGCCATTGGCGGCAGCATCCCCGAGTTTGCCCGGTCGCTTGAGGAAGGCGTCTGCGGCATTGCGGAGATCGATCTGTTCGATACCGGGGAATTCCGCACACATAAAGGGGGGCAGGTGAAAGATTTTGATCCCCGGCGGTCGATTCCCGAGGAGTTTTCCCTCAAAAGAATGTCCCGCGCCGATGCTCTGTCCATGGCGGCGGCGATAGAGGCCCTGACGGATGCCGGGCTTTACCCTTTTCCTGAAAACCTCAAGGAAAATACAGGAGTGGCCATTGGCGGCGGGGCCGGCGGTCTTCTGGAAGCCGAAAGTTTTTACGCGGAGATGCTGATAAAAGGGAAAGAGCGTTCAAAGTATTCCCGGCTGTCTTCGTTGTTTTGCGCCTCGTCCGCGGACCGCATCGCTTCCAGTTTCTGCCTTCTGGGCCCGAAAGCCACGTTCATGACGGCCTGTTCGGCGGGCGCCACCGCGCTGGGCTACGCCAGAGACCTGATCGTGGGCGGTCATGCCGATCTCATGATTGCCGGCGGCGTAGAGCCAATGTGCCGGCTCACCTACGCCGCTTTCAACGCCCTCAAGTCCGTTGATGAGGATGTCTGCCGTCCTTTCGACAGGAACCGGTCGGGGCTTTCCCTGGGCGAGGCGTCGGCCATTCTGGTTCTGGAATCTCTCGAGACGGCGCGAAACCGCGGAGCGAAAATTTACGGAGAGCTGATGGGATATGGCGTCACCTGTGATTCTTTTCATATGACGGCGCCCGATGAAAAAGCGTCGGGCGCCGCGCGCTCCATGCGCGCCGCTCTGGCGGACAGCGGCCTGACGGTGGAGGATATCGATTACATCAACGCCCACGGCACGGCCACGCCGGTCAATGACTCGACGGAAACCAAAGCCATCAAGGAGGTGTTCGGTTCCCGCGCCTATTCCATCCCGGTGAGTTCGACGAAATCCATGCATGCCCACACCTTGGGCGCGTCCGGCGCTCTGGAAGGGATTGTCAGCCTGCTGGCCCTGGCCAAAAAGTTTGTTCCGCCGACGATCCACTGGCGCGAGCGCGACCCGGAATGCGATCTGGACTACGTGACCCAAGGCGCGCGCAGCACGGATCTTCGCGCCGTTCTTTCCAATTCCTTCGCTTTCGGCGGAAACAATACGACGGTCATTTTCGGCCGGTATGAAGGGCAGGGCGCCGTTCATGAATAAACATCATGCTCTTCCGGACAATCAGCGGGTGGTGGTCACCGGCGTGGGGATGGCAACGCCGCTGGGTACGGGCCGGAAGGAATTTTCCCGGAGGCTTTTTGGGGGCGAGGGCGCCATCGATGTCGTGCAGGCGTTCGACACCGGCAGGGCGGCATCGCGCCTTGGCGCGGAAGTGCGCGGCTTTGAGCCCCGGGGATTGATCTCGGTAAAAAATCTGCGGCGGATGGACCGGCTGTCGATGCTAACAACCGCATCGGCCCGCCTCGCGCTTTCCGATGCAGGCGTCTCCGTCACGGCTGAAAACCGCGATCGCGTGGGCATCCTCTTTGGGAGCGCGTTCGGCGCGACCGACGTCACGGCGCAGTTCGAAGACACGCTGTTTGCCCAGGGACCGGGGGCCGTCAATCCGATTCTGGTGCCCAACACGGTGATGAACGCGCCGGCCGGACACGCGTCCATTGAACTGGGCTTTCGCGGCGTCAATGTCACGGTCACGCATTTCGCGGTGTCCGCGGAGACGGCCGTGGCGTATGCCGTCTCCGAAATCCGGCGCGGGACGGCGGATGTTCTGCTCGCGGGCGGCGCGGATATTCTGTCGAAATTTTACTATGAAGCTCTGTCGAAATTTCACGGGCTTTCACCGGACGACGGGGGAGCGGAGGGCGCCCGTCCCTTTGACAGGCGGCGAAACGGGTACGTGGCCGGAGAAGGATGCGGCCTCCTCTGTCTGGAGTCTCTGTCTGGCGCCCGAAAACGGGGGGCGAACATCTACTGTGAAATTTCCGGCGCCGGTCTGGGGTCTTCGCCCGCGCCGCCCACGGCCTGGCCGAAGGACCCCGAAGGATTTCGTCGGACGTTTCTGCGGGCGCTTGGGCAGGCGCGGATTGACCTTTCCGATGTCTCGGCCGTGATGGCGGCGGCCAATGGGAGCAGAGCGCTGGATGCCGTGGAAGCGGCCGCGTACGAAGAATTATTTGCATCCTGCGCCGACCGGCCTTGGGTGACATCCATCAAAGGCGCGGTGGGAGAGAGTTTTTCCGGAGGCGGGATTCGGGCTTGCGCTCTGGCGCTATCTGTGGAAAAAGGGTGGCTGCCTCCGACGGTCGGTCTGGAACAGCCGGCCGCGCCGTTGAATTTTGTGACGGGCAAAAAAGTGGAAACGCACCTGCGGCATACGGTTTTATCCGGCATATCCTTTGGCGGAACGTATGCCTGCCTGGTGTTCAGCCGCTGTGAAAAATAAAGGGGACTGCATGAGATTTCTGCTGATTTATCCGAAATGGGAAAAGCTGGACCGTCAGACGTCGTTCATCCTCCCGCCGCACGGGCCGGTGGTGATGGCCGCGGCTCTGCCTCCCGATGTCGATGTGGCGTTTATCGATGAAAATGTCGAGCCGGTGGACCTGGGCGCCGGGGCCGATTTTGTGGGCGTCTCCATGATGCTCACCGCCCAGGTGAAGCGCGGCTGGGAAATCGCGGATGCGTTCCGCGCCCGGGGGATTCCCGTCGTCTGCGGCGGCATCGCCGTGATGCTGCACGCCGAAGAATGCCAAAAGCATGCCGACGCGGTTTTTTTAGGCGAAGCCGAAGGACGCATGGAGGAGGTTTTCGCCGATTTCAAAGCGGGCAGGCTGCGGAAAGTTTACAACTACATGCAGAACTTTCCGCCGATCGAAAGCGTGGGAACGGCCCGGCGCGGCATTCTGAATCGCGGCATGTACAACTACCGGGGCGTCCAGATGGTCGATCTGGTGCACGCCTCCCGCGGCTGCCGCTTCAACTGCTATCCCTGCGCCGTTCGATTTCTGGGCGGCCGGAGCTTCCGTCCCCGTCCCTTCGAGCGGGTGGTCGAGGAAATGGCGTCGATCGACAACAACCGCCTGTTCATCGTGGACAATTCGCTGGCGCAGGACCGCGACTGGGAAATCGGTCTGTTTCGGGAAATGATTCCGCTCAAAAAGAAGTGGTGCTGCCATCCGATTGAAGAAGACGACGAGGTTCTGGATCTGGCGGCGCAGGCCGGCGCGTGGTTTGTCTATCAGACGATTTTCGACTCGTCCGACTACATCCGCAACCGGATCAGGCGCTACCACGACTTCGGCATCGCCGTGGAGGGCAGCATTCTGCTGGGACTGGACTATCACACGGAAGACTATATCAAACGGTGGATGGACTTCCTTTTGGAAATCGAGCTGGACATGGCGGAGTTCACGATTCTCACGCCTTTTGTCCACACGCGCACGTTCGACGACCTGCACAAAGAGGGGCGGATTTTCTCCTATGACTGGAACGATTACACCTGCGGCAAGGTCGTTTTTCAGCCCAAAATGATGACGCCGGAAAAGCTCCAGGAAATGTACCATTACTGCTGGGACCGCTTCTATGAGGAAGAGCCCGCCAATTATAAAATGTTCAAGATGCTCAAACAGGTCATGGAAAAAGAAAAAGCGGACGGCACGTACAAGCCGCGGGTAAGGACTTGAAGGGCGGGGCTCATGAAGGAGATCAAACGACCATGAAGAAAATCGGCAAAAAGGCCGCCCTCGTCATTGACGGCGGCCCGGTCCGTTTTGAGGAAATGATTGCCGTCGCCATCGACGGCCTGCCCGTCAGGATCAGCCGTTCACGCGCGTTTCTGAAGCGGATGGCGGTAACCGAGCAGGCGCTGATGACCTCTTTGAAGAAGGGCGTCGCCATTTACGGCGTGAATACGGGCTACGGAAAATCCTGCGGAAACCGGATCGACCTTGCGGCGGCGATGAAAAACGGCCCCAACATTTTGAAATTTCACGGCTGCGGCACGGGCGAGTCCATCGGCATTGAAGAGACGCGCGCCGCGATGCTGGCGCGCATTCTGTGCCTGGCGCGCGGCTATTCCGGCGTATCGGTCGCCCTGCTGGAGCAGATGGCCGCCTTCTTGAACGAAGGCATCACACCCGTCGTGCCGTGCGAGGGGTCGGTCGGCGCCTCCGGCGATTTGACGCCGATGTCCTATATCGGGGCGGCGCTCGCCGGTGAGCGGGAAGTGTTTTACGAAGGCTTCGTGATGCCGGCAGCGAAGGCGCTGAAGAAGGCCGGGTTAAAGCCCTATGTTTACCGGCCCAAGGAGCCGTTGTCGATGGTGAACGGCACGACGACCATGACGGGGATCGCAGCGGTCTGCATCGAGAGGGCCTATCGGATTCTGGACGCCGCGGTTTACGCCACCGCGCTGTCGGTGCACGCGATGAAAGGCAACGCCCATCATTATCATCCGGTGATTTCCGAAGCCAAGCCTTTTCCCGGCCAGACCGGCGTCGCCCGGAAAATCGCCCGCCTGCTCGATTCGAAAGTGTCCGCGCGCCGGCTCGAAGACGACGCGCTGGAAACCCTGCAGGACCCGTATTCGCTGCGCTGTGCCCCGCAGATCCTGGGGGTGCTGGCCGACGCGCTTTCCTGGATTGTCCCGTGGGTGGAAATCGAGGCCAATTCGTCCAACGACAACCCCATCTTCGATCCGGCAACCGGCGAAGTGCTGATGGGCGGCAATTTCTACGGCGGGCACATCGCCTTTGCCATGGACGGCCTCAAGGCGGCGCTCGCCTCCGCCGCGGACACGTGCGACCGGCAAATTGCGCTGCTGGTCAATCCCAACACCAACCGCGGTCTGCCGGGCGACCTGGTGCGGAAAAACGGCGCTTCTCAGGGCCTGCGCCACGGCTTCAAAGCCATGTCGATCGCGTCGTCGGCGCTGGCCGCCGAGGCCCTCAAGGCCACGATGCCCGCCGCGTCTTTCTCGCGTTCGACGGAGTCGCACAACCAGGACAAGGTCAGCATGGGAACGATTGCGGCGCGGGACGCGGAGCGCGTCTGCACGCTGGCGGAGCGGGTGGCGGCCATTCATCTGCTGGCCGCGGCGCAGGCCTGCGACATCCGGCAAAATATCCGTGTGCGTCCGCTTTTGGAAAAGGCCCTGCGCAATATCCGGCTGGTCAGCGATCCGGTGATCGAAGACCGGCCCCTGGATGAGGACATTGAACGGATGTGCGCGGCCATCCGCTATACGGATTTCTTTCGGGGGAAAATATGAGCGCGGGCAGGAAAAGCTTTGAGGTCGGAATCCGCGTGCCGTTTTTTGACCTGGACCCCATGCAGATCGTGTGGCACGGCAATTACCTCAACTACTTTGAGATCGCCCGCGCGGGGCTCTTCGAACATTACGGCGTCGATCTCTATCGGTATTACGAACGGGAAAAAATCATTTTTCCGATCATCCGGACGGCGACGAAGCACATTTTTCCGCTCAAACACCGCGATGAGATTATTGTGAAGGCGACGCTGGCGGACGCCAACATCAAGCTGGCGGTGGATTTTGAAATCCGCAGGGCCTCCGACGGAATCGTCTGCGCGCGCGGGCGCACGGAACAGGTGGCGGTGAAAGTGCCGGAGATGGAAACGCTGTTCAGCATCCCGCGGGACATCCGGAATTTATTGGGGTTTTAAATGGAGAATCTGTTCAAGCAATCTTTTGTGGCGGGTGTGGAGCGGGTGGCGGCCTGGGCGGACCTTCTCGATGACATCAACGTATATCCCGTGGCGGACGGCGATACCGGGCGGAATCTTTCCGTCAGTCTTTCACCGCTTCGCCGGACCGACGGCGAAAAAGATAAAATCGTCCGTCAGCTTCTGCTGGCGGCGCGCGGCAATTCCGGCAACATCGCTTCGCAGTTTTTCTCGGTCTTTTACGCCGCCGATTCCCCGGGGAGCCTGAAGGAGACGGTCCGGACGGCGAACGAAAAAGCCTGGAAGGCGGTCAGCGACCCGCGGCCGGGAACCATGCTGTCCGTTTTTGATGCGCTCCAGGAGACTCTTTCCGGGCAGGAGTCCTTTCCGGACAAGGAAAGCGTAAATCGGATTTTGTCGCGCCTGGAAAAAGCCGTTCGCGAAACGAGGGATACCCTGCCCAAATTGAGAAAGGCCGGCGTCGTGGACGCGGGCGCCCTGGGAATGTATATTTTTTTTGAAGGCTTCTTCCGGACGCTGGCCGGATTGGACAACTCGTATCGTCCGGTAACGGAAATCTTTCCGGGCTTGCTCACCATTTCGCCCGCGTTTCACGAAACCCTCGAATCGGGGTATTGTGTGGACTTTGTCTTGAAGGCCGATGCGCCTGCGGAAAACCTGGCGCAAATTGCCGCCGGACAGGAAAGCGCCGTTATTTTGCGCGACGGCGACCTGTATAAAATTCACCTGCACACGGACGACCGGGAAAAGATCCGATCGCGGATGGGCGCGTTGGGCTCGGTGATGGCCTGGGAGGACGACAATCTCGCCCTGCAGATCCGCGACTTCATGAACGCCCCGGCGGATGCCGCCCTGCACATCATGACGGACGCAGCGGGATCGCTCACCCGCGACGATGCAAAGAAGCGCGGCTTCACCCTTTTAAACAGTTATCTCAATGTGGGCGACCAATCGATGCCCGAGACCTATTTTCACCCCGCTGACCTATACAGAGCCATGAGTGCGGGCGTGAAGGTTTCCACGTCGCAGGCCTCCGTGTTCGAAAGGCATCAGTGCTACGCGAGCGCGCTCGCCCGGTTCGAAAAAGTGCTCTATCTGTGTGTCGGTTCCGTTTTTACCGGCAATTACAGCGTGGCGCTGGAGTGGAAAAAGGAGCACGACCCGGAAAATCGCATGATGGTGATCGACACGGGCGCGGCCTCCGGCAGGCTGGGCGTGATGGTGCTCGCAACGCAAAGCTTCCTTGTGCGGACGAAAGACATGAACAGAACCATTGTCTTTGCCCGGGACGCGGTCGCGCGCTGCGAAGAGTATGTGTTCCTCGACAAGCTCCAGTACCTGGCCGCGGGCGGCCGGCTTTCCAAGACCAGCGCCTTTTTCGGCGATATGCTGAAAATGAAACCGGTGGTTTCCCCCCAGCCGGATGGCGCCAAAAAGATGGGCGTTGTCCGCAGCCGCGCCGATCAGATCAAAATGGCGCTGGATAAACTGGCGGCGGTTCTTGCTCCGGATGATTCCGCGCTCATCATGCTGGAGTATTCGGACAACATCGAACAGGTTTCCGAATTCCGAAAACAGGCGCAGAAGCTGTATCCGCGCGCGGAGATCATTCTCCAGCCCCTGTCGCTCACGTCCGGCGCGCACATGGGGCCCGGGACGTGGGGGGTCGCGTTTTTGAGAATAGAAGAGAAATCAGTGGATGGTGGATAGGGGATAGTGGATGGTGGATGGTGGATGGGAAAAACAGGCGATAGGCAATGGGCGATAGGGAAAAGCGCAGGAAGAGAACAGTGAAAAGTAATGAGTCATAAAAAACGGACAGCGAACGAACAGAAGGATCCGAAAAGCAGGCGGCGGGCGGGAAGGAATCTCGGCCGGTTCGCTTTTGTGATTCCCGCTTACAATCATGCCGCGACGGTTGCACAGGTGGCCGGAAGGGCCCGGGACATGGGGTTTCCCGTTTTTGTCGTGGACGACGGATCAACCGACGATACGTCCCGGCGGCTGGCGGAAGTTCAGGGCATAGAAGTGCTTCGCCATGAAAAAAACGAAGGAAAGGGGGCGGCGATCCTGACCGGTTTCATGGCTGCTTCGCACAAGGCCGATTACGCCATCACGATCGACGCGGACGGACAGCACGATCCCGAAGACGCCATCCACCTGATGGACGCCATTCCTCTCAAAAAAAGACCCATCGTGGTGGGGGCGCGTCGGGGAATGGATGCGGTGCAGGGGGCCCACATTCCCTGGACCAGCCGCTTCGGCAGAAAGTTTTCCAATTTCTGGGTCCGGATGTCCGGAGGGCCGGAAATTTCGGATACCCAGAGCGGCATGCGGATTTATCCGCTTCCGGAATCCCTGAGTCTTCCCGTGCGGGCGAGGCGGTTCCAGTTTGAAGTGGAAATTCTGGTGCAGGCCAAAAGAGTCGGCATTCCGATCATCGAAGCGCCGATCCGGGTCGTTTACCAGCCGGACGGGTTGCGCATTTCTCATTTTCGCCCCTTTGTTGATTTTTTGCGCAATGCCAAAACCTTTACCCGCCTGATGTTTACGCGTGTTTTCGGACATCATTGACCGCGGCGTTCGGCCCCTTGCCCCGCGCCCGGTTTTCCCTTGCCAGCCTTCGGGAAATGTGGTTTAAAAACCGCCAGGAGAGCAGAAAATAATCCCGACAATCTGAAGGTTTTCATGGAGCCTCGCCGATACCCCATAAGATGGTCGATTGTGCTGGTCACCGCTCTGATCGTGGGGATTTTGTTTTACTGGGAAACCAGCCATTTAAAAATTGAAACCGATATTCTCGAATCCATGCCGCGCCATGACCCGGTGCTGGCTTCCGCCCGGCGGGTCATCAGCCGGCTGCCGATCCAGGACAGGATTTTTATCAATCTGGAGCAGATGTCCGGCGACAAGGATGCCCTGGTCGAGGCGGCAAGGCTCGTTGAGGACCGGTTAAGCAAAAGCGGTTTGTTTGAACGAGTCGGGATCGCCGATGAGGCGGGCGCCTTTGCGGAGCTGATGGCGCATGTCCGGGAGCATTTGCCGTCGCTGCTCTCCGCGCAGGATCTCGAACGGAAAATCGCGCCGCTCCTCACGCCGGAAAAAATCCGGGAGGCGATGGCGGAAAACCGGCGCAGTCTCGGGGAACTTCAGGGGATCGGCCGGGCGGAAATGATCGCCCGGGACCCGCTGGGTTTTTCCTCGGTGATCCTGGAGAGAATGTCCGCGCTGCTCCCGGCCGGCTCCGCCCAATTTTACTCCGGCCGGTTTCTGTCTTCCGACGGACGCCACGCGCTTATTATCGCGCGCCTGGCCGGCTCCGGGACGGACACGGCCCGCGCCGCGCAAATCGCAGCGCTGGTGGAAGACTGCACCCGGATGCTGATGGCGCGCGGGGATTCGAACGACCGGTATACACTGACGCCCGTGGGCGCCTACCGCGCGGCGCTGGACAACGAAACCGTCGCCAAACGCGACACACGGCTGGCGATTCTCCTGACCATGCTGGGGATATCGCTGCTTCTGATTGCGGCTTTTCCCCGACCCCTCATCGGTTTGCTGGCGCTCTTGCCCTCAGCCGTCGGGGCCATTGCCGCTCTGTTTGTCTGCTCCCTGCTGTTTTCATCCATTTCGGTGCTGGCGGTGGGATTCGGCGGCGCGATTCTGGCCTTTACAGTCGATTTGGGGCTGACCTACCTTTTGTTTCTGGACCAGCCCATGGCCACCTCCGGGCGAGAGGCGGCACGGGAAGTATGGTCGGCTGAATTCACAGCGGCCCTGACCACGATCTGCGCATTTCTGCTGCTGCTGATCAGTGATTTTAAAATCCTGGCCCAAATCGGAGTGTTTGCCGCGCTGGGCATCGCCTTTGCTTTTCTGTTTGTTCACTTCGTCTTTCCCGTTATTTTTCCGGCGATGCCGCCGGCCCGTCGCGAGGCCAACCGTTGGCTGGCGCGGGCTGTCCAAAAAATGGCCGCGCCGGCTTCATGGAAACTGATTGCCGCGCTGGTCTTCGGCCTGACGATGCTGTTTTTTGCCAAACCCGTTTTCAACGTGGATTTGCAGGCCATGAATTCCGTCAGCCCCGCAACGCTTGCCGCCGAAAAGAAATTGCAGGACATCTGGGGAAATCTCAGCGGCAGGCTGTATGTGCTTTTGGAGGCGCCGGATCTCGAGCGGCTGCAGAAGAAAAACGATCAGATGGAAGCGCTGCTTGCGGATGAGGTGCAAAACGGCAGGTTGGCCCCGGCGTTTCTTCCGACGGTTCTTTTTCCCACCCCGGAGTCGGCCGCCCGTCATTTTGCCGCGTGGCGGGCATTCTGGACGCCCGAGCGCGTCGGGGCGCTGCGGACGAACCTGGGCGCGGCGGCTGTGGAAAACGGCTTCGCGCCGGACGCGTTTGATTCATTCTGGTCGATTTTTCAGACGGATCGACCGGGTGTCTTTTCGATTCCGCCGCGGCATTTTGAGATGTTGGGCATCGCCCGGACATCCGAAGGTTACGCGCAGCTCACGCCGATGGCAGCCGGAAAACATTACAAGGCATCGGAATTCTTTGCGCGGCTGGCCGGCGCCGGGCAGGCCAGCCTGTTCGACGCGGATTGGTTCAACCGCCGCCTGGGAGAATTTCTCAAAGATATTTTCGTCGAAATCGCCATGATCGTCAGTCTTGGCCTGATCGCGGTGGTATTTCTGTTTTTTCTGGACTGGCGTCTTTCGCTGGCCGTTCTGGCCCCCGTGGCTTTTGCGCTCGTCTCCACGCTGGGGACGCTCAAGCTCATCGGCCGTCCGCTGGACATTCCCGGCATTATGCTGTGGGTCGTGATTCTGGGCATGGGGGTGGATTACGCCGTTTACTATGCCTGCACGGTTCAGCGTCATCCGGATGAGGCCTCTCCCGCGATGAACACCGTCAAACTCTCCATCTTTCTTTCCGCCGCGACGACATTCATCGGCTTCGGCGTTCTGACGCTGGCGAATCACTCGCTCCTGCGCAGCATCGGTCTGGTTTCGCTTCTGGGCATCGGGTATTCCCTGCTGGGCGCGTATTTCATTTTGCCGACCCTGATGCGGAAAATTTTTTCGCCGTTTGACTTTCCCGCGGGCGCGGTTCAGCCGGCATCGCGGGAGCATGTTCGCCGCGTCCTTTTGCGCTACCGGCTGCTTCCCGGTTATCCGAGGGTTTTTGCCCGGTTCAAGATGAAGCTGGATCCGATGTTTTCCGAACTGCATCGATATGTGCAAAATCCCCGCCGGATGCTCGATATCGGCTGCGGCTACGGCGTTCCCGCGGCCTGGCTGCTGGAGCTGCATCCGGAAGCGAAGGTTTACGGCCTGGAGCCCGATGAAGAGAGGGCGCTCATTGCCCGCCGCGTGATCGGCGCGCGGGGCGACGTGCAGGTCGGGCGGGCGCCGGATCTGCCGGACGTCGAAGGTTCGGTGGACCACGTTCTGATGCTGGATATGCTGCATCTGATCGACGATAGGGAATTGCAGCTTGTTTTTCAGCGCATTCACGACAAGCTCGGACACGACGGGATGCTGGTGATCCGGGCGACGGTTCCCTCCGATCGAAAAGTCCCCTGGAAGCGATGGATCGAGACGGCCCGCTTGAAGTGGACGGGCATCCCGGAGCGCTTCCGCGGAGAAAGAGAAATCGCCGGATTTATGGAGGCGGCGGGACTTACCGTCAGGGTGCATGCCTCGCCGGTTCCCGGCGTGGAAGAAAAGTGGTTTGTAGGGGGAAAAGGCTATTAGACTGTGTTGAACAGGAGGGGAAAGAGTCCTGTCAGGTCGCCTTTGACCATCCAAGATTCATCCGTCACCATCAACTATTTCGGGAGGTGCAACACAATGTACGAGCAAAAACCATGGTTGAAGTTTTACGGCAACGTTCCGCATTCCATCGATTATCCCCGCGTCACCATGTATGAAGCGCTTTTGCAAACCGCGCGGGAGAAAGCCGACGCAGTCGCCTACGATTTCATGGGGCACGCGTCCACTTACAGGGGGTTCATTTCCGAAATCGACCGGTGCGCCGACGCGCTGGCCGCGCTGGGCCTGAAGCAGGGCGACCGCATCACCATCTCCATGCCCACCTCTCCTCAGGGCATCATCGCTTTTTACGCGGCCAACAAGCTGGGGGCGGTGGCCAGCATGATTCATCCTCTTTCCACGGCCAAGGAAATTGAATTCTACCTCAACGTCGCCAAAAGCCGCTTCGCGCTCACGCTGGACGCCTTTTACGCCAAGTTCAAGGAGGTGAAGGCCGCGACGCCGCTTCAGACGCTGATTCTGGCGCGCATTCCGGATTATCTGAGCTTTTTCAAACGCGTCGGCTTCAACCTGACCAAAGGACGGCAGATTCCAAAAGTCCCGGCGGACCCCATGGTGAAATGGTGGGCGGATCTGATGAAAGGCGGTTATCCCAGCGCCCCGCCGGCCAGAATGGATACGGACGATATGGCCGTGATCCTCTACAGCGGCGGAACCACGGGCGTTCCCAAGGGCATCATGCTGTCCAACATGAATTTCATTTCCGAGGGGAAAATGGTGTCGGAATGGGGGAAGCTCGACGACAACGCGTCCGTGCTGGCCATTTTGCCGATCTTTCACGGCTTCGGCCTAGGGGTCTGCATCAACGCCTGCTTCATGGGCGGCGGCAAAAGCATTCTGGTGCCGGTCTTTACCCCCGAGACGGTCGCCGATCTGATCCGTTCGCGAAAGCCGTCGTTTGTCATTGGTGTGCCGACGCTCTTTGATGCGCTTTCGCGCAATCCCAAAATGCACAAGGCGGATTTGAGCTGCCTTCGGGCGACATTTTCCGGCGCGGACACGCTGCCCCGTCCGGTCAAGGAGCGCTTTGAAGAAATGGTCAGGAAGCAGGGCGGCAACGTTCAGCTTCTGGAAGGCTACGGACTTACCGAGGCCGTCACCGCCATCATGGCCACGCCCATCGGCTGCTACCGCGAAGGCAGCATCGGTGTGCCTTTTCCGGACATGCTGGCCAAAATCGTGAAGCTCGACACGATCGAGGAGGCGCCGCTGGGCGAAGAAGGCGAAATCTGCGTAGCCGGCCCCGCCGTGATGATGGGCTATCTCGATCAGCCCGAAGAAACCGCCGCCACGCTCCGGAAGCACGCGGACGGCCGCATCTGGCTGCACACCGGCGACATCGGCACGATGGACGCCGACGGGTTCTTCTATTTCAAGCTTCGCCAGAAACGGATGATCAAGTCCTCCGGCATGAATGTCTATCCCGCTCAGGTGGAAGAGCTGCTCTACAAGCATGACAAGGTGCGCGACGCCTGCGTCATCGGCGTGCCGGACGAAGCCCAGGTGCAGGCGGTGAAGGCGTTCGTCGTTCTGAAAAATCCTGCCGAGGCGGGCCCGGAAGCGGAAAAGGAGCTCATCAACTATTGCCGCGAGCACCTGATCAAATGGAGCTGCCCGCGCTCCATCGAATTCCGCAACGATCTGCCCAAAACGCTGGTCGGCAAAATCGCCTTCAACACGCTGGAGAAGGAGGAAATCGAGAAGCTGAAAAAGGAAGGAAAATTCGCGGGGTAGGGCGATAAACGTTCAATGGCCTATTGTTTATCGCAGGGGCGAAAGATGTTTCGCCCCAACGCCGAAAGATTTTTCGCCTTTGGGGAAACGATGAGAGAGCTTTGAAAAATGTCATTTCGAGGAGTGTGAGCGACGAGAAATCTAAAGATCCCTCATTGCATTCGGGACATGGATTTCTCCCTTCGGTCGAAATGACAAAGAAGAAGTCGAAATGACAAAAATGGCCGTTATTCAAAGCTCTCGATGATGGAACTGGTATCAGGATGAATTCCACGGCGGCAAGAGGCAATCATGATAAAAAGGCATTTTGAGGAAATGGAGATATGATAAACTACCGCGATCGTCATCACCGGCGCTCTCTTCGTCTGTCCGGCTATGATTATTCGCAAAACGGGGCCTATTTCGTTACTGTTTGCACACAGAATAGGGAATGTTTATTTGGCAAAATTGAAAACGGTGAGATGCGGTTGAATGATGCAGGGCGAATCGTTCTTGAGGAATGGGTAAAGACCGCTGAAATCCGGTCAAACATAGAATTGGATGAATGTGTGGTGATGCCAAACCATTTTCACGGAATTTTGGTTGTTTCCGATCGTAGGGGCACGGCGCGCCGTGCCCCAACAACGCGCCGTGCCCCAACAACGCGCCGTGCCCCAACAACGCGCCGTGCCCCTACGATGGAACGATTTGGACAACCGGTATCCGGGTCGATTCCAACGGTCATCCGGTCATTCAAATCAGCCGTCGCCAAACGCATCAACGAAATGCGTCAAACGCCGGCATTACAATTATGGCAGCGCAATTATTACGAACATGTGATTCGAAACGAATCCGAATGGAACCGCATCCGCCAATACATTATCGACAACCCGATGCGGTGGAATATGGACAGAGAGAACCCGCGTGCAGGGAACGCAACGGAGACGATTTAGGGATCGTAGGGGCACGGCGCGCCGTGCCCCAACAACGCGCCGTGCCCCAACAGCGCGCCGTGCCCCAACAACGCGCCGTGCCCCAACAACGCGCCGTGCCCCAACAGCGCGCCGTGCCCCTACAAAATTTGTTTTTGAATCGGGAATCTGGTGAAAAATTTTTTTTATAAAATCGCGATTTTTCTGTCGCACCGGCTGGGCCTGTGGTTTTTCCGGGTGTTTTCCTGGTGTATTGCGACGGGGTATTTCTTTTTTTTTCCGGCCCGTGTTCGGGACAGCCTCCGGTTTTACCGGGCGCTTTTCCCGGGCCGAAGCTTCGGGTATCACCTGTATTGCGTCTGGAAGCAGTTTCACAACTTCACGGGCGTCTATGTCCACCGCTTCATTCCCTGGGCGGTCGAACAGGCCGTCTTCACCCGTGAGGGCTGGCAGCATTTGGATGAGGCCGTGGCTTCCAAAACCGGCGCGATTGTGGTGATGTCGCACATCGGCAACTGGGAGCTTGCGGCCCGGCGGCTCAATCAAAAGGGGCTGCCGGTCATGCTGTATCTGGGCGCCAGGTTCAAGGAGCAGGTGGAAAAATATCAGAAGGAAAAACTGGCCGAAACCGGCATCCGGATCGTGACGACCGACGAAAAGGAAAAGTCCCCCTTCGCTTTGCTGGAAGGCATCGGCTTTCTGCGGCAGGGCGGCATCGTTTCCATGGCGGGCGACCGCATCTGGGGAGAACAAACCTGGGTGGAAGTCGATTTTCTGGGGCACAGAGTCCGCCTGCCGGATACGCCTCATCTGTTCGCGCTGATGAGCGGCGCGCCGCTGATGACGTTTTTTGTCCATGAAAAATCGCCGGGCCATTACCATGTGACGGTTTCTCCGGGCCGCATCGTGAAGGCGGCCACCCGCGCCGACAGGAAGAAAGCGGTGCTGGAATCCGCGCAGGCCTACGCGGACGATCTGGCGCGCTTTGCGGCGGCGCATCCTTTCGAATGGCATCATTTCGAGCCGTTTCTCGGAGAAAAATCCGTCCGGTAAAAATGGACGCGGCCCGGTAGAGCTTGATGGGCGTTTGGATAAAAATATTGTAAAATCATGGTATTACGTCAACAAAAAAAACGCATTGCCCTGGTTCATCCCCGCGGGTCCAACTGGTTTCCGGGCAGACGCGACATCACCGACATCGCAAACCGGATGGTGCCGCAGGGAATGCTCTCCATCGCGGCCTGGCTGATGCGCGAAGGGCATGACGTTTTTGTTTATGACTGCCTCGGTCCCGGCGCTCCGGTGGATATCGACCGGCAGGCCCGGGATATTCTTGCGTTCGACCCTAAAGTCGTAGGCTTTTCCGCCACCACGTCATCCTTTCCCGACGCGGCTGACCTCGCGAAAAAGATCAAGGACAGCCGGCCCGATATTGTTACCGTCTGCGGTGGCGTGCATGTCTCAGCCTTAAGGGAAAAGCTTCTGGCGGACTATCCCGCCTTCGATTACCTTGCGGCGGGTGAGGGCGAACTGACCTTGGGTGAACTGGCTGCGGGCGTTGATCCCTCAGAAATCACGGGATTGATCCGCAGAGAAAACGGCGTGGCCGTTGCCAACCCTCCAAGAAAACATATTCCCGACCTCGACAGCCTGTCTTTTCCGGCTTACGAAAAGCTGTGCGGATTTCCCCGCGACTACCACCTGCCGCTTTTCAGCTACATCCGGATTCCCGGCGCGACGATGATCACCTCCCGCGGCTGCATGTATCAATGCTCCTACTGCGATCGCTCCGTTTTTCAGAAGGGCTTCCGCTACAACTCGGCGGCCTACATCTATGAACACATGAAATATCTGCGCGACCGGTTCGGCGTGCGCCACGTCAACATCTACGATGACCTGTTTACCGCCAACCGGAAACGTATCGTGGAGCTGTGCGAAAAACTCGCTCGCTTTCCGCTGGGCGTGAACTTCAACTGCGCCGTGCGCGTGGGCTACACGGACGATGAACTGCTCGGGATGCTCAAGGCGGCGGGCTGCCTGATGGTGTCTCTGGGGATCGAATCGGCCGATCCGGACATGCTTGCCCGCCACAAATCCGGCGTGTCGCTGGACGATGTGCGGGATACCGTTCGCCGGATTCAGGCGGCGAAACTCCGCGCCAAAGGCCTGTTCATGATGGGGCTTCCGGGAGAAACCGAAGCATCGATTAAACAAACATCCGATTTCATTATCTCGCTGGGGCTCGACGACATGAATATGGCCAAGTTCACGCCGTTTCCCGGCGCGCCGCTGTGGTCAACGATTCATGGGGAGGGGACTTTCAAAGAAGACTGGCGGCTGATGAACTGCCTGAACTTCGTTTTTGTTCCGCGCGGGATTGAATCAAAAGAAAAACTCGATCATCTCTACAACGAGTACGTCAAGCGCTTTTACTCCGATCCGGCCTGGCGCAGGCGGTTCCGGGGGCGCATCTGGGAGCACCGCCACAGTCTGCTGTATCTGCTGAGGCACCTTCCCTCCTTCTGGTCGGCCAAAAACCAGTTCGAACCGGAGTAAGGCCGGCAGATTTCACAAGGATTATAGATTTTACCGTTATTGGATTCGGTGTTCAGCATGGTGTTTGTCGGGATAGCTGACAAACACCATCACTTAATAATTTGTTGATAATCAAGGATTCATCATGTAAATTACGGTCATGGAAAAGGATGATGTTGTAAAATACTGGATTGAATCATCGGATTCTGATTTTCAGGTCATGGAGAGTCTGTTTGAAAACGGGCATTACTTATGGTCATTATTTTTGGGGCACTTGGTTATTGAAAAATTGCTGAAGGCATACCATGTAAAAAAAGTTGACACCGATTATCCCAGAATACATAATTTGCCGGAAATTGCCCGCAGGGCGTCTCTTGCACTATCCGACGAGCAAAAGTTTGTTATGGCGGAGTTGACTACATTTAATCTCAGGGCAAGATACCCTGATTATAAGAACCGATTTCAAAAAAAAGCCGATCGCCAATATACGGAGACGCACCTCAACAAAATACGGGAAATGAGAAAATGGTTACAGGAAAAGATAAAAGAGTAATTTACGAAAAGATCAGGGACTACGTAAAGACACTGGAAAAAAACAAGGTGCCGGTCTGGCGTTTATATCTTTACGGCTCCTATGCAAAAAATACATTTCATCCCGACAGCGATATTGATCTGGCCGTGTTCTGGGATCGCGACGACATTGACGGCCTGGACGAAGATATTCAATTAAGAATGTTGAGCTGGGAAGTCGATCTGATGATTGATCCGCATTCTTTTGCCCGCACCGATTTTGATGAAACCGATCCGTTCGTCCGGGAAATCATCGCAACAGGGGAACGCATTATCTAAAGAAGTTTGCAATAGAAACCACAAAAGGCGCGAATTCCGCGCCTCACTTCGCTATTCCGGCGCCGGTGCCGGAGAAGGATCCTGTTGACCCGGTTGCAGGTTGAATGGCTCCCGCGGCGCCGCCTGTGAATTGAATGGGCTGGTTGTAGGAGCCGCTGCTCAATGCGCCGCTGCCCGCGACGGTGGCGCTCCACGTGCTGCCGTTCCATTGATTGACATTGAAGTTTGCGTTCAGTCCGCCGCCGCTCAAAGGCACGTTGTTGGCTGGCAAGCCGCTGGTTGACGGTGTGCCGGAGTAACTCCCGCTCACATTGTTGGTTGCCCAGATTTTCGGCGCGGCGCCTGTCGAATAAGCGTAGAAGCCCACATTGTTCATGGCGACGTTGCTCAGGTTGTTCACCGTGGTTCCGGAAGCCTGGCTCAAAGTTGCCTGGCCCACCTGAACCGCCGGGATCTTTGTGGCATCCATGAAAGCCTTCTTGCCCGCATCATCCAGGGAGGATACTTTGGCAAGAAACGCGCCGGTTTCCATCTCAGCGCCCTGGGCAACAGCCTTCCAGGTGGTCGCAACAGGATCGAAGAGTCCCTTGATCTCGGCCCCATTCACCTTGGTCACCCCTTCCGCCCACTTGACCTTTGCGCCGGCCATTTGACCTGTGAAGGCATTTGTTGTATCCGATGGGGTGATTTGGACGGATCCCCAATCCGTATCTTCCGGTAAAAGTGGACCTGCCGTTGGTGAATTGAAGGTCCACGTCCAGCTCGATGGCTTACCGGCATACGTTCCGCCCAAGAGCGTTTGCTCCACACGCCAATTTGGGTCAAAGCCGCCGTATGCACTGGGTAATTTTATCTTTGTGCTCTGAAGGCTGCTTAGGTGAATGGCGCTTCCGGTTACTCCAATGACATTCTCACCTGCCAGGCCGGGATCAGGGATTCCGTTCATATTGGTTTCAATGATCAGAGCGCCGGCAAAGTTTTCCGGAGTAAGCCCCAGTCCCGTGATTTCGGAAGACGTATTCATCTGGTACGTGTAGGCGCTGCCTTCTGCCCCCCACATCGAAAGCGCCGTATCGTGACGGCCCGTCAGGTTGCCGTAGAAGATGCCGACATTACCGCTGTCATCTAAGTAAAGGCCCTGCAGCGATCCTGTAAGGTTTTGTTGATTATCCACGATGCCGCCCAGGTTGGCCAGATAGGCGCCCGATTTACCGTTCCAGACGGGCGTCCTTGAATTCATGAAGGGGTCAAGCGTTGTTAGAGGGTCAAAACTGACGACCTGTGCTGCAAAGAGCGAGAAGCCTCTCTCAGCCGTGTCGAATTGATCGATGTCCCCGGCAAAGCGGAGCGGCGTCGCAGTAGTGCTGCCGAGGTTATCCCAGAGATTGCCGACACCGGCCATCAGGCCGTAGAATCCGCTGTTGTCGCCGAGTACATAGTAACCGTAAGGAGTGACCGCGCCTTCCGGCCCATTTGCCAGGTCGGCCATTGCGCTCAGATATTCGTCACGTGTTTCATAGACCGTTTGAGCGAAGGTGTACGTGCCGTCGCTCATGTTCTGTGTCCACGTGTTCTTGCGATAAACCGGCGATGTCGGCATTCCATACATTTCGAAACGGTAAGTGGTCTTCGTTTGATTGCCGTTGTTTGTGTAAGTTGCGTCGGCGTACTGGTCCGGCCAGATCGCATGGTCATCTTCATAGTAGAAAGAATAGTAGTTGTTGATGCCGCCCCCTTGGTCATATACGGCTCCGCCTTGCTGGCTGTGGCGCAGGGTGTAAGCCCGGCCATAGACGGCGCTGCTGAAATAGACATCGCCGGCCTTCTGCCAGGCGCCGCCGATGACGTCCTGCCAGGTTCCGGTTGTGCCCCCCACTGTATCAGGAGTATAGACGCCCTGAAGTTGTCCGGTGAGCGTCCCGTATTTCTTGTGGGTGAGGAATTCGCCGGCGACGTCTCCGCCGATCCAGCCGTTTGCCCAGGTCCCGTCGGTGATGGAGGCCTTCCAGTATCCGGCGTCACGGTAGGTCCAGTGCGTGTCATGGGATAAATATCCGCCGAATTCCGCCACGCCGGCGAAATCCGATGTCCAGGCGGTTTTCCCTTCAGGATTGCTGTAGGTGTTGTTCATAGCGTGGGTCATGGTAAAGATTCCCCAATCCGTCTGGCCGGCGATGCTGTATGTGGAGCCGAGCGTGACGATCTGGCTTTGGATCAGCCCGGAAGAAGCATTTTGATCGTCAAGGAAGGAACCGGCGAGATTGTCGTTGACATCCACGCCCAATACGCCCGTGAAGAGCGACGGGTGTTCGGGCGTCAGCAATCCTGCCGCACTGGCCTCAGGCAATGCGCCGGTGATCGTTTTCTCCTC
>Ga0208822_1000677_pt1 | contig 26130 bp, 19 predicted proteins | sample AD_STIC08_MetaG_FD_184435 | JGI IMG/M metagenome (GOLD analysis project Ga0208822, IMG submission 184435) | Active sludge microbial communities of municipal wastewater-treating anaerobic digesters from USA - AD_STIC08_MetaG (SPAdes) (version 2) | ecosystem: Engineered > Bioreactor > Anaerobic >...
ATCCCGGCTACAAGTACAACATGACGGACATGCAGGCATCGCTCGGCCTGCACCAGCTCGCCCGCCTCGACGCGAGCCTGGCGGTCCGCGAGCGGCACTGGGCGCGTTACGACGAGGCGTTCGGCGACCTCGACGAAGTCATCACGCCGATGCGGCAGCCCGGCATCCGCCACGCGCGGCACCTCTATACGCTGCTCCTCCGGCTCGAATGCCTGACGATCGATCGGAACCAGTTCGTCGACGAGCTCAAGAGGCGCAGGATCGGAGCCGGCGTGCATTTCACCGCGCTGCACCTTCACACCTACTACCGCGAACGTTACGGCTACACCCGCGGCATGTTCCCCAACGCCGAATGGATCGGCGACCGCACGGTGTCGCTGCCGTTGTCGGCGGCCCTCAGCGACGCGGACGTCGACGACGTGGTCGCGGCGGTGCGCGAGATCGTGGCCGGCAACCGCCGCGCTGTCATCCCGGTTTCCTGACGCCGTTCTCGACGTGCGCAGACTTCTGTACATCACGCCCTTTTTCCCGCCCCAGTCACGCGTGGGGGCCCTCCGCCCGCTCAAGTTCGTCCGGCACCTTCCCTCTCTGGGTTGGGACCCGGTGGTGCTCTGCGACCTGTGGCCGTCCGCCGAGACCGACGAGGCGCTCGTGAGGCTGGTGCCTGAGCAGGTCACGGTGTACCGGGACTACAGCCGCCGGGCGCGCCAGGCCGAGCAGCGGCGTCTTGCGGCCGCCAGCGGCCCCGGCGCCACGCGTCACGAGCGGCCGCGGAAGGCTGCGTGGGAGCCGCCCGAACGGTTCAATCCGGAGATCTTCCCGCTCAAGGCACACGCGCGCCACATGCCCCATGCGCTGTGCGCCGCCCGTCGCGTGCTGGCCCGCCATCCCTGCGAGGCCGTCCTGGTCAATGCCGACCCGTGGGCGGCGTTGGTGGTGGGAGCGGTCCTCGCGCGCCAGACGGGCCTTCCGCTCGTCGCGGACCTGCGCGACCCCTGGTCCCTTTGTTCGCTGCGGCGGCCCCTGATGCCACGGCCGACCCGCTGGATCGTCGATGCCCTGGAACGGTTCGTCGCGCGCACTGCCTCCACCGTCATCCTCAACACGGACACGGCATGCCGGGCTTACGCGGTCCGTTACGCAGACCTCGGAAGCGACCGGTTCGCCGTCATCCGGAACCACAGCGATGAACAACTTATCGGCGAAGGCCGGCACCCCGGGTTCGACAGGTTCACGCTGCTCTTCCTCGGCCGGTTCCGGCGGTTCGTGGACGGCGCACCCCTCTTCGGGCTGCTCGCGGAGCTCAGGCGGCGCGGCGTGGCAGCCGCCGACCTGCAGCTTGTCGTCACCGGAGGATGTGAGTTCGAACAGGGGACCGTCGCCTCCCGGCTCGGGGTGGACTCGATGGTCAGACACCAGCCCTTCGTCCCCTACCGCCAGATTGGGGCGGCGATGGCCGCCGCCGACGTGCTGACACTGGTGAACGCGCCGACGGATCAGCGCATCATGGCGAAGTTCTACGACTACGCTTTGTCGGCACGGCCCATCCTGGCGTTCGCCGAAAACGCCGAGTTCAGCGCGCTGATGGCCCGGATCGGCGGAGGCGCGGTGTTCGGCTACGGCGAGGTGGCGGCCGCAGCGGACTACGTGCAGCGCCTCATGCGCGGCGGCCGCCACCCTACGGTGACGCGCCTGGGCTCGCTGGCCGATAGCCGGACGGCCACCGTGCAGCTCGTGGCCATCCTGGAGCGGGCCGTCTCCAGCGGGCCGGTGCGCCGTGCCGGGGCGCCGGCGACGCGGTGACGATCTGCGGCGGGCCGGGCTGCGGCTGGACCCGGGCTGGTCTACCTGCAGGACGAACCTGGGGCGTTCGTGCGCGGGCCGCCTCCCGCAGCCTGCCCCTCATCCAGAGCGACCGGAAGGCACCAGAGTAGCCAACCCGGCGTCGAAGCACCGCCGCGAGGCCGGACCCGGCCAGATCGAACAGGGGGGATCGGGGCAGGGCCGTGCGGAAAGCGTGTGGTTCGATGCCGGTGAAGCCGGCCTGGTCGAGCAGAGCCGACACGTGCCGCCGCCCGACGAAGAGCAGGTGGTCCGGGAGCTGGAGCCTCTGGGGGTAGTCCGATCGAGGGATGTCCCCGCCGTTGCCCGTGACCAGCAGCAGGCTGCCGCCCGGCACCAAGCGGGCGTGGAGGCTCGCGACGAACGCGCGAGGGTCGGGCACATGAGACAGTACGTTGATCGCGGAGACCAGGTCGTAGGTCTCCGTGACGGGCTCGAGGTCGCAGTCCCGGACGGACAGGCCCTTCGCGGCGGCAGCTTCGACCTTCGACCGGCACGGTTCGATGCCCTCGAGGCGGGTCCCGGGGGCTACCAGGCCCCGAAGCGCCTCCAGCAGTTCCCCGTACCCGGCCTCGACGTCGAGGCACCGCAGGGGGACACGGCCGAGTTCGCCACGGGAAAACACGGATTGCAGACGTCGCCGGAAACCCCGAACGCGCGCGCGACTGAACCCGGTCTTGACGTCGAGGCTGCCTGAGCTCACGCGGTGCATGCCGAGTCTCGTCGACTCGGCAATCTCGTTGTCGTCGGGCCGTGGGTTGACGTACACAAGACCGCAGGACCGGCACCTCACGGCTGTCCAGCCGTTCTCCCGGCCCCAGGACTCGCTGTCGTCTGCGCCACAGAACGGACAGGGAACCTCTAGCACCTTGTCGGATGGTACCGGGAAACGCCGCCGGGCGGCGCCATAGACCCCGGGACGGCCGTTCCGGGCGTCGGGGTGGATGGTTGCGACGACGAGACCGCCGATCGCGCGAGGGTGCTCGACCGCCAGCAGGACGAAGTGATCGGGTAACATGAGGGGCCCTCGCGTCGGCCGGCAGCGAGCCGCAGGGCCGCATCCGGGCACGGCATCAGGAGGTCGAGACTGCGAGACGGCGAGAAGGTGGCGGTCGTGCTGGCTGCGGGGCGCGGCGTGCGCATCCGCGGCTCGGAGCTGGTGCCGAAGCCCCTCATGAAGCTCGGGGGACGGCCGCTCCTGGCCAGGACGCTCGATGCGCTGCAGGCGGCCGGCATCGAGCGGGTCGTCGTCGTGCTGGGCTACATGGCCGAAGACGTCCGGACGGTGCTGGCCGGCCACACCTGGCCGGGCATGTCCGTGCAGACGGTGTTCAACCCCGCCTACGAGAAGTCCAACGGGCTCTCGGTGCTCGCGGCGTCGCCGGACGCCGGAGGCCGGTTCATCCTGGTCATGTCGGACCATCTGCTCGACTCCCGCATCATCTCGATGGCGCTCGAGTCCGACCCCGGCGACGGGACACTGCTCTGTGTGGATCGGAAGCTCGACAGGGTGTTCGACATGAGTGACGCCACCAAGGTCTTGACGCAGGACGGCCTCATCCGGGACATCGGCAAGAGCCTCGCCGAGTACGATGCGGTCGACACGGGCGTCTTCCACTGCACGACGGCGCTCAGCGCGGCGATCCGGGACATCGCGGCGCGAACCGGAGACTGCTCGGTGACCGCCGGGATGCAGGCGCTGGCCGCGCGGGGGCTGGCCCGAGCGGCCGATATCGGCCCGCTCCTCTGGCAGGATGTCGACACCGGCGAGATGCTCGAGGAGGCCGGCCGGCGGCTCTCCCTGATCGAGGCCAATGAGGATGCCGCTGCGCATCGCGTACGTCAGTGACAGGCCGTTCCCGTCCTTCTGGACCGACACCCAGCAGGTGATGAAGAACGCGGAGGCCCTCGCCCTCGCGGGGGCCGAGGTGCGGCTGGCCATTCCGCGCGCCTACCGCTCGATCGTCCGCCCGGCCGCCCGCCGGCACCGGGCGCTGCGCGAGTTCTACGGCGTGTCGGCGTCCCTCGATCTCCAGGACATCCTCACGATCCCGTGCACGCCGGCCCGCCTCGAGAAGTGGCCCCACGCCCTCGTGGCCCAGCGTCGTGCCGCCCTGGCGGGGTGCGACCTGCTGTATTCGCGCAACCTGTTTCCAGCCTGGCTCGCCGCCAGGCGCCGCAGCCGGGTGGTGTACGAGACGCATCGGCGGTTCGACGCGGCAAGCGGCCTCAAGGCCCGCGCGTTCCTGGACCTCGCCGGGCGCCGGGAGCTTGTGGGCGTGGTGACGAACTCCGAGTACGTGCGCGAGTCGCTGCTCCGCGCCGGCGTCGGGGCGGATCGCGTCCTTTCGTCCAAGCTGGGTCACGATCCCCGGGACTTCGCCGCGCGCCTCACCAAGGTCGAAGCCTGCCAGGCCCTGGCCCTCGATCCCCGGCGGCCGCTGGCCGTGTATGCGGGGCACGTGGACGCCACGAAGGGCATCGACGCCCTGCTCGCAATCGCCGGGCTGCTGCCGGACGTCGGGTTCCTGCTTGTCGGGGGCAGCCGGATCGCCTCGGCGGCGCTGGCCGTGCGAGCCCGGCGCATGGGCCTCTCCAACGTGTCCACGCGGCCGCGCGTCCCTCCCCGGGCGGTCGTGCCCTACCTGTATGCCTCGGACATCCTGATCAACCCTCCTTCATCCACGCTCCTGGCGTTCCCTCACACGATCACGCCCATCAAGCTCTACAACTACCTGGCCGCCGGGCGGCCGATCGTCGCCGGACGGACACCGGACGTGGCCGAACTCCTGACGCACGACGTCGATGCGCTGCTCTGCCGGCCTGACGACCCGCACGCCGCGGCAGACGCGATCGCCCGTGTGCTCCGCACGCCCGAGCTGGCCGCGCGATTGGCGGCAAGCGCCCTCGAGACGTCCGCGCGGTACACCTGGGAGGAGCGGGGGCGCCGGATCCTGCGGTTCATCCAGGCCAGGCTGGACGAGGGGCGGTCGTGAGCGCGCCGAAGCTCCGCGTCGCGGTCTGGGCGACCACCTTTGGCGCCGACCTGGCGGCGTTCTGCCGATTCCTCGATCGTCGCGACGATGTCGAACTGACGGTGTTCATGAAGCACCCGGGCGCGTTCAAGACCACCGCGGCCTGGCGTGCGGATCCCCTGCGCGCCAGGGTCTACGCGCGCGATCTGCGGGCCTACCCCCGGGCGCTCGCCCGCCGCGCGGACGTCGCGATCGTCGACAACGCCGTCCCGCTGCTCGGGATCTCCCGAGGCCTGTTCGTGCTCTGGCACGGCTTCGGCTGGAAGGGCCCCGACGACCGGCGGGCCTTCGCGTTCATGCGCCGGTGCATCGCGGCCTGGTGGGGCGATCCCTGGAAGCCCGACTCGCGCGTCAGGTGGCAGTGCTTCGGGGAATGGGACAGGCGGTTCCGGCGCGACGTCAGCGGATTCAGCGAGGACATCCTGCGCGTGCTCGGTTCCGCCCTCCACGACGAGATCGTCCGCCCGCCTGACAGGGAGCGGTTGCAGCCGTTCTATCCGTTCGACATCCAGCGGCGCAAGACCGCCCTGCTCGCGCCGACGTGGCACTACGGCGGCGTGTTCGCGCACTGGGGGGCCGAGGACGACGTCTTCGAGTCCCTGGTGGCCCTCCTCGACCGTCACGGCGTCAACCTCATCGTGAGGATGCACGACCGGTGGCGGTACGGCCGGCGCGTGCTCGAGCGGATTGCCGGACTGGAACGCCGCCACCCGCACGTGCTCGTGAAGTTCAAGGATCAGGACCAGGACAACAGCCTGGATCTCCGGCTCGCGGATCTCCTCATCACCAACTTCAGCAGCATCGCCAACCTCTTCTACGCCACGGGCCGCCCGACCATCCACGTCTACCCCGTGGAGAGCCCGGACGAGCCGTTCGACTCGAGACACGTCTGGGGCGGGCTCGTCCGCACGCGGCGCCTTCCAAGCGTGCGCGCCGCGTGGAAGCTCCCCCCGGAGGAGAACGGCGGGCTGGTCGCGGCGAGTCCCTCTGAGTTGCTCGGGCAGGTCGAACTGGCGCTCGAAGACCCGGAATGCTGCCGGGCCAGGAGCCGCGCGTTCATCGAGCGGTACATGACAGCCGCGGACGGGAGGAACTGCGAGCGGATCTTCGAGGCGCTGCGGAGCCTCACGCGTCGAGCTTGATCGATCCTCACCGGCGCGAGCGGCATTCGAAGATCTGCCAGCCTGTCCCGCGCGCGGCCGCGACGTAGTCGCGCTCCAGGAGCGCTCCCAGCGTCGGGAACGGGTGGACGGCGTCCGGACACGCGGCCCATCCCGGCTGATCGACCTGCAGGATGAACCTGGGGCGTTCGCGCTCGAGACGCCGGACGAGACTCGCCCTGAGGCCCTGCACGTACGGGTGGCCGGCGTGGTGGTAGAAGTGCACGTCTTCGAGGAACGGCGTTGCCGCGCGGGCCCGCGCGGCAAGCATGGCGTGGAGCGCCGTTCCGGTCCAGTCGAGGGGCTGCACGGTGTCGCCGGGGCGCAGGTGTTCCGCCACGAACGCCCGCATCCCGTCCACGCGCGCCAGCGCCTCCTGACGCCCCGGCTGGAACGTCCACGCCCGGTGCGGCAGGAAGGCTGCGACGACCAGCAGGACTGCCGGGGCGGCTGCTCGCCAGCGCGGCAGGCGCACGCCGTCGGCGGCGACCAGCGCGGCGAGCAGCATCATGGCGTATCCGAACGGCAGCCACTGGTACTCCCAGAACTTTCCCGATGCGCCCGGAAACACGAGCGTGACGGCGGCCAGGGCCACGAGCGGCCCCGCGGCCCGAAGACGCTCGACTCCCGACGAGGCGCGGATCCAGATCAGGCCAGCCGCCGCCGCGGCCAGCCAGATCGCACGGGCGCCGCTCAAGCCCCGCGCGTACCCGCCGGCGACGTAGGCGGCGCGATCCCATCCGGAGAGCACGCCGTACGGCCGGCTGGTCAGGGCTTCGTAGAGCGGCCAGTACCGGGAGGCGATGTCGATGAACGAGGGCAGGGCGCCGATGCGCCACAGCCAGAGCAGGACGCCGGCCCACACCGCCGCCGCCCCGGCCGCGGCCGCCGCCCCGATGCGGATCCAGGCCCTAGTGCGGCCCCTGGAGTCGAAGCCGGCGGCCATGACCACGAAGACGAGCAGGCCGGCCTGCGGCTTGATCGTCGAGGCGACGCCGGCGCAGGCACCCGCGAGCACCGCGGCGAGGGCGCCCGGGCCCGCGCGCCCGTACCCTTCGTCTCGCGGCATGACGAGGGCAAGCAGGAGCGCCGCCGGCACGAGCACGAAGTACTCCCGCTGAAGGCTCAACGCGTCGCCCGACCCGAGATAGAGCAGCCCGGCGAGCACGGCCGCAGCCCACGCGCTCCTGCGCCCGAAGGGTCGCATCGCCGCGGCGGTGGCCGCCAGCAACCCGAGGCCGATTCCCAGATCCGCCACGCGCAGCGCCCGCTCGCCCCCGGCGGTCGCGGCCCAGAGGCCCCGGTAGACGGCGTGAGCGCCGGGCGCGTTCATGTCGAAGATGTCCCGGTAGAGGACGAATCCTTCGCCGCGCTGCAGGAAGGCAGCGTAGAGCATCGTGGCGGCGTCGCCGTTCATGCGCCATCCCAGCGATCGGTACGCCGCCGCGGCCAGGACAACCGAAAGGAGCAGCAGCACGCCGACCACGGCGCGGGACGGGCCGCTCACGGGGTCGCGAGCGGCGGTCATGACCGTGGCTCCCGCGCCGCGGCGGACCTGGACCGCAGCACGTCCACGAGCGCGCCCCAGTATTCCCGGGACAGCCGGCGGTCGGCGGCGTGCAGGACGGCCGCGTAGAGCGCGAGCGCGGCCAGCCCCCATGCCGCCAGCACGGGCCAGGACGGCGAGACCGGCGCGGCCGCGTGGCGAGCCCCAGCCAGCACTGCGCCGAACGCCGCGATCACCGCCAGAGGCGTTACGAAGGTCCGCGCGAACTGCCGGAACGGGAGCCCGATCAGCTTGTTGGCCATGGCATGCGAAATCGACCACCCGACGACTTCCAGGGCGGACAACGAGGCTACGGCTCCGGAGAGGCCCCACTTCGCGCCGGCGGCCACGTAGATCCCGACGAGCGGGATCGAGAGCAGCGACCAGCGCAGCTGGACGTCCGGCCGCCCGGCCGACAGGAACACGGCGCCAATGGTGTGGTTCGTGATCGTGAAGAGCACCAGCGGCGTCAGCAGCTGCACGAGCGGGGCGGCCGGCAGCCACGAGGGGCCGTAGACGAGCAGGATGAGGTCCCGCGCGAAGACGGCGATGAACACGGCTGCCGGGGCGAAGGTAAGGAACTCGAAGCGGAGCGCCTGCAGGTAGTAGCCGCGCGCGCGGTGCTTCTGCCCGCCGAGCGACGCCAGGCCCGGCAGGAGGATCTCGTCGCTCACGCGCATCAGGTTGCGGAGCGCGTCGCGGTTCACGTTACGCGCGGCGCCATAGAAGCCGAGCGCGGCAGGGCCGAACAGGCTCGACAGCAGGAAGCGCTCGAACTGCCCGGCCAGGCTGTTGACAAAGGACGCGGCCGTCGCCGTGACGCCGAAGCGGAGCGCCTGCCGCGCTTCGGACGCGCTGAAGCGGAGCAACGGCCGCCAGCGGCCCGCCACCCAGACGGCGGCGCTGCTGACGACGACGTGGGCCGCAGCGGCGGCGGCGAGCGCGCTGAACCGACCGCCCGCGGCCGCCACCGCCAGGCCTGCCAAGACCGCGGCGGCCAGACCCGCAAGCTCAGCCATCGACAGCGCCCGAAACGCCAGGCGCCGGGCCAGCAGGGCGCTCTGCACGAGCGTCAGCGACGACACGACGCACACCAGCCCCATCCAGCGGAAGGCCAGGATCAGCCGGGGGTCGGAGTGCCCTATCGCCGCCAGCCAGGGCGCCGCGAGCGCGACGGCGGCACCCGTGGCCATGCCCGAAAGCACGTTGACGTAGAAGACCGACGACAGGTACGTCGCGTTCGCATCCGGATGCTGGAGGACGGCGCTCTTCGTGCCGAGGCCCACGAAGGTCAGCGCGATGGCATAGACGCCGTACGCGATCTGGGCCAGGCCGAGCTCGACGGGGCCGGTGATCCAGGCGATGAGGACCGGGATGGCGAAGAACGTGCCCGCCCGCACGACGTTGGCGGCCAGCACCCAGAACACCGATGCCAGCGACCGCTCGCGCAAACCGGGCCCTGCACCCTGCGCGGATGCCGGCAGCGGCCCGCCGACGCGGTCAACAGGATCGGCTGGGTGAATCGACCGCCTCCCGCGCCAGGCTGCGAGGCTCTGACCTCTCGCTCAGCCACTCGGCCAACTGGGCCCGCTGGTCTCTGGCGGCCCGGTACTTGCTCCGCACCTCGGTCACCGCGATCTTGGAGCCGCTGACGACGATGGCCGCCACCAGCCGCCGGTCCAGGCGGTGGCGAGCACGGGCTACGTTCCGGAGGCCGATCGTGATGGCCTCGGCGATGAGCCGGCTCGACGTCATGCCGCGCCCGGACGGCATGAACAACCGCCGCGCGGCGTCCGGGTCCGTCCGGGCCGACAGCATGGCCGACACGAAGTCGCCCGCGTCGGGAGGGCCCCCGTCGTGGCGGAACTCGGTGACCACGCGATCGAAATCCCGCAGGTGCGCGTCTCCGCCGCCGAGGCCAATGAGCGCGGCCGGCCGCTCAGCCGCGCTTCCTGGATGGGCAAGCGCGCCGCTCCGGGCCAGCCCGGCGTGCTGCTCTCGGCGGAGCGCCGCGCACAGGCGCTCGAGCGCCCGCGCGTTGGCCTCCGGGTAGCCGCCGTTGAGCGTCTCGACGAAGTCGAACGTGGCGAGAACGGTGACGATCTGCTTCACCGTCAGCGCATGCCCGTCCAGGGGGTGCGCGAGGGCGCACGCAATCCCCCGCTCGCGGCAGAACGCGCGCAGCCGCATGGTCTCCGGCAGCGGCGCCCCGTCGGGTATGCAGACGTCGAAGATCTCGTCGATGATCTCCTGGGTCAGCCCGTAGTAGCCGCCGGTGGGCCCTGGACGGAGTCCCGCCTGCCCATAGAGCAGGACATCGTGTCCGAGGGCCCAGGTTCCTCCGGCCGCCGGCAGGCAGGTCTGGATTTCGGCTCCCACGCCGAACCGGTGACACCGGCGGCCGAGTTCGAAGACCGCCTCGTCGATGTGATGGTGCGCCGGCGATAGATGGTCGGTCAGGAAGAGCAGATCGACCGGCCGCCTGGTTCGCTTCCCGGCTAGGATCGCCTCGAGATCGGCGACCGACGTGTCGCACTCGAACCACGCCACCTCGGCGCGGACCGCGCCCAGCATACGGTCCAGCCATTCGTTCACCACGCGCGAGCCAGGGCTCGCTTGCGCGTTCGATCCGGACGAATGAATGTGCGTAATGACTCTGTAGGCGACCGCCATGGCTGGAGGGCCCTCGGCCCGCCGCCATCCGAGGGCCGGAGAGACGGGAGGCTCTATCGATCGTCGGGTACCGCGGCGGTCCGGGTCAAGGGGAAAGGCCGGACCTCGAGCGCTCCGGGGCGCCGCTTGAGGGCGGCGCGATCTTCTGACACGATGGCCTCTTGCGGACGGCTGCATGGTCTTCTGTGACATCGCCAGCTTCTACACGCCACGCGGGGGCGGCGTGTCCACCTACCACAACGAGAAGCTGGCGTTTTTCGCCGCGCGGGGCGAGCACCGCTACGCGCTAGTCGCGCCGGCGGCCGCCGACGAGGTCGAGCCGGTTCCAGGCGGCACGATCTACTGGCTCCGCGGCTTCCGGTTCGACGCGAACTACCGCCACCTGTACCGCGCCCGCCCGCTCCGGCGGATCCTGCGCGAGATAGGCCCCGACGTGCTGGAGTTCGGCAGCCCCTATCTGGACTACTGGGTGGGCTCGTGGGCGGCGCGCGGCCTCGGCGCCGTGCGCACCGCCTACTACCACGCGGACTTCCCGGACACGTACGTCGCTCCGATCCTCCGAAGGCGTCTCGGACGGCTGGCGGACCCTGCCGTCCGCGGGCTGTACCGGTACGTGCGCCTCGTGTTCGGGCGGCTGGACGCCACGTTCGTGGCGTCCAGGCACATCCGCGACAAGCTCCAGGCGCTCGGCCTGACCAATCTCAGGCATCTCCCGCTGGGCGTGAACACGGCCGTCTTCTCTCCGGCGCGGAGGAGCGCCGATTTACGCCGCCGGCTTGGCGTCGACGGCACGGGCAGGCTGCTCCTGTTCGCGGGACGGTACCGCGCCGACAAGGGGCTCGACGTGCTGCTCGCTGCCCTGCCGCGCCTCCTCGACGATCCGGCCGTGCACGTTGCGTTCGCGGGCACCGGCCCGCTCGCAGGCGCCGTGGGGCGCTGGGCCTCGGACCACAGCCGGGTGCACGATCTCGGGTTCATCGCGGACAAGGAGCGGCTCGCCGGGCTCTACGCCTCGGCCGACGTCTTCATCAGCCCCGGGGCCTGGGAGACCTTCGGGTTCGGTCTTCGCGAGGCTGTCGCGAGCGGAGTGCCGGTCGTGTCGGCCGCGGCCGGCGCGGGAGCCGAATTCGTCTCGAGTTCGGGTTGCGGCCTGTTGTTCGCGCCCGGAGAACCGGCCGACCTGGTCCGCGCCACGCTCGCGATCGGCCGGTCGGACGCGGCTGACCGCGTGCGCGCCGCCCGGAAGGCCCTGGAATCCAGCCACACGTGGACGCACGTCTTCGAGGCCTATGTCGATCAGTGCCGATCGATCGCCGCAGCCAGGGTGCCGGGCGCTCCTCTCGGTGCATGACGTCGCGCCGGACAGCCTGGCGTTCCTGGCTGACCTGCTGCGCGATCTGTCCGCCCTGCGCGTGCCGGCAGTGAACCTCGCCATCGTCCCCTTCTTCCACGGCCGCGGGACATGGACCAGCCAGGAGGTTCGCCGAGTCGCAAGTGCCGTCCCGCCGGGAATCCGGACGGAGGTGCTCCTGCACGGCTGCTATCACCGGCGCGTCGGCGCCAACGCGCGGCTGCCGGCGTGGCGCCGGCTTCTGTCGTCGATTCAGAGCGCGGGAGAAGATGAGTTCTTCGGACTGCCGGAGCGTGACACCGCCGAGCGCGTCCGCGGCGGGCGGGACGCGGTGGCAGCCGCGTTCGGCCGGGTGCCGGCGGCGTTCGTTCCCCCGGCGTGGAGCGGCGGCCCGCCGCTGCGCGCCGCCCTGAAGGGCCTCGGCTTCTCGCTGGCGGAAGACCACCTCTGGCTGTACGAGGTGCAGCGGGACCGGCGGCTGTTCGCGCCGGTCATCGCCTTCGCCACGCGCAGCCCCTGGCGGGAATGGCTGTCGGCGCGCTGGGCGCGCGCCGTCATGCGTGCGCCGGCGCGGGGCCGCCTGCTCCGGTTCGCGTTTCACCCGGCGGACTACCGGTCGCCGTCGGTCCGCGCGTGCGCGCTCGGCCTCGTCGAGGCCTTGGGCCGCACCCACGAATGGACGCTCTACAGTGAGCTGGTGGCGCCGGGCACCAGGCGGGGATAGGCCAGGATCCGCCTGATCTCCGAGCGGCCCGGCAGCGCTCCCTCGGCGGCCAGCTGATAGATCCGCATCAGGTTGCCGTACACCCGCTCGGGAGAGTGCATCAGGGCGACGTCCTCGCGCGCTTCGCGGCGTATCGCCTCCCGCAGGGCCTCGTCGCCCAGCAACGCGAGGAAGCGGCGAGCGAACTCCGCTTCGTCAGCGCTCGCCACGAGTATCCCGGTCCGGCGATCCGCGATCTGCGACCGCACGCCGCCGCCGTCATCCAGGGCGACGACGGGAACGCCGGCGTACTTGGCCTCGCAGATCGCGTTCCCGAACGTCTCGGAAAGCGACGCGTAGACAAAGTAGTCCGTGTCGCGCAGGAACGCCGGGACGGCGTCGTACGGGATGAGGCCGGGGAAGTGGATGTTGGCGCATCCCAGGCCGGCGGCCAGTCGCTGCAACTGGCCGGCATTCGGGCCCTCCCCCGCCACGACCAGGTGCAGCGTGGGGTCGCGCGGGATGATGTGGCAGGCGAACGCCCGGATGAGAAACTCGACGTTCTTGGACTGGCAGAGCCGGCTCAGCGTCGCGACCCGGCGGCCCCTGGGGACGCCCAGCCTCCCCCACACGTCCGACGGCTCGCGCCTCGCCGCGTAGGCGGCAGGGTCGAGGGGCCGCGTCCAGGTGAAGAGCCGCGAGGGGTCGATGGCGAAGAACCGCCTGGCGAGGCTGTCCCGCATTCCGTCGCTGAGCACGAACGTGCCCTCGATCCGGTTGGAGATCGCGTTCATCAGCGGCTTGCCGAGGCCGTACACCAGCTTCCGCGCCAGGTTGTCCCTGGGCAGGAGGATGGCGGTGTAGTACGGGAGGTTGGCCGTCAGCACGTTGAACATCGGCACGCCCGCCCGCCGCTTCATCCAGTACGCGAGCGCCAGCAGCGTCGGGTTCATCGTCTCGGAGTGGACGAGATTCACGTCGGCGCGGGCGAGCCAGAGCCGGGCGGCCGCCGGCGGCACCGGGATCCGGTACTCGCGGTACGACCTGACGGGAAACGAGGGCACCGTGCTCACGCGGAGCCCGGATCCGGACGGAGGCGGATGCATTCCACTCGCCGTGTGCACCAGGTGCACCTGGTGTCCGCGCCCGAGGAGCCACTGGACGAACTGGCCGGCCTGGCGGCTGGCTCCGTTGAGCAGCCGCGGGTCGTGATCGAGGACGACCGCGATCTTCATGCGCGCCGAGACATCCTCAGCGCTTATAACATGCCGTCGAACAGAGCGTCAAAAAGCCACCCACAGCGGGTGCCACCAGATGCTCGCCGTTCCCGGGGCCTCCGCTCCGGGTATCAGGGCCTCGATGACCACGGCGGCCCTGGCGCGGAGGGCCGGACGGACGGCAGGAGCGACCCGAAACGCCCATCCAATTCCTGGCCCGCACCTGAAGGTCTGGAGGTAGGCGCGCCTGGCGGTGCCGAGAAGCGTCCGGCAGTCCTCCTTGTCAATCCAGATCGGATCGGCTCCCGGCGCGGCGCCAGGCGCTTCCGGTTCAATGACGTACGGAAAGCCCCCTGGCGCGCTCCGGCGCGGCATCGAGAAGACCAGGAAGCTGACATCCACGCCTAGGAGCCCGCCGGTCGGGCTCTCGAGATCGACGCGGACCAGCCGGCACCGCCGGTTGCCCGGGCTGCACCGCACGCGAAACCGACTCGTGCACTGGCTCGAGTCCCGCAGTCGCTCGGTCGTGACGGACACGATCCGGCCGTCGGCCACGGCCACGCTGAGGTAGCCGGGCCGTTCCGGCGGCTCAGCGCGCGGGCTCACGTGGCCGAGGGAGGGGCCGCTCACGAAGTACGACGAGCGCTCGAAAGACCCCGGCGACGGGATCGGGCTTCCGTCTTGCTCCACGAAGAGACCGCCCGACTGCTTGTCGAGGCGCAGCCTGAACGACCGGTGCATGTGGCCGGACAGGCCAAGCACGCTGCGGTCGTCGGCGGCCGCCGCGCGGAGGAGGCCGGCGTGGTTTCTGAAGATCCCCCCAGGCCCGAGCGCGCTTCGGAGCACTGCGCGTTCCACGGCGACTGCTCCGCGGCGCCCCGCGGCCAGTTCGCCGCCTTCGGCGACGGGCGTCGCGGGGTTCGTGTGCGGACGCGTCTCGAGCCGCGCGCCTCCGAGGCCTGCGTGAAAGACGATGAACACGCTGCGCGCGCCCGCGGCTGCCGCCGCCGCGGCGAGCGTCGCAGCCTGGGCGTCGGTGAGACCGGCCGACGCGGGATGCCGCCACGCGTACGGAATCGTGCGCAGGAAGTTCGCCCATCGGCGAGGCTCCACCCGCGGCAGCGTTCGGAACACATCCGGGCCCGTATCGAGCAGGATGAACACCGAGCGGCCTGCCATCAGCACCTCGTCGGTCGCCGGACTGACGTGCAGGAAGTAGTCGGTGAGCGGATGCCGGCCGGGGCCGCGGGCGAAGACGGCCCGGAAATCCCTCGGCGACAGGCGCGCGCGGCCTTCGCCCCTGGCTTCCCTGAAGAAGTGATCGCGCTGCAGATCGTGGAGCCCCCAGCGGTCGAGCGGGTAGATCTGCGGCCGGTACCCGAAGCGGCGGTAGTCGTGGTTGCCGGGCACCGTCAGGAGCGGCACCTCGAGGGCGAGGCTTCCCGGCGCCCGGCCCGTCGTCGAAGCCACGAAGTGCTCCACATTGCCCGGCTCCAGGAAGTCGACGAGATCGCCTCCGAGGATCACGAGGTCGAGTTCGCCCCGCCGGCCGAGGGCGTTGGCTTCCGCAACGAAGCGGCGCCACATGCGGTTCGGGTTGACGAAGCTCGCGGCGAAGGCCTCCCGCGAGAAGAAGCGCTTGAGCCGGTCTGACGGGGTCAGCCCCGCGTGTCCCGCACTGGAGGCGAGGGTGCGTCCGTCGGCCTCGATCCCTTCCCAGGCTCGCGACAGGTGCGTGTCGGCCACGAAGGCAAAACGAAAACGCTCCCAGCCGTGGCGGAGCCAGGCGATGGAGTGGAGGCTGTCGGACACGCGGGGATGGCCGAGGGTGAAGAGGCCGGTGCGCCGGTCCCCGGCGGCTTCGTCCAGCGCTTCTGCCGGGACGGTGAGGCGCACCTCGTAGAGGGAGTACAGACGCGCCGGGCCGAGCACCTTCTTCAGAGGGGCGCCGTCCGGCAGCGAGAAGCCGTCGCTGAGGAGCGTCGAAGCCAGGTCGACGCGCCGCCCGGAATCGGGCACGAACGTCAGGAAAAACCCAGAGGCGATGTCGGCCGCATCGAGGCACCCGGCTCGCGCGCCGATGACCGCCCTGAAGGACAGGTTGCCGGGGCCGAGGAACTCGGGGCGTCCGAGACTCGGCCAGAGAAACCGGGGGGTTGCCAGCGGCCCGTGCGTCCGTTCACAGTCGCCCTGCATGGGTCAAAGCCGGCTGGCCATTACACAGGAACGACTTCCGGGGTGTCAAGGGCGTGGCGGCGGGTGGCGATGCGGCGTCGATCCGAACCGCAGGCCGACCGGCATTGCTCGTGGTGCCTTCGAACCGATATTCTCAGGGGGTTCTCCTCCGCCCGAGGTCCGGCGCAGCTCCTGCCGGACGCGGAAGGTCGTCATCCATGCGTGACCCCGCCGTCTGCCGCCGGGCGCTCCCCGCGGTGCTGCTGCTCTTCGCCCTGCTGTCGCCGCGCGAGGCGGGAGCGTCGGCGTCTGCGCCGTCGGCCGTGCGCGGGATCGTCACGGCCATGGCCGGAGAGGTCCTCCTCCCGGGCGTTGTCCTCACCCTGGAGTCCGCCGATGCGACGGCAGGCGCAGGCGCGACGGTCACCACCCTGTCAGACGATCGCGGCCGTTTCAGGTTTGCGGGGCTGGCCCCTGGGGCGTATCGCCTGACGGCCAGGCTCCCGGGCTTCGTGGCGGCGGCACGCGACGTGGCGGTCGAGGCCGGGACCGAGGTTGAGGTGAATGTCGACCTGCAAATCGAGGGCGTCTCCGAAACCGTCGTGGTGGTCCCGACGCACCCGGTGGAGATTGGCGCCTCCCTGGGGTCGTCGGGACGCATCGACTTCACCCGGCTCCAGGCGATGTCGGCCGGGAATGTCGCCGTCGAGAACATCCTGCCTCTCGTGCCGGGCGTCATCAGGGGGCCGTCGGGGCTCAGCGTCAAGGGCGGACGCCCGACGCAGAGCAGCGTCCAGGTGGGCTCGGCGGACCTGACGGACCCGTCCACCGGCGAAACGGACTTCAGGGTCCCGACCGACGCGATCGCGTCGGTCGATGTGCTGCCCAACCCGTACGCGGTCGAGTTCGGGCGTTTCACCTCGGGCCTGACGCTGCTCGAGGCCCGCAAAGGCGGCGACACCTGGCGCCTGTCGCTGGCAAGCATCCATCCCCGGTTCCGAACCGCGCGGGGAAAACCCTGGCGCGTGGCCGGGGTCGAGGCGTTCAGGCCCCGCCTGTGGTTTGGCGGACGCCTGTTTGGCGGACGGCTTTCGATTGCCCAGAGCCTGCACTATCGCTACACGAGCACGGACTTGCCGAGCCGGCCGCAGTCCGAGCGCATCCGGAGCGAGCGGCTGCTGTCGTTCACCAGGCTGGACGCGTCCGTCGCACCGGGCCACCTGCTCACGGCGACCATCGGCGTGTCGCCCGAGAAGCGCCGGTACGCGACGCTGGGAACCTTCGAACCGCCGGAGGCGTCCGCCTCGACCCGCGAGCGCCGGTACGACGTGGCGGTCTCCGAGGAGTGGGCCGTCCGGCCGGCCACGTTCCTGGAGACGCTCGTGCACGTCAAGCGGCACGGGATGTGGATCACCGGGCAGGGCGCGCTCCCGATGGAGATCGGACCCGAGCGCCGCGGGGGGAACTACTTCAACGACCAGTCCCGCGAGGCGTGGTCCGTGCAGTGGCGCGAGACGCTCTCGGGCATCCTGCAGGGGCGGGCTGGCATTCATTACTACAAGGCCGGTCTCGACGTGGCGTCATCGGCGTTCGACGGGACCGATGTGGACCGGCCGGTGCACGTTCTCCGCGCGGATGGCACGCTTGCCGATCGGATTGCGTTCGAGGGCGGCTCGCCGCACCGCGTGCGGGCGACGGATGGCGCGGCGTTCGTCCAGGATCGCTGGCAGGCCGCGGCGCGGCTCGTCGTCGAAGCCGGCGTGCGCGTCGATCGGGACGGTGTGACGCGCTCCGCCGCGGTCTCGCCCAGGCTGGGCATGAAGATCGATCTGCTGGAGGGCAACCGGCTGACCGTCAACGCCGGCATCGGCCGGTTCGTGGAGCGCAGCCCGCTCACCTTGGGGGCCCTCGGCACGTTCAGCACGCGCGTCGTGACGTCGTTCGCGCCGGACGGGACTCCGCTGGGCCCGCCCGTCCGCTACGCGCCTCGCATCGGCGCGTTCGGCCTGGAGGTTCCACGGGCCCGGACGTGGCACGTCGAGTCCGACGTGAAGCTGACGCCGAAGCTGTCTCTCCGGACCGCCCTGCTCGGCCGACGCGGGTCCCGGGAGCATGTGGCCGTCGCGGAAGAGGCGGACGGGATCGGCTGGCTGAGCGTGGACAGCCGCGGCCGCTCGTCCTACCGGGAGGGCGTGCTGGCGGCGCGCTACGCGGAAGGCTCTCGCCTGTTCGCCAGCGCGTCCTACGTCCGATCGACGGTTCGCGCCGACACGAATGCGTATTCCCTCTTCTTCGGCACGATCCGGGATCCCGTCATTCGCGAGTCTGTCTACGCGCGCGGCGACGCCGACGTGCCGCACCGCCTGGTCGCGCAGGTGCGAAGCCAGGTCCGCGCGTGGCGCCTGGCGTCGGTCCTCGAATGGCGCAGCGGCCTGCCCTACTCGCCGCTCGACGAGCGCCAGTCCTGGGTTGGGCCGCCCAACGCCCGGCGTCTTCGGACATTCGTCACGGTGGATGTCGCCGTCGAACGGCAGCTTCGCTTCGGCGCGTGGAAGCCGTGGGTGGGGGTGGAAGTGACGAACGTGCTCGGCCGCTTCAATCCCCAGGACATCCAGCGCAACGTCGCGGCGCCGGATGCGGGCGTGTCCTACAACTCGGAGCCCCGCCGGGGCCTCATTGTCTTGAAGTTCTGAGCGGGTTCAGCCCCCCACCGCGCCCCGGCCGCGCGGGGCGTGTGCGACGGGCACCAGCGGCAGGAGCCACTCCGCCGGGAGAGCCCTCCGCAGGGCCGCGGCGACGAGGCCGCTCGCGGCGAAGACGACCAGGCTGGCGGCAACCAGGCGGGCCGCCTTCAGGGTAATGCCGTCGAGCACGAATGCGGCCGCCGCTGAGCAGCGGGACGAGGACTTACATCGCCGTCCAGAAGATCGCCGTGCAGACCAGGCACGGCACCCCCACACGCCGGAAGCGCCGGCCCACGAACCGCCCGAACGTCCGGCCGGGGTCCCCGAGCCTCGACCGCGCGACCACGAAGAAGCTGATCATGACCAAGATCGGCAGCGAGCAGGCGCGCGCGCGGATGAGCAGTTCGACCGGCGGGCTCCAGGCCTGGCCCCTCGTCTGGTGAACGTGGAACACAGGACGACGCCGAAAATGCCGAGCGCCCGGAACGCGTCGAGGCCGTTGCAGCGCGCGGCGGCAGGGACCGGGCTCGCGGCGCCAGGACGAGGGTCCGGCGCCGGGTCGGCCTGGAGCGTCAAGCAGGCAGTCCTGAAAAGGGAATGACAGCAGGAACGCGCGGGCGCCCGCCGCCGGCGGCCGGGCCGAGGCCCGGCCGCCGGGCGGCGTGGCGCGGCTAGAACTCGACCTTGACGCCGAGCTGCAGCTGGCGCGGCGCGCCGGCCGACGTGTACTGGCCGTAGGTGTCGCGCGGCTCGAGCGCCGTGCCCCACGTCATGTTCAGCCCGCCGTAATTGGTGCGGTTGAGGACGTTGAACCCCTCGAGCTGCAGCAGCAGCGCCCGGCGGCGGTCGAACCGGAACCGCTTGGACAAGCGGAGGTTCAACCCCGCGTAGTCCGGGCCCTCGTACGAGTTGCGCGCGGCCATCACGCCGCCGATGAACGGCCGGTCCGAGCTGCTGTTCCCGTCGGCGTTCACGTCGGACCCGACGGCGGGATTCTCGGCCGTGCCGCTGCGATAGGTGAACGTGCCGGAGAGCGTCCATCCGCCAAAGAGGCCGAGCAGCGCGGGGTGGCCCGCTGCGCCGGCGCCGCGGCCGTAGGGCAGCTCCCAGACGCCGGTCAGCGTCACGCGGTGACGCTGGTGCTCGGCGGAGTATGACCGCTCGGCGCGCCGGTTGTACGGATCGTTCGGCTGCTCGGCCTGCGTGAAGTCGGAGCCGTCATCCTTCGACTCGGACAGGATGTAGTTCGCCCGCAGGGAGTAGCCGTTCGCCAGCCGCTTCTGCACGGTGAACTGCACGCCGTAGTACGACGACCAGCCGCTCGACGACACCATCTGGATGTTGTTGTAGAGCGGGTCGAGGCGGTTAGTGGATCCGTAGTAGGGGCGCCCGATCTGCTGCGGGCTCGGGTTGCTGACGCCAAGCGACGCGGCGTTGGCCGAGGTCAGGATGGTCGGAGGGCCGAGGTTGATGTTGTTCGACACCAGCAGGGCCGATCCCCAGTTGCGCACGCCGTTGATCGCCACGGACCAGTGGGTGCCGATCTGGCGCTCGACTCCCAGGCTGACCTGGTCCAGGTACGGGATCTGCATCTCCGGATCGGCCTTGTTGATGCTCGGCCGGGTCAGCGTGAAGCCGGCAGGAAGCTGGTCGCTCTCGGGAAACGCGCCGCGGGCGAACTGCAGCGCGGCGTTCGCCCCGCTCAACGACACCGACTGGCGGGCGAGGAGCGCGTTGCGCGCCACGAGCAGGAAGACCTTGTCGTAGAACCGCCCGTAGCCGCCGCGGATGATCGTGCGGCCCCCGCCGATGGGGTCCCAGGTGAAGCCCGCCCGCGGCGACACGTTGTTCGGATCGCGGTGGATCCCGTCGTCCAGCGGCGCCTCGAGGGGGTTCGAGCGATCGCGCGGCACCCGCTGCGGCTGCGCGTCGTAGTCGTAGCGCAGACCGTAGACGAACGTCAGGCGGTCGTTCACCGTCCACGAATCCTGCACGAACGCGGCGTAGAGCGTGTCGGGCAGGTCGATCTGCGGATTGCCGAACCCCTGGGTGAACGTCGAGGGCGTGCCGGCCGCGAACGACGCCAGGCTCCCGAAGGAGAAACTGCCCGCGAAACTCACCGGAAAGGACGATCTCGCGGCGATGTGCGCGACGTCGGCGCCGGCCTTCAGGAAGTGCGCGCCCCGCTGCCAGCTGAGCGTGTAGCTGCCCTGCGTCGTCACCTCGTCCAGGATGACCGGGAAGTTCGTGTTCCGGCCCCACGTCGCCACGCCCGAGATCGAGACGCGCGGGCCGACGGGGTCGTTGGCGTACTGCTCGAGATCGCGGGGGGCGACCTGCAGCCGAGCCTCCCCGAGCAGCGACGACGACATGACGTTCGTCCAGGACAGCAGGACCGACTGGTCGGTGCCGCGCTGTCCGCCGCCGCCGGACTCCGTGATCAGGCCGCCGATGCCGACGCCGCCCGCGTTCGCCTCGGTGCTCTTGCCGTACGTGTAGCGGAACGCCAGCAGGTGCTTCGGGCTGAGGGTGTGGTCGATCTTGAGCGAGGCGAGGCTGTCGCGGCGCGTGATGGGATACACGCCGTTCGTGATCGAGGTGACCGCGCTGCCGGGAATCGGGCGCGCGGCCAGCACCGCGTTGATGGCCGCCACGTTGGCGTCGGTGATGCTGATCACCCCGCTCTCGTCGCGCCGCATCCGCTCGAAGGCCCCGAAGAAGAAGGTCCGTCCCCTCTTCAGCGGCCCTCCGAGCGTGCCCCCGAAGTTCTGGCGCTGGAACTCGGGGCGGCCCGCCGTCACGAACGCGTTGCGCGCGTCCAGCGACTCGTCGCGCACGTAGAGGAACGCGTTGCCGCGGAGGTCGTTCGTGCCCGAGCGCGACACGATGTTCACCAGCCCGCCCGACGCCCGCCCGAACTCCGGCGCGAACTGGCTCGTCACCACCTGGTACTCGCGGACGGCTTCCTGGCTGATCGTCTGGCGCGTATTGCCGTTCAGCGCCCCGTTGGCGTCCACGCCGTCCAGCGACACGTTGTTGCTGCGCGCGCGCTGCCCGTTGAAGCTGATCCCGCTCCCCTGCCCGCTCATCTGCTGGCCCGTGACGCCCGCGATCTGGGTCGAGAAGCTCAGGAAGTCTCGGCCGTTGCTCGGCAGGTTCTCGATCTCCGTGCGCGACACGACGGCCCCGGTCTGCGTCCGCCCCTGCTCGACGATCGGCGCGGCCGCCGTCACCGTGACTTCCTGGCTCACGCCGGCCGGCGGCAGCGTGATGTCCACGCGCAGGACCTGGCCCACTTCGAGGGCGAGCCCTTCGCGCTGCATGGTCGCGAAGCCGTCCAGCGACACGCGCAGCGTGTACGCGCCGGCGGGCACGGCCGGGATGCGGTACCGGCCGATCTCGTTGGTCACCGACGCCCGCTCGACCCCGGTGTCCACGTTCGTCAGGACGAGCGTCGCCCCCGGAAGCACGGCGCCCGTCGCGTCGCGGACCGTGCCTTCGAAGTCGCCGCCGGCCGCGGTCTGCGCGGCGGCGGGGAGCGCTCCGGCGCCGACGAGCACGGCGGCGAGCGCTAGGCCGATGAAACCCGGTATGAAGCCGTGAGAGGGTCTCTGCATGGCGCAACAATACGCCGGCGCCCCAGGGCGATCAACAATCTTTGTCATGCACCGGGGAAACTGCGCCGCCTTCGCCGGGGCGCCGCGCTGCGCCGCGCTGACGGCGCTCCTGCTGTCCGCCGTCGCGGGTGCCGCCGCCTGGCCGGTGGCGCTGCGCGCCGCGCCGCCGCCGATCGACGGCGCGCCCGCGCCCCATGCCGACGCGACTCCGCCCGGCGCTTCGGCACGTGCGCCGCGGATCGAGGCCCCCGCCGGGTCGCAGCCGGACCAGGAGCCGGCGCCCGTCGGCACCCTGCCGCGCGCGCCGCGCGGCAGGGTGCGCCTCGAGGGCCGTGCCTTCGCCGATGACGATGGGCCGAGACCCGCGCTGGGAGCGAGCCTGCTCTGGCTCGCGTGGGGATACCGGCACGATCGCGCCCGCCTCGAGGCGAACCTGCGGTGGCTCGCCGAGCGGGGAGTGGACTTCGTCAGGGCCCTCGGTGAGGTCGGCGGCGAGGGCTGGGAGGACCGCGCCATCGACCCGGCGTGGCCGGACTACGCGGCGGTCATCGGCGGCGCCACGGCCCTGGCCAACCGCTGCGGTCTGCGCGTCGAGTGGACGCTCTTCGGAGGAGGCGCCGTCCGCACCCGCGACGCCTGGCGGGCGGCGGCGCGAAAGGCCGTCGACGCGCTCCGGCCAGTCGTTGCCGGCGTCCAGTTCGTCGAAATCCAGAACGAGGAGCAGGGCCCGCCGCCGGATCTGGCCAGGGAGCTCGCCGCCGAGGCCCGACACGCGCTGGGCGTCGAAGTGGCGATCAGCGGCACGCCGCCGGCCATGCTGGCCGCGCTCTATGAGGGCTCGGCGGCCACGGTGGCCACCGTGCACTTCGACCGGCGGGCCGGGGACGACGGCTGGCAATCCGCCCGCCAGGCGTGGGACTGGCGGAACCGCGCCGGCGCGCCGCCCGCGTTCGTCAACAACGAGCCCGCGGGGATCGCAAGCAGTGTGCGGGCCGAGAACGATCCCGTTCGCCTGGCGAGCGACGCCCTCGTGACCTGGATCGCGGGAGGGGCCGCGTACGTCCTGCACCACGGCGCCGGGATCCACGGGCGTGAGTACACGCATCCCACCGCGGGCCGCAGACGCGCCAACGCCTGGGAGCAGCCGGCGCTCGCCGACGCGCTCGGGATCATCGCCCGCATCCGGAGCGTGCTGCCCGGCGACATCGCCGCCTGGGAGAAGGCGGAGAACCGCGGCCAGCCGCCGGATCCGGTTCCGCCTTTCCGATTTCCGGCCGATCTCCTGGGCGCGCGGCCGGGCGGACCCAGGGGCCTCGCCGGGGCGTTCACCGCGATGCGCGGCCCCGAGTTCTTCACGGTGGTGCTCGGCGCGCGTGGCGACGCGGCGGCGGAGGAGGTCCGGCCGGTGACGGCGACGGTGCGCGAGCTGCGGGAGTGGGTGGAACGCCCGTGGCCCGGCCGCCTGGCCGGCGCCGACTCCACGTACCTCGTGCACGGGCGATGACGAGAGCGCGTGGGCGGAAGACGCCGGCGGAGCTTCCGGCTCGCGGTGCGATCGAAGCGCGCCGGAACCGCCCTCCGGAGCGCGGCCTCGTGCGGAGTCGTCGCCCGGACTTGGATTCCCTTGATGTAACATGAGAGGCGGCATCCGCATGAAGAGCGTGGCGGCCATCGGCAGCCGGGCCAACGGCTGCGGTGCGCGTGGCGGCAGCAGCCGTCGCCGGAGAGGCGGCGCGGACGGGGAAGCGGGGGGCGCGGGTTGACGAATCGGTTCTCGGAGCGCCAGTGGGCCCTGGTGCTGGGCGGATCCAGCGGATTCGGCCTGGCCATCGCGAAGAAACTCGCCGCGGAAGGGATGAGCGTCTGCGTCGCGCACCGCGACCGCCGCGGCGCGATGGATCGGGTCGATCGCGAGTTCGAGGCCGTCCGCGCCCATGGCCGACCGTTCGTCAGCATCAACACCGACGCCCTGTCGCCCGCCGGGATGGCGGATGTCATCGAGGCGCTCCGGGCCGGCATGCAGCCGGCCGGCCGGGTTCGCGTGCTCGTGCATTCGATCGCGTACGGCAACCTCAAGCCCATCGTCGCCCCGCCGGCGCGGCCCTCAGCAGGCCCGCCGCTGGCGAGGCTGGCGGACGAGCTTGGGCTCCCGCCTGCCGAGGTGGATCGGGCCGTGCGGCGCCTGGCGGAGGCAGGCGAGCCCGCCTTCCAGCTGCTGAACCCTCCGGACTACGGCGACGCGGTCCTCGATGACGAGGACGTCGCTCGCACGATCTACTCGATGGGCACGAGCCTGCTGACGTGGGTGCAGCGGCTCCACCGGGAAGGCCTGTTCGCCGCGAGCGCGCGGGTCATCGGCCTCACGAGCGAGGGCAACGAGGTGGCGTGGAGAGGCTACGCGGCCGTGGCCGCGGCGAAATCCGCGCTCGAGTCGGCGTCGCGGGCCATCGCGGTTGAATTCGGCCCGTACGGCATTCGATCGAACATCCTCCAGCCCGGCGTGACCGACACCCCCGCGCTGCGCGTCATCCCCGGCAGCGGCCGGATGAAGGCCGGCGCCCTCCTCCGCAATCCCCTCGGGCGGCTGACCACGCCCGAGGACGTCGCCAACGCGGCGTTCCTGCTGAGCCTGGATGAAGCCGACTGGATCAACGGCGCGCTCATCCGCGTGGACGGGGGTGAGCACGTTGCATAGGGGCGACACGACGCTCGGCGAGGTGTTCATCCACGGCGTGGGGCACTTCCACCCGGAGAACCGAATCGACAACGCGTTTCTCGCGTCGCTCGACATCGGCACCGACGACGCCTGGATCATGGAGCGGGTGGGCATCCGGTCCCGCCGCACCGTCCTGCCGCTCGAGTACATCAGGACGACGAAGAACGCCCAGCCCCAGCTGGCGGCCGCGGCCTCGATGTACACGAACGCCCAGACCGGCGCGGCCGCCGCGCGGATGGCGCTCGCGCGGTCCGGCCTGGCGCCGTCGGACATCGGCCTGGTGATTGCCGGCGGGTGTTCTCCCCAGCACTCGATCCCGGCCGAGGCCTGCCGGATAGCTGCCGAGCTCGGCATCCAGGCCACCGCCTACGACGTCAACTCGGCGTGCTCCAGCTTCGCCGTGCAGGTGCACCAGCTCCAGCAGATGCGGCCCTCCGCCCTGCCCGACTACGTCCTCGTCGTCAACGTCGAGAACACGACGCGGACCGTCGATTACCGCGACCGCCGGACCGCCGTGCTGTGGGGCGACGGCAGCGCCGCCGCGGTCTTGTCGGCGCGGGTGCCGGCGCCGGTGCGGGTCACCCGCAGCGTCGTGCATTCGGACCCGGCGGGCTGGAACAAGGTCGTGATCCCGGCCGGCGGCCACTTCGTGCAGGACGGGCGGGCGGTCCAGGGCTTCGCCATCCGCAAGTCGGTGGCGACCATCACGTCGCTCGCGTCGCACCTCGAGCGCGACCGGTCTGAGCTGCTGTTCATCGGTCACCAGGCGAACCTGATGATGCTCGACGCGGTGCGCGAGCGCGCGGGGATCTCCCCCGATCGCCACCTGCACAACGTGGAGGAGTTCGGCAACTGCGGCGCCGCCGGCGCCCCGGGGGTGCTTTCGCAGCGGTGGGACGACCTCCCGCCCGCCTGCGAGATCGCGCTGGTTGTCGTGGGGTCGGGCTTGACCTGGGCCGGCCTGCTCATCGACGTGCGGAGGCCGTCATGACCTACGCCGAGTTCCAGCAGCGCGCGTCCTTCTCCAAGGAGGAGGTGCTCGCGTGCGCATTCGGCACCCTCGTCACCGATCCGCCCTCCGAGGGCTTCGCCTCGCTCCCCGGCCCGCCGATGCTCATGGTGGACCGCGTGGTCGAGATCAGCCACCGCGGGCCGCAGGGGCGCATCGTCGCGGAGTACGACGTCGCCGTCGATGCCTGGTTCTTCCAGTGCCACTTCCGGGGCGACCCCGTGCAGCCGGGCTGCCTCGGCGTGGACGCCGTCTGGCAGCTCATCGGCCTGTACGGCGCCGTCCGCGGCGCCAAGGGCGGCGGCCGCGCGCTGGGCGCGAAGGAGATCGAGTTCTTCGGCCAGATCCGCCCCTACAACACGCTGGTCCGCTACGAGATAGACATCCGTCGCTACGCCGAGC
>Ga0208822_1000678_pt1 | contig 26127 bp, 19 predicted proteins | sample AD_STIC08_MetaG_FD_184435 | JGI IMG/M metagenome (GOLD analysis project Ga0208822, IMG submission 184435) | Active sludge microbial communities of municipal wastewater-treating anaerobic digesters from USA - AD_STIC08_MetaG (SPAdes) (version 2) | ecosystem: Engineered > Bioreactor > Anaerobic >...
CGCGTGGCCTCCTGCTGCCAGCCATTATGCTGGCGGCGCACTTCGCTGATTTCGACACCGCCGTGCCGTTCGTGGATCGCTCGGAAGGCGGCTCCGGCTTCGATGGCCTGGAGCTGCTGCGGGTCGCCAACCAGGACAACTTTCGCGCCTGCATCGGCGGCATGGGAGAGAACGCGCTCCATCTGGCGCGTGCCGACCATGCCCGCTTCGTCGATCACCAGCACGTCGCGCGAGGTGAGCATTTCGCAGCCCTGACCCCACTGATATTCAAGGCTGGCGATGGTGCGCGAGGCAATGCCGGAACCGTGCTCCAGACCCTCGGCGGCAATGCCGGACAGCGCCGCACCGCGAACGGTATAGCCCGCGCTCTCCCAGGCCTCGCGCGCAACGCCCAGCATCGCACTCTTGCCGGTCCCGGCATAGCCGACAACGACGCTGAGGCCTCGCCCGTCGGTCACATGCTCGAACGCCGCGCGCTGCTCGCCGGATAGCACCAGCCCGCGCTCCGCCGCGCGCGCCAGAGCGCCTTCCCGGCCACGATCTTCGACCTGATGCCGCTCGCGTTCTGCCAGCAATTCCGATGCGCGGCCAAGCCGCTGTTCGGTCTCGATCATCTGCCGCGATGTGAACCGCTCTTCGCCGCGTCCGTCCTTACCCAGTGCGATCAGGTCGGACGAACCGCGCACGGCGCTCATGGCCAAATCGAACTGCTCTTTCCCGTCGCTGTGCCGATGCACGAACATGGCAAGGTCGCGGGGCGTGAACGTTGCCTGGCTGTGCGTGATCGCATTCAGCGCGACAGCGGGGTTGGCAATGATCCGCTCGCCGTTTCGCTGCGCGACGGCGCGATGTTCCTCGATGCGTTCGGCCTCCAGCCCGCGCACACCCATGCGCGAAGCGGCGGGGCCGATCTTGTCCTGCGGCTCCAGCGCAATGCCCTGCGCCTCCAGGCTGCGGTGATCGATCCGCGCGTCGATATCGAGTTCGGCCAGGCGCTGATTGACGTGATCGGCCCAGCGCTCGCGCCACTGCTCGACCAGTCCGGCCTTGTTCCACTCGCGCACCTTTGCGCCGAACCCGTCTTTGCCGACTTCGCGCATGGTGAGCATGACATGGGCGTGGGGTTTGGGCTGGCCGTCCGCGCCAATATCCCAATGGACATTGAGGTCGGCGATCATGCCCTTATCGACGAACTCGGCTTCGGCAAACTCCCGCGCCAGCTCGATGCCCTGTTCCCTGGTCAGCTCGCGCGGAATGGCGAATTCGACCTCGCGGGACAGCTGCGCGTCCTTGCGCTTCTCGGCGGCCTCGACTGCATTCCAGAGCTTTTCCCTGTCGGCGAATTCCTCCGGCGCGCCTTCGGGAAGCATCACTTCGGAATGGACGACGCCGTCCTTGTTGGTGAAGTCGTGGTCGCGGTCGAGCCGATCGTCGTGCAGCCGTTCGGCCCCGCGATAGGCGGCTGCGGCCACAGCGCTGCGCCCGCTCGACCGGCTGATGACTTTGACGGAAAGGTGGAAGATCGCCATGACGACAATCCATCTACGCCATGAGCGCGACGTCGGCACGACGTATAAGCGCGCCCTCCCATGATAAAATCCTGCTCGGGACTATGCAGTATCAGGCCATCTCGATAACTCTACAGCATTGGGAGAGCATCGATATTATCATCTGCGCATCACCTCTCAATGGAGAACTTCGATGCGCAAACCCCGCGACTTTGATTCGGAACTGAAGGCGCTCGCCGACAAGGCCAAGCAACTGAAGGAACGTCGCGTCCAGCAACTCGGCGAACTGGTGATCGCCACCGGGGCCGATGCGACCGATGCGGAAACGCTGGCCGGTGCGCTGCTGGTCATTGCTGAAACCAGCGAAGCCCAGAGGAAGGAGGCGTGGCGCAAGCGCGGCGCGGCCTTCTTTCAAAGCAAGGCGCGCAAGCGTGGCGACGGAACTCAAGACCAGCCGGATAGCACTCTCCCGCTTGACGGCGGCGCGGCATCGGCTTGAGGCACGAAAGGCGCGAACCGACATGCGCGAATGGCAGGTCAAACGCCGCGAACGCACCCGGCAACTGATCGAGCTCGGCGGCCTGGTTGTGAAGGCCGGGCTAGTTGAACTGGCCGATGATGATCGCGCCACGCTCTACGGCGCGTTCCTTACCGTTGCGGCCAAGCTGCGCGGCGAGGAACGGGAACAGGCGCTGGTGCTGTGGAGGCGCAAGGGCAAGCGGGCGTTTGAGTTGGAAAGCAACTGAGTACGGTTCAGTCCGCGATTTCTCGCAGCAGGTTCCCGCCTGCGCTAGAACGGTCTGAACCGCGTCGTCGGCAATGACAATGTTTCGCGCCGGTCAGGCAGTACCGGAAAACTCTCTGCGCACTTTTCAGACGAGAATTTCTGCATGCTTGAGAATGCCACTCCTCCAGTTGCCTTGTCGAGCAGTCGCTCTGGGTTGGCGCGATTGCCTCCCTGTTGCCGGTTCTGGCAAATCAGGTCACGGCAAAGGGAAACGTGTCGAAAAGCCGATCGTCGAGGTCATTGCGGTCGGCCAGCACAACAAGCGTCAGATTTTCCAGCGCCTGCGATCTCACCGCCAGCCCTGCGAAGAACGCCATCAACAAACTCATGCCCGAACCTTGCGTATGCCAGAGGTGCCGTTCTTGCAGGCGTCATCTGGTTACGTTGCTCCCCCTGCATGCCGAGCCGCCTTCTGTGCAGCATCGAACTAGAGCCAAATTCTAACGCAAAGCGGCAAAGGCCGTGCGGGCGGATGATAGGGCCCGTGTGGCCATCAGATAGTCCAGCACCGGAGTCAATTGCTCACCCTCGTCCACTTTCAGGCCGTTGGCGCGGCCACCCGCCGCGATCATCGCTAGGGCATGATCGCTCGGCTCGCCCTCAGCCGGCAACATCCGAGCACCGAACGGGGCATAGCGTTCCATGGCCACGGCCCACTCTGGGCCTTGGCGAACGGCAATCTGGCTCACTTTGCCCAGACTGATGAGGTATTGCATCGCGGCGTTCTTCTGTGCGTCAGACCAGCGATTGCGCCCGCTGCATTCGGTCAGCACGCGCGTCATGTCTTCAGACGCCTGAGCGCTGCCTTGCGGCGCCTCCCGGGCTTCCTGCGGGTCATCAGTTTGCGCGGCAAACAACGAGGCAATAGCCGCCCGCTGCTGCTGGCCGAGCATGTTGTCAACGCAGCTCAGTTGGTCGGCCGGCGCTGCGGCCACCGACGTGACCTGGGTGACAGTCGGCGCGGCGTTAGCCACCTGACCAAGACCGATCACCCCGAACACTGCTGCCCCCAGCACCATGCCAACAGACAGGACACGCATCCGCATTTCTCCGTTCACCGCGATCAGAACTTGCCGAGCAGGTTAATGAAGTAACCCTTGCTCGTATAGCTCTGGTCACCCAGATCGCTGGAGAAATCGGAGAAGCTGTAGCCCACGCCAATCTTCACGTTCTGGTTGATGTGGCGGTAGATCGCGGCCAGTCCTCCCCAGCGATGGTCGCTGGCGCGGTCGTTCGACAGGTAGTGCCCCTCGATCAGCGCGTCCCATTCCTTCACCACGCGCCAGTCGGCGCGCAGCACGCCAAGCTGGGTGTCGCTGGAGATGTAGGTATCGCTGTTCCGGCCAAGCGAGACGCTGCCCTTGCGGAAGGCATATTTGCCGCCGATGGTCAGCGTCTTGGTCAGATCGTAGTTGGCGTCGATAGAGAAGATCTGGCTCTTCTGCTTCGGGCTGGCGGTTTCGCCACCTTCGGTCACCTGGCCAATCGGCCCCATGTCCTTCAGGTAGGTGTAGCGCGTCAGCAGGTTGAGCCGATCATTGAGCACCGGGCGATAGGCAAAGCCGATGGTCCCTTCGACAAAGTCCGCCGCACGCTCGTTGGGCGTGTTGTTATCGGCAATGGCAAAGTTCAGCCGGCCCAGCGCCCGCCAATCGGGATTGAGATTGACCGAGGCCGAGTTGCGGAACAGCCACACGGTCTGGTCACGCCCGACGCCCTGCTCGAAACGCCCTTCGACGTTGGTGGCAAAGCGGACGGTATCGCTGGTGTAGCCGACGCCAAACGTGGCGGCGGTACGGCGGAAGCGTCCGGTATCCTCGTTATCGACGTGGCCGTTCTCGAACGAGACCGAGACAGACCACTGTTCGGTGGGGTCCCAGTCCAGCCCGAAGCTGCGCATCACGCTGGGCGCCTGCCCGCCATGGCCAATCTTGTTTTCGCCATGAATGCTGAGCGCGGAGGAGAAGCGGTGGCGCGAACCCACCGTCAGAGTGCCCCGGTTGGTCCGGGTTAGCCCGCCGAGCGGTTCCAGCCCCTGATCGGTGCGATCCGTGACCAGCGTATAGCCCAGATAGTTCTCCGAGCCGTTGCCGTAGCGGTGGCTCAGTTCAACATTCGAACCCAGCCCGCCATCGCCGCCCGACACTTCGGCAGAGGCGGAAACGCGGTCGGTGATTTCCACCTTGCCGCCCACGCCGCCACGGTTGTTGCGGCGGCGGGTGGCATCGCGGTCCACCGTGAGCTGACCGAAGGCGTAGGTCGACCAGTTCTTGCCGGTGGGCGCATAGCCCAGTTGCACGGCAGCATCGGTGCGCTTGCCGGTCTCCGTCGAATTGCCCACCAGCCCGATGGCCTGCTCGTCATGGCGCACGCCGGCAGTCAGGGTCAGTTCCTGGCTGAGCTTTTGCGCCACGTCGCCCGAGGCAACCGTGCGGCGGCCGATGGTTTCGGTGTTCAGCCGTTCGAACTTGGCCGAAACGCGCGTTGCATCAGACAGCGGCGCATCAACCGCAAGACCCCAGCGCTCGGTCTGGTTCGGGGTGAGCTGAGAATTGGCGCTGAAGCCGGCATCGAAGTGCTCATAGAAGGCAGATGCCTTGCCATGATCGCCCGTCAGCCCGCGCAGTTCGGCCAGATCGACCGCCACTTCGCCGCGCCATGCCTGCGCCTTCTCACCCACCCGGCCAGTGGCCAGGCGATTGGTGAAGGTGAGGCCGCCATCGACCGAATTTGTCTGGCCGAAGCCAGGCCCTTCGGATTGCGCGACTTCCGCCTTCACATAAGTTCCGGCGTGGGCACGCACGGTCACATCACCACCCAGCAGCGTCTGATCGGCGCTGTCGGTCGTCTCACGCTGGCCGGTCACGCCCAGGCGCACCTTGTCGCCCAGCCAGGCAGAAGCCCGGCCACCAACGGTATAACCGCTGATGTCGCCAACCGCCGGAGTATATTCATAGCGCGCCACCAGCACCGGCACATTGCCGCCGCCAGTATCCTGCCGCACCAGATCGCCGTCAGCCGCCGTCGAGGACAGCGGGCGGAGTAGCGTTACCCGGCCCTGATAATAGTCGATGTCATAGTCTTCCTGCGGCGACAGATCGCGCCGCGACAGGACCAGCCCGGTGTCGCGATCACGCACTTCCACGCTCAGCCTTTCCGACCCGACAGTCAGATCGCGGCGATTGAGGAAGTAGAGCGAGCCGCCGGTGCCGCGAAATTCATCGCGCCCCGGGATCGTGCCAGGATCAGAAGCAAAGGCCGTAACCTGAAGCTTGTGCTCGCCGAAAGAGGTGGTGCCCATGCTCTTGTGATCGACAATCGCGCCAAACACGCCGCGATTGAGCTGGGCCAGCTCGGCCTGCTGGATGTCGGCCACAAAATTGCCGATCAGCAGGCTGGACTGGTCCTTCTGCACCTTCAGATAGAAGCGGCCCTGCGTGGGGGCATCCTCCACCAGCGTCGAATCGTCGCCATAGGTGGTGTAGTACTGGTTTGAGTCCATCCGGCGCAGCAACTGGCGCGGATCCTTGCGATCAATGTTGCTGAACAGATCCTTCAGCAGCGTTTCGCCGGTATCAAGCGAACTGGTGATCCTGATGCCGTTGGACAGGCTGCCCTTGGCATAGAAGGCCGCGCGCGAGGTGAGATAATCGCCATCGGCAAGCTGGTTGCCGCTGACTTCCACCGCCGGCCCTTCCCCCCGGTTCGAAACGAAGGTCAGGTCGCCCTGGCCAACCACGAACCAGTCGCTGCGCGGCGCTTCCACATCGCGCATCGCGGTATAGCGCGCATGCTCGCCCTGCCCGACCGTTACCCAGACCTGCCGCGTCTCGCGCGCCATGATCTGCTGGCTGACAAAGCGGCCATCGGCCTGAAGCGGCACCATCTGGCCCGCCACGCGCACCATCTCGTCGCCTGGCTCGGCGGCGCCGGTAACGGTCACCGTCACGCCGCGATTGAGCGGAATGGTCCGGTGCGCGGCTTCGTCCTTGCTGCCAAACAGCGGACGCACCGCCGGGGTGCCATGATCGAACGGCTTGGCCAGCACAGTCAGTTCCTGCGGCTGGGTCTCATCGAACCGGCCTTCGGCGTCATAGACCCGGTAGGTGTAGAACAGCTCTTCCCCAGCATCGGCATTGGCGCTCCAGCGAGCGACGCCGTCCTTGCCCGCTTCAACCACCACGTCCGGCTGTCCATCGGCAGAGGCACCGGCGCGGAAAATCCGCACTTCGCCCCGCGCGATGTAAGAGGGATAGTTGGTGTAGCTGACAAAGGTGGCGGCCTCACCGGCAACCACGGTGCGCTCGCTTTCGACAAGGCCCACCGCCAGCACCGGATCAACGTGGGTCGAGTCGGTCCGCACCTTGATGCGATAGGGATTGTCGATCACCGGCTGATCCTGCGGATCGATGGTGATCGTCAGCCCGTCCGCCGAACGCGCCGGGCCAGCAGCCTCTGCCGCAGCGAGCGGGATGACGCCCGCGGTCTGATCCGGGGCTGCCTGACGATAGACCGGCACCTGCCAGTCAGCGCGCGGCACCGCGGTTTCGCCGGAGACCCCGCAAGCATCCGTCGTGGTGACAGACAGCGCTGCACACCGCGACGGAACGATCTGGCTGACGGCAAAATTCCCGTCAGCTTCCACCGGCACGATCTGGCCAGAGACGCGCAGCAGGCTATCGCTAGGCGCAAGCCCGGCGATGTCGAGCGAGAGCGCCCCGTGCATGGCAATACCGCGCACCATGGCTGCATCCACCCGGCCAAAATCGGCGCGGACCGGACTGACATGGGGCAGCACATGCGCCGCCGAGAGCACCGTCAGGCGCTGCGGTGCAGTTTCATCATAGCGGCCCTTGGCGTCATAGACGCGGTAGGCATAGTCCATCTCATCAGCGGCATCGGCCCCAGGTGTCCAGCTCGCCACACCATTGCAGTCCGCCCCGATAACCGCCAGCGGCGCGCAACCAGAGGCTCCGCCCGCCGGATAGAGCCGCAGCTCCGCTCGGCTGACGAATGCGGGATAGTTGCTGAACCCCAGGAAGTGCGCCGGCGAACCGCGTTTGACGCTATCATCCGAACCGATCAGGCCTACCGAGAGCACTGGCGCGGGGGGCGACGGCATCGCCGTGACCGAAAGGTCATACACAACCGCCGGGTTTATCGCATTATGCGCCACGCTGGTGGCCTGGTCGCTGGCGCCAAGCGCCAGGACTGAAGCCTGCGCAAACCCGCTAGTTTCTTTGGCCTGGGCCGGAGCGGTCAGGCCAAGGCCTGCCATGGTGGATACGCCGGCCAGCAACAGGGCATGGCGCAACTTACCCGAGGTGTTGCCCGAATGCTTGATTGCGGGCGTGGTGATGGACTTGCTGTTCATCGAATTTACTCCCGGCCCTGGGCGCGCAGAGCGCGCACCATGTTGGCCTCGATCACGGGCGGCGGACCGTCCCATCCTGTGCGGAAGGTCGCTGCAACCTGTTCCCTGATGCTGGCGAGGCGGGCCTCGACCAGGCTGTCGGCTTCGTTGGCATCCGCGCCATAGGTGATCTGGATCACCAGCCGCTGGGCTTCGACGGTCTTGAGACCTTCGATCCGCTGGGCAAAGGCAGGCTGCAACTGGGCCGAACCGTTCAGGAAGGCGCGGGCATCGACGGCGACGCTGACGACACGGGCTTTCTGGACCCCGAAGTTCAGTTCGCTGATCTTGCCGCGCGTCAGGCGGATCGACTGCGGGTTGTCGGACGTTGGCGCATAGCCTTCCGGAATGGTTCGCGTATCGAGCTTGAGCACGAAGTTCGAACCAATCTGGGCATCAGGCACCGCGGCGCAGGTGATGTGATAGCGACCATATTCGTCCGCCGTCACGAGCTGGCCATTGACCGTCGCCACGCGGGCGGCAGGAATGCCAGGTTCGCCGTTATCCTGATAGCCATCGCCATCCTTGTCATCGAACACCTTGCCGATGATCTCCGCGCAATCGAAGATGGCGCTGGGGACGATAGACACGATGGCCTGCGCCCGGTTGGAGATTTCGGCTGCCGTCACGCCACTGCGGGCAACGGCGGTGTTGATACGGTCACCCTGGGTCACACCGGCACCAACCACGGTCACGATCTGATAGGTCGTGGTGGAGTTGCCCGCCAGCGTCTGCGCATTCCAGCGCAGCTCGCGATCAGTGACGACAGGTTCGGCCGCGACGTTGTTCACCCGTGCCGTACCAGCCACATACTTGAAGCCGGGGGGCAGAAGATCGACGACGCTGACCGCTGCACGCGTAGCACTTTCCGTGTTGCGCACAGTGATCGTGTAAGGAACCAGATCACCCGTGTTGGCCGTACGCTTGTCGCTGGTCTTGGTGACGAGCAGCGGCGTGCGGGTCAGGAAGGGATCGAGCGGAATGTGGTTGTTGACCACGTTGCCGTCACCCTGGGCGATCAGGAACGCCATGTAGTAGGTGGTGGGATCACCAGCCTGCGGAGCCGAGGGCTTCGCCACGACCGGGGCGGGGCTACCGCGTCCGGCTGCATTGAACCCGCCGGTTTCGGCCGCAATCACGGTCGAGATCGGATCGGCATAGCCCGTGGGTGCCGTCACTTGCAGGCGGTATTCCGTCCGCGCGGCGGGGCACTGGGCAGCCGCACCGGATACGATGTCGAACTGGTAGAACCCGTCCGCCCCCGTGATCTGGCTGGCCTGCGAGGGATCGATGAAGCACGCGGCAGGGATCGGCGCACCATTGGTGTCGACGAGCCTGACAAGCGCTCCGGTGACCGGCTGACGGGTAATCGCGTCATAGACCACGCCCGACGGATCGACCGGCAAGTTCTGGTTCGCCAGGGTGCCGTTGACCGGCAGCGTGGCGTTCTCGATCTTGCTGTAGACCACGTTGTTGGACGGATTGCGGAACACGATGGTGTAACCGGTGCCGCTGAGCAAATCGGGAACCGAGTAGAAGCCCTGGGCATCGGTGCGGGCTGTGCCCACCACCACGCCGCCCCGGCTGACTTCCACGATCCAGTTTTCCAGCAGGCGTTCACCCGTTTCATGCGCGCGGTTCATATTATCGTCGAAGTAGACGATACCCGTCAGGTTGCTGCGCGGCGGGACAACGGTAACCGTTATCGTCGCAATCGTGCAGTTCGTGGGGTTGAGCCGTTCGCACAACTGATAATCGAAGCTGTAGGTGGCCCAGGGCGTACCCGGAGCAACCGTGACGTTGCCCGTCGCCGGATCTAAGGTGAACCCGACCGGCAGGACCGCACCCGGCGCGAGCGTTACCGTCGCGTTGGTGGGCGTGGCCGGCTGGCCGTTGATGGTATCACCGGTGAAGGCGTTGAGCACATTGGTCCCGCCATTGGCGCTGTTAACGTCGCCGCTGGTGTCATTGACCGCCACGATGGGCGACGGGATCACCGTAACCGTGGCCTTAGCCGTGGCACAGTTCGTCGGGTTCAGCTTCTCACAGATGGTATAGTCAAAGCTGTAGGTGCCCGCCGGCGTTCCTGGATTGACCGAGACGTTGCCGGTGGCCGGATCGAAGGTCAGCCCGGCGGGAACCGTTGAACCGGCAGCCAGGGTGATGTCCACCGTGGCCGTGGTCGCAGGCGTCCCGTTGCGGGTGTCTCCGGTCAGCACATTGAGCACGTTATTTGCTCCCGTGGCACCATTGATGCCGGTTGCAGTATCGTTGGTGGCGGCAATCGGGCCGGCGGTGACCGGGACAGTGATCGTCGCCGGGGCACAGTTGGCCGGATTGAGCCGTTCACAGATCTGATAGGCGATGGTGTAGGTGCCCGCCGGCGTATTGGCCGGGACAGTCACCAGACCCGTCGCCGGATCGAGCACCGGCACCGGACCGCCAGCAATCGGCGTGGCCGGGGTCACAACCGCAACCGTAACGGTGGCGATGGTGGCCGGAGCGCCATTCAGGTTGTCATTGGGCAGGGCATCGATCACCGCGGGCGCACCCGTGCCGCCGTTGACCGGGGCCGTGGTATCATCCGTCGCCGAGATCGGCGCCGCGACAACCGTCACCGTGGCCGTGGCCGTGGCGCAGTTGGTCGGGTTGAGGATCTCGCAGATCGTATAGTTGAAGCTGTACGCGCCGCCCGCCGTCGCCGGCTTGACCGAGATGTTCCCGGTAACCGGATCGAAGATGAGCGCAGGCGGAACCGTCGAGCCGGCAGCGACCGAGATGGTCACCGTGCCCGTCGTGACGGGAACGCCGTTCAGCGTATCGCCCGGCAGCACGTTCAGCACATCAGTGCCACCCGAGGCGCCGTTGATCCCGCCGACGCTGTCATTGACAGCAGCGATCGGGGCCGCGACGACCGTCACCGTAGCCGTGTCCGTGGCGCAGTTCGCCGGGTTCAGCTTCTCGCAGATGGTATAGTTGAAGCTATAGGGACCGGCAGGGGTGTTCGGCGAAACCGAGACATTGCCCGTGACCGGATCAAAGGTCAGCCCGGCGGGGACCGTCGAACCGACGGCCAGCGTGATGTTGACCGTAGCCGTGGTGGCCGGCACGCCGTTCAGCGTGTCACCACCCAGCACGTTGAGCACGTTGCTGGCACCCGGCAGGCCATTGATGCCGCCCTGGTTGTCATTGGCCGCCGTGATCGAGGCAGACACGACCGGAACGGTGATGTTCGCCAGGGCACAGTTGGCCGGATTGAGCTTTTCGCAGATCTGATACCGGATCACATAGCTGCCCGAAGGCGTGCCAGCCGGTACATCGACCAGACCCGTGGTGGTGTTGAGCACCGGCACCGGAGCACCGCCAATCGGCGTGGCCGGAGTGATGACAGTGATGTTGAGATCACCGATCACAGCCTGCGAGCCGTTGAGCGTATCGCCGGGGATGGCATCAACCACACCCGTGGCACCGCTGGCACCGTTGACCGGCGCAGAGGTTTCATCATCGGCGGTGATCGCACCGGCAACAACCGTGATCGTAACCGTTGCGGTAGCGCAGTTGGCCGGATTCAGGATCTCGCAGATGCGATAGTCGAAGGTATACGGACCGGCAGCCGTGCCCGGCGAAACCGAGACGTTGCCCGTGGTGGTATTGAACACCAGACCGGCAGGCACGGTGAACCCTGGCTCGACGATGATCGAGACATTGCCCGTCGTTGCCGCAGCGCCGTTCAGCGTATCACCGGTCAGCACGTTGAGCACATCGCTGGCCCCGGCTGCGCCGTTGATGCCGCTCTGGCTGTCATCGACAGCCGTGATCGGCGCGGCAACAACCGTCACGGTTTCCGTGGCGTTGGCGCAGTTAAGCGGATTCAGGATCTCGCAGATGCGATAGTTGAAGGTGTAAGGACCAGCAGGCGTGCCCGGCGAAACCGAGACATTGCCCGTGGCGGTATCAAAGGTCAGCCCGGCAGGAACCGAGAAGCCAGGCGCAACCGAGATGGTCACGTTGCTGGTGGTCACGGCAACCCCGTTGAGGGTATCGCCGGTCAGGGCGTTGAGCACATTGCTCTGACCCGTCAGGCCGTTGATCCCGCCAATCGATTCACTCACCGCTGCGATGGGGGCGGCAGATACCGTCACCGTGATCCGCGCAGGATCGCAGGTGCTGGTGTCTGCCACGTCGCAGATCTGATAATCGATCGTATAGGTGCCCGCTGGCGTACCCGGAGCAACGGCGATCTGGCCGGTGCTGGTGTTAAGCGTCACACCGGGATTGGTGGCCGGAGTGATGACGGTCATTATGATCTGGGCCGGCAGCACCGCCGCACCATTGAACTGATCGTTGGTCAGCGCATTGGCAACATTGCTGTTGCCGGTCAGGCCGTTCACCGTGAACACGCCGTCGTCGTTGGCGACGATCACGGCCTTCAGGTGATCCTGGAACACATAGCCGGTGCCATCGGTCTGCGCAGGCAGGACGATGCCGCTAATGGTGTTCTCTACAGCCGTGTTGCCATAGGCAGCGTTGTTCACCGTGCCGCCCAGGCTGCCCGCGGTTTCATTGCGGTCATAATGGGTGGCCGGCTGGGTTTCGACGATGGTGTAACCGGCCGGGCCGGACGGCGGCAGAACCGGGAAGGTAAAGCCACCACCGGCAACCGTCACCGCCGTGGCGTTGACCGCATTGCCATAGATATCGGTGCCGGAAAGCGTGACGGTAACGCCCGCCATGCCCTCACCGCCATCGATCACGGCGTTATCGTTGTTATCGGCATAGACTGTACCCGACAGGCTCGCGGGGCGGATCTGCACGACGGCAGTCTGGCTGTCATTGGCCGGAACGGCATCTTCACTCAGCGGATCGCCAAAAGCGTCCAGTCCGGGCGTGATGGTGGCCGTATCGGTCAGATCGGTGGGAGCCAGCGGCCCGCTGTAGGGAGCCTGAGCCTTGGCATTGACGGTCAGATCGACGGTGTTGGTCGCACCCACCGGGAAGCTGCCATCGATGTCGCAGGTGATCGTCGTGGTGCCAGAGCAGGCAATCCCCGAAACCGTGGCCGCACTGCCGCCCGGAATGGAGCTGCCTGGCGCGGGCGACGGCGCATAGACGAAACCAGCCGGCAGCGTATCGGTGATCCGCACGCGAGTAGCGGTCGACGGACCGTTGTTGCGGAAGCGGATGGTGAATTCCACCGGTTCGTTGACGTTGCGCAGCAGCGCGCCCGTGCGAGTCTTGCTGACCACTTCAAGGTCGGTCGACGGACGGACCGTGGTGGTCTGCGTCGCACGGTTGTTGGCAGGGGCCAGATCGGCACCGGCACCGTTCCACACCGGCTGTTCGGCTGAAGTCAGCTCGGCAGCGTTGGTGAAGGTGGTCGGAGCAGAAGGCGGGGTTCCGCCCATGGTAAAGACGAGCCGGAAGATCACCTGCTTCAGCGGGTCCAGATAGTTCTGGGTGGCGTCAGCCTGGTTGATCTTACAGATGTAGTTCGGACCGGACGCGGTACAGCCGGCGCTCGGCGCAGCCTGAAGGGTCAGGCCACCGTTGGCGGCAACCGGGTTGATCACCACAGAGCTGAGCGTCATCGTCAGGCCCGGCGGCGGTGCCGGAATATCAGTGACGACAATGTCGGTCGCACGCGAGGGGCCAAAGTTCGAGGCGCGGATGTCGTAATTCAGCGTTTCATCGAAGCGCACCGGATCATCGGTCGCGGGATTCGATTCCTGCTTGGTCACGGCCAGATCGAAGCTGGGCGCTTGCATGTTGTGGTTCAGCGTGAAGAAGTTGTTGCCGGCGTTCGGGTTCGAACCGCCATTGGTATCAAGCGTGGACGTCGTCACGGTCGCGCGGTTGACCTGGGTGGTCGGCAGCGTGGCCATGGTCTCGGCCCCGAAGGGATACTTAGGCAGAACCGTGACGTTGATCTGGCGCACTTCGGTGCGAACGAACTGCCCCATGTCGCAGGTGACGGTTCCCGTCGCGACCACCACCGAACAGGTGGCACCCGGCTTCGTCGTCGTCGGCGTACCGATGATTTCAAACCGCGCGGGATCGATCACGTCGATCACCTGAACGGTGTCAGCCGGGTTCGCACCATCGTTGCGAACGCTGATGATATAGGTGGCCGGCACACCAACCCGGGCCGGGTCAGGCGTAACCGACTTGCTGTTGATCGTCATGTCGGCGCGCGGCGTAATGGTGTACTGCGCCGTATCGCTGTTGTTCAGGTTGTTGGTCTCGGTCGTATCCGACGAATAGACCGACGCGTAGTTGGTGAAGCTGCCGCTTTCGAACGGACGCTGCACCCGGATGATCAGGGTTTCGGTCCCGCCGCCGGCCAGATTGCTGAGGCTCCAAACCACCAGTCCGTTGACCGGGTTGTAGGACATCGAACCCGAAGTGGCGCTGTCCTGCGTCACAGCAGTCACGAAACTGCCAGCGTTGATGAAGTTGGGCAGGGCGTCGGTGACGGCGATCGTACGCGCGGTGTTGCCGCCGGCTGCGTTCGAAACGCGCAGGCGGATGTAGAACACGTTGTCGGTATCGGCGACCGCCAGGTTTTCGGTCCAGCCGCCAGCGTTGGACAGGCTGACATCCTTCTGGACGGACAGATCGGCGGCGCTGGTCGTCGAACGCACGCCGGCGCTGCGGCAGTCATTGCCGGTCGGGCTGGTCGGCGAGCTGGGCGTATGGGCCGAACCGGCAGTGCGGTCGGTACAGGCCGTGTTGACAACGTTGGTGTCAACCCCGGAACCAGCCGTGGTGATCAGCGTCAGCGTCTTGGTCGCGCCAACTGCCAGCGTGCCGGTGTCGGTGGTATCGCAAGTGACGACCACGCCGGCAACGCCGCAGGTCCAGGCACCCGAAACACTGACAAAGGTTTCATCGGCGCTCAGCGTATCGGTAACCCGCAGCGGCGTGCCGGGAGTCCAGCTGGCGATCGACGGACCAAGGTTGCGCACGATGATGGTCGAGGTGATGTTGGCACCAGGAGCAACCGGGCTCGGGCTTTTATACTTGGCGTAAAGCTCAAGATCAGCATTCGGCAGCACCGTCTGGAACGGGGCGATTGCCGTGTTGTTGGCCATGTCCGGATCGGCAAAGCCGCTGGGCGGTGCCACGTTGGCGGTGTTGTTGATGATCCCGCCCGTTGCCGAGGCACCGGTGACCGGGATGATATAATCCACCTGCTGGGCAGAGGACAGCGCACCGGCGGTACAGGTTACCGTCTGGCCCACCTTACTACAGCCCGATGGCATGGTGCCCGGCGTCAACGCATTGTCGATGACATCGGAAATTGCCGAACCGGCGGGAACGCTCTGCGGCCCGGTGTTGCGGATCGACAGGGTGATGTTGGCCGAACTGCCCACGGTGATGGTGGACGGCATGGACTTGATCGCCTGAAGGTCGCTGCCCGCCTGAACGTTGGTGACAACCGTGTTGGAGGTGTTGTTGAGGGCATTGGGATCAAGCACCAGAGCATCGGTGCTGGTGACATCGGCAATGTTGGAAATCGTGCCAGCAGTCGATTTGGTGATCTTGCCGGTGATGGTGATGACGGGATAGGCCGCGCCCACCGCCGGAGCCGCGCCGGAATAGTTACAGGTGACGGTGGTGCCGGCACGGCTGCAAGTCCAACCCGTGCCCGTGCCAGATTGATACTGGTAGTCCGAACCGGCCGGCAGGTTGTCTATCACGCGCACGGCGGCGGTCGGGGTCGGACCGTTGTTGGTGACGGTAAGGGTGTACTGCAACTGGCCACCGGCGATCACGCTCGGAGCGGAACCGGCCTTGACGACGGTGAGGTCGGCACCAGCACGCACGGTCGGCGTGATCGAGAGCGAATTGTTGCCGGCGTTGGAGTCCGTGTTGCCAGCCGCCGCGATCGACGCGGTCGTAGTGTTGGTGCCAGCCACCCGGGCAATCGCCTTGTAGGTGAAGGTCTGGGCATTGGCCGCGCCGCCGCCCAGCAGCGTCGGCAGGTTACAGGTCAGGGTCTGACTGCCAACCGCGCCACTTACCGAACAGTAGGACGGGAAGTTGCCCACGGCATTGATTACCTCGAAGCGATCAGAGATCGCTATCGTTACCACCGCATTGTTCACGGATGGCGCGGAGTTGTTCGCGGCGGTGACCGAGTACGTCACCTCTCCCGATACGCCGACTGGATCTGGTGTGCCGGTGTACTGCGAAATTTGCAGGTCTGCCGCGAGTGCTACGCCTCCAGTGATGAAGGCGAACAAACCGATCAACAGCCGCACAACTGCGGTAGTTTTCGAGCTAATCATGGTATTTACGACCCCTCGTTCGCCGTTAGAATTGGGCTAAACTAGATGGGCGGATATCACTTAAGTGGTTAACAGACATTGAAAGGCGGCCGTGTCTCACGGGGTGGTGTAGGAACCGTCGATCCACGGCAGGATCGGGTTCGGGTCAGGCCGCCAGAGCTGGCAGGCTGACAACGGGGTTATGGCTCACCGAGCCGATTGTTTCCAGCGTCATGTAGCGGCGCGATACCGCCCACTTGATGGCATGGACCACCCCCAAACCAAGGGGCACAATCTTCAGATGCCATCAAGTGGAGGAAGCCATGTCCGTTGTTACAATCGGTCTCGATTTGGCCAAGACGGTGTTTCAGGTTCACGGTGTCGACGCAGGCGGGATAACCATCCTGCGGCGAAAGCTCGTCCGTGCCGACATGATCGCATTTTTCACCAAACAACCGCCGTGCCTCGTCGGCATGGAAGCATGCTCCAGTGCACACCATTGGGCCAGGTTGCTTACGAAGGCGGGGCACACTGTCAGGCTTATTCCGCCGCAGTACGTCAAGCCATACGTGAAGCGGAACAAGACGGATGCCGCCGACGCGGAAGCGATCTGCGAGGCGGTCGCGAAACCGAACATGCGCTTCGTTCCCATCAAGACCGAGGAGCAGCAGGCAGTGCTGGCCCTCCATCGCGCTCGCAGCCTGTTCGTCCGCCAAAGGACGGCGACGATCAATGCCTTGCGTGGTCTGCTGGGTGAGTACGGCATCATCGCTGGCAAAGGCGTGCGACAACTTGCCTTATTGAGCGAGCGCCTCGCGACAGCTGGCGAGACGGTGGTGCCCAACGAAGCACGAGAGGCCTTACGAAGCCTTTTCAATCATATAGATGCACTGAGCGAACAACTGAAAGCTGTCGAAGTGCGGATTGTGGCCTGGCACAAGGCCAATCCTGACAGTCAGCGCCTGGCGTCGGCACCGGGGGTGGGGCCAATCACTGCTAGCGCCATCGTCGCCGCCGTCGGTGACGGCAAACAGTTCAAATCATCCCGCCACTTTGCAGCATGGCTTGGACTGACGCCGCGCATAAAAGCCAGCGGCGGTAAGGAAAAGATCGGGAGGATCAGCAAGGGTGGTGACCGCTACCTACGCACCTTGCTGATACACGGCGCGCGAGCCGTAGTCGGCACCACGTTCCGAAAGGATGTCGCTCCCAGGCCCTGGCTATCGGCCATTGTCGCGCGGCGCCCCACGAATGTTGCCGCAACAGCTGTCGCGCACAAAACCGCCCGGTCTCTCTGGGCCATGCTGACCAGGAGCGAGGTCTATCGCCGCCACACGGTTCAACCGTTGGCGGCATAATCGGCTCGGCTCCTTCAGGGGCCGACTTGCGAGGCGAAGACAACAGTATGGCGAACCGGTCTCACCGGGGTTCGGCAAAGGTCATTGAAATGATGCGAACCATTTTGAGTTCGTCCATTTGTCCGGCCGTCGATCCGCGGAAACCATAGGGGCCTGCGGCGCGTGAAGCCGCGTAACAAGGCCGGATACACGACCGCAAGATCCGAGTTCGTCAAACCAAGTCGAAAAGCCTTGCAAGATGGGGGTGGTCCATACACATCATTCTGCTCCAGCATCAGCGCGCCGACGAGGCGGACGACGGCGGCGTCATTCGGGAAGATGCCGATGACATCGGCCCTTCGCTTGATCTCCTTGTTCACCCTTTCCAGAGGGTTGGTGGACGCGATCTGCGCCCAGTGGTCCTTCGGGAACGCCATGTAGGCGAGAACATCCTCGCGCGATGCGTCCATCATGTCGGCCAGCTTCGGGAACTTTTCGCGCAGGACATCGGCGACCTGCTCCCACTGCTGGTGCGCCGCTTCGGTCGTTTCCTGCGCAAAGATCGTCTTGATCATCGCGATCACGGCAGGCCGCTGTTTGGGCGCGGCATGGGCCAGTGCATTGCGCATCCAGTGCACCCGGCAGCGTTGCTGGCTCGCGGCGAACACCTTGCTGGCGGCGGTACGCAGTCCCTTGTGATCGTCGGCGATGACCAGCTTCACCCCGCGCAGGCCGCGATCCGCCAGCGAGCGCAGGAAGGCTTTCCAGAATGGCTCCGCCTCCGAAGGGCCAGTGGCGACACCCAGCACCTCGCGGCGGCCATCGGTGTTGACGCCAACAGCGATTATCGCCGCCGTCGAGACGATCCGTCCGCCCTCGCGGACTTTGAGGTAGGTGGCGTCGATCCACAGGTAAGGCCACTCACCCTCGATCGGCCGTGCCAGGAAGGCATTCACCCGCTCGTCGATCTCGGCAACCAGACGGCTAACCTGGCTCTTCGATACGCCGCTGGCGCCCATCGCCTTGACCAGATCGTCGACCGAACGGGTCGAGACTCCGTGCACATAGGCCTCCTGAATCACCGCCGCCAAGGCCTTCTCGGCGGTACGGCGCGGCTCCAGGAAGCTCGGGAAGTAGCTGCCCTTGCGCAGCTTGGGGATCGCCAGATCGATCCGGCCAGCACGGGTGTCCCATCCTCGCTCGCGGTAGCCGTTGCGGTGATTGAGACGCCCCGGGCTGCGGGAGCCGGACGGAGCGCCAGTCCTGGCCTCAATCTCCAGATCCATCATGCGCTCTGCGGCAAACGCCAGCATATCGCGCACCAAATCGCTGTCTGCCCCTTGCTCAATCAGCTCAACAAGGGCAATTCTGTCGTCGGTCATCGTCTTCTTCTCCAGGTTCGAGTTCGCATCCGAACCCTACCAGAAGATCGACGGTGGCCACCCCATCAGGGAAACCTTCCTACACCACCCGGTGGGACACGGCCTGAAAGGCCAGATGATTTTTTGAGCATTTACACACATTTCGATGTTTGGTGCCAGTATGTGATGGTGTAAATTTGTCATCATCACAGCGGTGGGGCCTAGGCCCGACTGACTGATCTCAGCCACAAGAGCACGGTGGCGGCCAGTGCGAGTGCCGTTTGCAGCACGGCTTGTCGTATTTGACTGGCAAAGAGCGGGATTCTCGGCTCGGAATGCACGGTTAGATGCCCTTTTACTCCAGCGCATCTCTGAACCAATCAGCGTCATAGCTGCGGTCAGCGAGCATCCGCTTGGCCTTGGGCAAATCGTCGAGCAAGGCTGCGGCGCCGGTGAAATCGCTTACCTGGCCGGCCGCGATGAAGAAGCTCAAAGGGCGGCCGCTTGCATCAGTCACGGCGTGCAACTTCGTGTTCATGCCGCCCTTGGTCCGTCCGATCAGGTTCCCGAGATCCCCATTATTATTCCCCAAGGCTTGAAGCTGTGTGGTGGGCCTTGGAATAGGTTGCGTCTATCATAACGGTCTGCGGCGCGGCTTTCTGGGCGGCCAGGCCTTCCATCGTCAGAGTACACACGCGCATTCCGTCCCACCGTTTCCACCAATTATACAATGCCTTGTGCGGCCCATATTCCTTGGGTGCATCCCGCAAGCGCAGCCTGTTCCGGTTAACGAAGATGATCCCGCCCAGCACCCGTTTGTCATCGACCCGTGGCTTGCCGTTACTCTTGGGAAAATACGGCGAAAGGCGCGCCATCCGCTCGTCCGTCAGCCAATACAGGCGCTCATGCTCAGCCTCCTCGCGGAGCCTGGAGCCGAAGGCGTGCGAAGCACAATCACATCACCCTCACTCAATAGGTCCTAAGCCTAGAGATAATGACTGGGGGCCACCATAGCCTTGGCCCGCTACGCTGACGAATAATTTGCGCGATTCGCGCCCCAAAAAATCGTCGGCCGTGGCGTAAATCTCCGCCTGATTTGGTCAAAATCGCGACTATGAATGAATCATCCGCTGAAGTTTAAAACTATTATCCCGCCTGAAGCACGATCGGACTGACGTCCGCACCCATTTCTATCCTTCCATACCCGTCTCGATCCTTAGCCCTGTTATTACAACCGCAAGTGCGACTGAGTTCTATGACACCGAAAATGCCCTTGCGTCGTGTGGTTGGCCAAATAATTCTTGTGTTTAGGGGGTGCCAGAAACAACCAGCGAATGGGAAAACGTGCCATGTCCAACACTGACCGAATTATCCGCCTGAAAACCGTATTGGCTCGCACTGGGCTGTCCCGCTCAACCATGTATCGCAAGATCTCTGAGGGGACGTTTCCGTCCCAGGTAAAGATCAGCGTCCACGGCACAGGCTGGCGCGAATCTGCTATCAACCGCTGGATTGACGATCCGGCCGCTTATCGCAACGAAGGCGCAGCCAAGTGACAGCGCCCTCCGCCGAACCGATCTGCGTAAAGGTCAACGAGGCCGCGCGCATGATCGGCGTCGGGCGCACCAAACTGTACGAATTGATCGCGTCCGGTGATGTCGAGGCCGTGAAGCTTGGCAAATCGACGCGCATTATCACGGCCAGCCTTCATCGGCTGATCAGGCGGCAGCACGAGCCGGAGTAGGCTCGTCTGCCGCCTTGGCTGAATTAGAGCGGTTTCCACACGAACTGAATCGTCGGGGATTCCCATCTGACACCTGATGTGATTCACGCTGCCTGCTGGCGAAGGAGGCCGGCATGGATGGCGCGCTCGCTTTCACAGGATCTTCGGGACAGGGTTGTTTCCGCGATTGACGGCGGCTTGAGTTGCCGCGCGGCGGCGGGTCGCTTTGGGGTCAGCGTATCGAGCGCGATCCGCTGGCGGCAGCTGGCACGAGAGCATGGGCAGGCTGTTGCCAAACCACGCGGCGGAGACCGGCACTCGGCCCGGATTGAGGCGCAGGGCGCATTCATCCGCGAACTGGTGACCGAACAGGCCGACATGACGCTGGTCGAGATACAGGCGAGGCTGATCGAACGGGGCACTTCGGTTGGTATCGGCACCCTGCACAGGTTTTTCGCGCGCCACGGCATCACTCGGAAAAAAAGACCGGGCACGCGATCGAGCAAGACCGCCCCGACGTCCTGAGGCAGCGCCAGTACTGGTTCGACGGCCAGCTCGATCTGGCACCGGAACGCCTCGTGTTCATCGATGAGACGTGGACCGCCACCAACATGACCCGTAGCCATGGTCGGTGCGCCAAGGGCGAACGCCTGCGGATGGGGTACCCGCATGGCCATCGCAAGACCACCACGCTGGTCGCGGGCCTGCGCATGACCGGTATGATCGCGCCCATGGTGCTCGATGGCCCCATCAACGGCGATTGGTTCGAAGCCTACGTGGCCCAGGTGCTGGTGCCCGAACTGCGCCAGGGCGACATCGTCGTCATGGACAACCTGTCGAGCCACAAGCGCGCATCGGTGCAGACGCTTATCGAGGCTGCCGGCGCATCGCTGCGCTTCCTTCCGCCCTACAGTCCTGACTTCAATCCCATCGAGAAGGCGTTTTCGCGCTTGAAGGCAATGTTGCGCAAAGCAGGCGAGCGAACCGTCAGCGGCCTCTGGGACCTGATCGGCAGGCTCGTCGATCTCTTCAAGCCCGCAGAATGCGCCAACTACTTCAGCTCGTGCGGCTATGATCCGGATTGAGCGGAAACCGCTCTAGCCCCAGGGTTCGCCTTTCCGGCGTCCAGGAATTCCGCCCAACGCGCCATCAGATCTCGGCGCTTGTCGAAGAAATCTGTCCGGCGATAGGCGGCTTCAACCTGATTGCTCAGCTTGTGCGCCAATGCCTTATCGGCAACTTCCTTCGGGAAATCCGTTTTCTCCGCTGCCCAGTCCGTAAAGGACGATCGGAAGCCGTGAACCGTCGCTCCTGCGATCCCGTCATTGCGGAGCAATTTGGTCATCGTCATGTCGCTGATCGGCTTCTCGCCGTTTGCCGAGAATACAAGCCCGTCATCGCTGGTCCGCTCATTCAATCGCTTTTGTAGCAGTGCCACGGCGGATGGAGACAGCGGCACGACATGGGTTTCCCGCGCCTTCATGCGCTCGCCGGGAATGGTCCAGATCGCTTTCTCCAGATCAAATTCGCTCCATACCGCGAAGCGCGTCTCGTTCGAGCGCACGGCATTGTAGATCGTGAAACGCAGCGCGTCCCTGCCGGTCGTAGGCGACGCTGCTGCCAATTGAGCCATAAGTTCAGGCACTTCGGCAAACGGCATTGCTTCAAGGTGCACAGCTTTCGCCGTCTGGCGCGGAAGGCCCTTCCGCACCGAACGTAGAGAAGTCTCCTCGGCCCGCCAGCCCTTGATATGTGCGAAGTCCAGCACCGCGCCTATGCGTTGTAGCAGGCGACGGGCCGTTTCCGGGATTTCCAGCCAAATGGGCGACAGCACGGTGACAACACAGGCGCTATCCACCTGATCGACAGGCTTGGTGCCGATGTGCGGGAATACGTGGTTCTCGAAGCTAGAGATCCAGTTCGCATAGCGGCGGTTCTTCCAGCCCTCCTTCAAGGCGTCGTAACAGTCGCGCGCCGCCGTTTCGAAGCTGGGTATGACCTTGCGGGCCTTGCGCCGCTCCGCCACCGGATCAGCACCAGCGCGAACTTTGCTCCGCAGCGCCGTCGCCGCCTCTCGGGCTTCGACAAGGGACACGTCCATGGCAGAGCCAAGCCCGTAATCCCTCCGCCTGCCCTTGTGCTGCATACGCAGCACCCAGGTCGCCGCGCCGCTTTCCTTGACCAGCAGACAAAGGCCACGGCCATCTACATGTCGACCCGGTTTTGCGTTCTTCACTTTCAGTGTTGTCAGTGCCATCGTTCGAGTCCCATTCGGGGAATCTTCGGCTTTCGTTCCCACGGAAAGGCCGCCGAAAATGCTCCCACATTCGTTCCCACAAATCGGTGGGATTTCAGGCAAATGTGGGCGACCGACCGCGAACACCTTACAAGCCAGATCGGCTAATTTACAGTGTGGTTAGGGATGCCTCGGCATTGCCTGAGACAGAATTTTTACGCCTCTCCTGGGCACCATTTTTCAATCCCAAGGCATCCCAAGAGGGTCGACAAAACGGCAGAATTCTGCCATTAATTGCTCTCACCGTTCCCGTGCAGTGTCAAGCGATACCATACGGTCTGGTGCCATGAAATGCCATAAATCGGGTCGATGGCCCCACCTAAAAATGCTTCATGGCACCACATCTTTATGGCCTTGCCGACCCTCTCGCCGGAACCCGATGAGGAGAGTCGCAAATGCCGCTTACAGAGTTGCAAATCCGCAATGCCCGGACTGGCGAAAAGATCATCCAGCTTGGCGATGATCGAGGTCTCTATCTGGAGGTTCATCCAAACGGGTCAAAACTGTGGCGCTACAAATATCGACACGCAGCCAAGCAGAAGCGTCTTGCCCTTGGTCGCTATCCCGATGTCGGCTTGGCGGAAGCACGGCGGCGACGGGACGAAGCCCGACGGCAGCTTGAAAGTGGCATCGATCCCTTGATGGCGCGGAAGCGCGAAAAGCTGACAGCCGCTTTCAACGCGGCGAACAGTTTTGGCGATGTCGCCAAGGAATATATCGACAAGATGGTTGCAGAAGGCCGCGCCGACACAACGATTAGCAAGGTGAACTGGCTGCTGGAGCAGTTGCAGCCAATTGCTGCCTTTCCGATCACCGACCTTAAGCCGATGGATGTTCTAGCCGCGCTCAAGCGTATCGAGGCGCGCGGCAAATATGAAACCGCGCGGCGGTGCCGGTCTTTCGCGGGGCGTGTGTTTCGCTACGCCGTGGCAACGGGGCGGGGAGAGACGGACCCGACCGCAATTCTTCGCGGCGCAATGATAGTTCCAAAGGTCAAGCATCATGCTGCTATCCTCGAACCAGCGCAGCTCGGAGAATTGCTCCGTTCGATAGATAGCTATTCGGGTCATGCAATCACGCGGCTTGCGATGCAGGTCTCCCCACATGTCATGGCGCGGCCCGGCGAAATCCGCAAAGCGACCTGGGCCGAGTTCGATCTGGACAATGCTGTGTGGAAAATTCCCGCTGAGCGCATGAAGATGCGCCGCCCCCATGAAATCCCGTTGTCGCGTCAGGTGCTGGCCTATCTCGAAGAGCTGTCCGCATTGACGGGACCGACCGGCTTCGTGTTTCCAGCCTTTCACACGTTCAAGCGCCCTCTCAGCGAGAACACGGTCAATCAGGCGTTCCGGCGATTAGGCTATGCGGTGGGTGAGGTGACCGCCCATGGATTGCGCACCACCGCCTCAACCTTGCTCAACGAGAGCGGCAAATGGGCGCCCGACGCCATCGAGCGGTCGCTTGCCCATTCCGATGCGAACAGCGTTCGCGGCGTCTATAATCGCGGTCGCTATTGGGACGAACGCGTGGCGATGCACCAATGGTGGAGCGATTATCTCGACCAGCTCAGGCTTGGCGGGGACGTAGTGCCGTTTCCAGCGCCGGACCGAACCGCGAAAAAATCACGGTCGCACCTTAAGGCGGTTTGAAACGGCGGTGCGCGGGGCTAGGTCAAGGTCGATCAGCGTTCTCGTTGCGAAAGCCAACCGGATCGGCGATCCACTTGTTGACGGCGGACTCGCGCCAGCCAGCACCATGGATGCTGATCCTGACCTGACACGGGAAGGTGCCTTCGGCGATCTTGCGATACATGGTCGAGCGGGAGAGGCCGGTGCGAGCCAGTACGGTTTTGAGGCGGATAATTCTTTCAGGGTCGGACATGGGATGCACTTCCATTCTTTGACAGTCATTGGCTCCCCATGGGTAAAGAATTGGCGAGATAAGTTGCCCGCGCAAGTGCCTGTTGGGTGATGGTGAGCGCAGGCGGGCGAAAGGTGGCAATCTGCAATGAACGACTAGGGACGGCTATAATCGAACAGAGCCGACTATGGACAGCGGTGCGTGGCGGCGCTTTTTTCTTGATGGATTGGTCGAAATTGCCTCGGCAGCCGGAAAAACAGCTCAATTGGACGCCAAAGCTGGACAGTCGAGCCCGAAATGTTCGTCGCCATTGCCGGTATTCGACGGCCTTAATCTGAGTCCATCTCAAAGTGAGTAAGTGGTCTAGGGTGTATGGCGTCACTTGACGCCGAACGATTTTGTTGCTAGGAGGTGCCATGAAGATCAGGAACGTGATCCACAAAGGGTTGCGGCGCTTTATCGAGAATGATGACGCCAGCGGGTTGCAGCCCGCTATTGTCACCAAGGTGCAGCGTATCGTTTCCTTCCTCCAGGACATGGAGCGCGAGGAGGAGCTTCGCACCGTGCCAAGCTGGAAAGCGCATATGCTGACTGGCGACCGCAAGGGGACATGGAGCCTGTTCGTGACCAAGAACTGGCGGATGACGTTTCGGATTGACCGTCAAGATATCGAGATCATCGACCTTGACTATGAAGACTATCACTAGAACTGGCCTAGGAGCTGGACATGAACGCAATTGCAGGCATCCGCATGAAGAACCCGGCGCATCCGGGCGGCTTTGTGAAATCGGAAATCATCGAGCCGTTGGGCTTGTCGGTGACGGCGGCGGCGCAGGTGCTAGGCGTAACCCGCGCCACGCTTTCGACATTGCTCAACGAACATTCGCAGCTTTCGTCCGAAATGGCGCTGCGGATCGAAAAGGCGTTTGGCGTGTCGATGGACACGCTTATGCGGATGCAGAACAGCTATGACATCGCTCAGGCACGGAAGCGCGAGGGGGAGATCAAGGTGTTGCCATTCAAGGGATTGCCGGAAGACAATCGCGCATCGGCAACGCTTTGAGCGAAATGCAGCTGGTCATGAGCGGTTCGACAACATTTGCGGCACGCCGGGTTGAAGCCGGTTTTTCGGTAGCGGACGTTGCTGAGGAATTCGGCGTTCTGCCCGAACTTGTTTGCGAATGGGATGAGGGTAGGGCGCAGCCGCCCGCGCATATAGTCCGCTCACTGGAGACCATTGGGCGGATCGGTGCCAGCGAACGACCTTCTGGCATCAAGCCGCCGCAGGCCGAGTTCGATGCAATCCGTGACGAGGGTCCGCTATTCACCCCCGACAAGCTGATCAAATCAAAGAAGCGCGTTGCCGATCATGGTGAGGTTTTTACGCCGCCTTGGCTGGTCAAAAAAATGCTAGATTTGGTAAAGGGCGAGACCGAGCGGATCGACTCTCGTTTTCTGGAGCCGGCCTGCGGCAGTGGCAATTTCCTTGTGCCTATATTGCAACGAAAACTGGCGGCGGTGGAGCTGAAATACGGCAAGTCGGATTTTGAAAAGCGGCATTATGCGCTCGTA
>Ga0208822_1000682_pt1 | contig 25969 bp, 5 predicted proteins | sample AD_STIC08_MetaG_FD_184435 | JGI IMG/M metagenome (GOLD analysis project Ga0208822, IMG submission 184435) | Active sludge microbial communities of municipal wastewater-treating anaerobic digesters from USA - AD_STIC08_MetaG (SPAdes) (version 2) | ecosystem: Engineered > Bioreactor > Anaerobic >...
CTGTTGGAGCCTCAGGTAAATCCCTTAGTCTTTCTCTTATTTGTTCTTCTGTCACACACATTTTATAATAGTTTTAATTATTGTTATATCTCACATCAGTCCAAAGGTGAACTAAATCACTGTGTAATAGCTGTGCATTTCAATATTATTTAATTTATTCCTGCCCTTCATAATCAAGTGTAGCAATGAAGTTATCTGAGCCGTCAACACAGGCACGCAACTTGCCTCCTTCAGCCAATGTTTGGAACGAACCCGTTGTAAGTCGACAGTAGTATAGTTGCCCTGATAGCATGCCTCCAGCACCACCAAAAGCATCAGCTCCTCCCGTACAATTAGTGAATGTTCCTGATGCTGTTGCTGTGCCACCACCACCAAAAGCAAAATTTCCTCCTGTACAATTCGTGAATGTACCTGAGGCTGTACCACCACCACCAAAAGCAACGCCTCCTCCCGTACAATTAGTGAATGTTCCTGATGCTGTGCCTCCACTACCAAAAGCACCAGCTCCTCCCGTACAATTAGTGAATGTTCCTGATGCTGTGCCTCTATCACCACCAAAAGCACCAGCTCCTCCCGTACAATTAGTGAATGTTCCTGATGCTGTGCCTTCATTACTACCAAAAGCAAAATCTCCTCCCGTGCAGTTGGTGAATACGCCAGATGCTGTGCCTCCATAACCACCAAAAGCATCAACTCCTCCCGTGCAGTAATTGAATGTACCTGATGCTGTGCCTCCAGCACCACCAAAAGCACCAGCTCCTCCCGTGCAGTAATTGAATGTACCTGATGCTGTGCCACCACCACCAAAAGCACCAACTCCTCCCGTGCAGTAATTGAACGTGCCTGATGCTGTGCCTTCATTACCACCAAAAGCATTATTTCCTCCTGTGCAGTTTGTAAATGTGCCCGATGCTGTGCCTCCATAACCACCAAAAGCAAAATCTCCTCCCGTGCAGGAATTGAACGTGCCTGATGCTGTGCCTCCAGCACCACCAAAAGCACCAGCTCCTCCCGTGCAGTAATTGAATGTTCCTGAATATTCAATTAATACTCTCATTGAAAATCCCATTGGCAAGCCAACTTCAGATATATCTCCTCCCTCAAATATAGAGTTATCACAAACTGTACCTGAGAGGTTAGTAGATGGGAAATACGCAGCAGGAACATGTACCACATTTTCAAGTACAGGTTCTCCTTCAGGTAAAAAAATGCTTAATAGTAATTCTTGGCTGATTTCACATTTAGCCTTAATATTTGCAATCCTTACATCATTGGCTGTTTGTACCAACGTACCAGTATCTTGGATAGTTGGTACAGAATATATAAACTGTTTCTCAGCATCAGTTGTAAGTCCAATGATGTCCACGTATTGAGTATCCAATGTCAAAGCACCGCTTCCCAAGTCGTAAACACCCGGAGGTATGATGACACTTGCCCTGTTGGTGGCTGACAAGGCTGCCCCGTTGGGTGTGAGTGCCTTTGCCGCCGTATAAGCTGCAATAAGTGCCGCCCCATTTGTCTTTGCATTACTTGTAGTTTCAACGACAACTGCTGACTGGATGCTTAATCCACATTGTGGCGTGGAAGTCCAGTTTGAAATCAATCCAGCAAGCCTGTCAAGCTGTTTAAGAATATATCTGAGAAGCTTACTCTCAACGCTCCATCCAATTTGCTCATTCATGATTGTTCTTATTTAATGTTTTATAAAATAGTAGTCGTAGTAGTAACAGTAGAGGAGGAAGACGCAATCTTTATTATCTCGTCGAGCTTTTTTATTATCTCTCTAAGCAACTTGGCTGAAACACTCCAGCCTATTTCCTGACTTGGAACTGACATAATGATAATTTTTTAGCGATTAAACAAATTTACATTTTTATAATGAACTTAATTATAACGGCGAGAACATTTTAGACATAATATAGCTAAAGCTATATTTATTAGCGTCGACTTTCCTTCTGAATAGTTATGTCGAATTCTTCAGCAAACTTATCACTTAAAACAGCACCATATGTTAATGCAGCCTTGGTTCCAGGAAACATCCTGGATATGTTTTTTATAGGCTGCGCTTTCTCTCTTACTTCTTCAGCAGTAAGCTGATGATTAGAGAGATCATATCCTGTTATCTGCATTATAACATGATCTGTTGCCCTCATTACATCAGATATAAGACCTATTGCAGGAAACATGCTTCCGCTAAGCATCTTCTGGAATTCCATCGGATTATAGAAGAATGACAACTCCTGTATAAACCTGTCAAATACTCTCTGTGAATATCTGTGAAGATTCTTGGTTGCTCTATCTTTTTCATCATCAGGACCAATGAGCCCAAGCGCAAAGGAGGCGCTAATGAATGAAAGCAATATTGTCAACTCCCTCACCTGATTAGACAGGTTTATCTTTATCATGTCTATGAAATCTTCCCTTGACATTGTAAGAGGCTTGCCTGTTCTGTTCTCATATTTTACAGAATACTCCTCGTACATATTATTGAGAGTAACTATACCCTTATCGTTCATTTGAAGGATGTTCAATATATGATTCCCTTTATCCTTGATAGATGAGCCGAGGAGACCAAAGAACAATCTTACTCTTCCTATGTCGTATTTCTCACCTGTTGTAAGTTCATCGTCAACTACCTCCACGGAGAAGTCATCGTTGACCTGCCTGAATTCTCCAAACCTTGTATCAATAAGCTTGGGAATCCAGTTCTTGAACACCATCATAGACTTTGTCCATACATTCAGTGCCATATTATTAAGGTCAGAGTCAGATAGACCTCCCGTAGCATTCCTTGATATCCTTCTTGTAAGATTGGTCAACCTCTGTATCTCATCCCTATTTGAGAGATCTAACCCAGGTATGACCAACTTGCCGTTCTCAAGTTTCTTAGTGGAATAGATTGACCTGGTCTTCTTCAGCTCCTCGATCTCATTGTCAATCATCCTTTTTGACTCTCTATACCGCAGGCTTGATTTATATCTGTCAGCATATTTCTTCTTTACATGTTCCCTTATACTGACTATCTTCCCGTTCTCAACCATCATATTCTGAAGAAGAGTGATAAATATTGACTTCTCTACATGAAGTTCAGGTACTCTCATGAATATCATTATGGCATCAGAAAAATTACCTCTCGTCAACCTGCTTATACCAGCCTTCTTTAATCTCTCATACACAGGATCGTCCTTCATAGGCATGAATAGGTCATTCAGTTGTATGAACATCTCTCTTTCTTCATTACTCCTGAACCTGTTTCCTATCAAGGTTGTTTCATTCTTAAAGAATTCAGATGCAAGGAAATAATTGCCAGCCTGCGTAGCTACCTGTATATTGGTTCCAAACAAGTTTGCAGCTCCTGATATGACTTCAAATCCCAGTGTCTTTAACTGGAATGCCCTGTTGATAGCATCTATGCTCTTCATAAGTGAGGTTGCAGAGGGATTCTCGTCCTCCTTAAATACTTCTCGCCCTGCAACTTTATTTATGCTCTTCTTGATATAGTTCGCTACAGCACCTTTACCGAGAGGAGTGTCACCGGAACTTAATGGATACTTCTGGTCATACAACATTGCCCGTAGAAATACGTCGAACATCCTGGTGTTTTCCTCATTTCCTTCCTGTTCTTCTATACCTCCGTTAGGCTTATGCACTACGTCCCCATTCTTCGCTGTGTTGAGATGCTTTTTAAATGTCTCTATTGTTTTCACGAGTTGTAACTGTCCTTCAATGTCAGATAGGTACTTGTATTTCTCCATATGATTGATATATAATATCATATTCTTGAAAATATCCTCGCTTACATTATCGTAGCTTCCGTCCTCACTACTTATGTCATAGGTATAATACTTGGGTATAGCATATTCATACTCACTAGTAAGCTCATTGATCTGACCATAACCTACATCACCAGCCCTTAGCGTGAGTTCCTTGCTCCAATTTTCTACGGCAGATAAGCTGAAGTCCCAGGCCAGGCTCTCAGCCATTCCCTTTCTTACGAAAGGAAGGAATGTGGAAGCCACCCTGTTTGATATATAGCCTGCATCTACAGCCTTTTCATTCATCCTATGAATAAAATTGTAGAGAGCGAATAGGTCTTCATCCCTTTTTATCTCCTTATATTCGTCAGACTCCCACTTTTCAAGAGGATGACGTTTAAGCAAATAATTATTCCACCCGCTGAAATCATCCCTTGTAATGTCCCACTTTCTCTTCTCCTGTAAGACCAGGTCATCTATAAGATCAGGGTCACCTTCATACAGACTTTTTATCCTCTCTATTCTCTTCTCCAATAGTTCATTAGCATCTATCTTATACGCATTGATATCAACATTATCGTACAACCATTGCTTGCTTCTATGACCTTCAAGAGCATTGTCTTTCATGTCATCATAGAACTTCTTCTTATACTTGTATATGAGTTTATTTACATGCTTGCCTTCAACGCTCTGATATATCTTATTCACTAATTCACGCACGTTGCCCCCTCTATCCATCAACCTCTTGCGTAATTCCATCAGCTCATTCACTTCAGCAAGTGCATCTTGAGTAGCCTTTGCCTTTGCATTGATTACAAGCTTAAATAGTATCTTGAGCGACGGCAATGGAAGATCTGACACTCCTCTGAAGGTAGTGGCAAGTCCCTTGATAATAGCATTGGGACTAAGAAGTCCTGATACAAGGTTCCTCAGACCTACAAATTTATCGGCAAATGTTTTTGATATCTTCACGATGTCATCATATGAATCGTTGATAAGATCTGCCTGATTTCTTATCTTTTCAAGGGCATCTTTTCTTTCTCTTAAATCATCTTCATCATATTCATCACTCTCTTCCATGGAAGGAGAGTATATGAACTTGCCTAAGTCCCTATCTATTGTTCTGAATACACCTGCTATAGCTCTGTAATCTCTAAGCCTCGCTGCAAACTCCGACAACTCCTTATTGTCAACTTCATTATAGTTGGAAGGCTTATCCTTGTACATTGTCTTCCAGTCGTTGATTATCATCTCACCTTCCTTTCTCATGAGAGATATCACTTTGATAAGAGGAGAGAGATTACCTGATCCCTGTATATGACGTATAGCAATTCTTATAGCATTGAGCTTCTCTATCTTAAGTTCTCTTTCTTCCTCATCAGTTGCTGTCTTCTTAGATATCTGGGCTATTACAGAATTAAGCTTTGCTATTAGACTATCAATTTTTTCAAATCCTTCACTTCCTTCAAGCAACGTCTCCACTGATTCCCTTTCCTCAGAAACAGGCATCAGTACAAGTTCTTCTATCTCTGTAGTGTCCAATGAACCTATCTTTATTCCTGTAAGCTTATGCACGCTTCCGGTAACTCTGGGGTCTTTGTATTTTATATTAAAGAGTATAGGAATGGCTCTTACCATTCCAAAGCTCTTCGCTCCATAATTCTTCATCAATATATCCCTGTACCTGCTGAGCTGTATATTATATGCTTCCTGTTTAAACCATGGAATGTCAGAATAATCCTTGCCTACAGCAAGAAATTTCCAATCAAGTATATGAACCTTCCCATCTTCTTCTACAATCATTAAGTCTATTGTCCCTGCTTCCTTTTGTAGATTATCGTATACCATGACTTCAGAGAATATCAACGGCTGCTTTCCGTTCTTTGTATACTTAGTCATAAGATCAACAAAGTAATTCTCAAGCTTCTGATAGATAGCGGCATCAACAGGATCCGTTATATTAGAACGATCACCTGGAGTAGCTCTTCTTGTACCATCGCTATTATAATACCTACCGTGTATTTCCTCCAGATAAGAGTGTCCTTTTATACCATGCTGACGTTTAAACTCATTGAGTTCCTTCTCCTCCTTGGTAAAATCCTTATCAGGAAACCTTTGCCTATACCATTGTTTTACCCTGTCAGTAACCCTCTTCAGTATCCTCTCGCCAGTAGCCACCATTTCATACCAGTTGTTCGCCTCCTCTGTATCCATAAACATAGGATCAATTGGTTCGGTGCTGACAACCTTTCTTATCATAGCTTTGGTATCCAGTATCCTTCGCTGTATCCGCTCTTGTTTCTCACTTAGCTGAAGGAATATTCCCCCCTCCAAATCAGCATACTCACCTACATTTGCCCCTACTATTCTTTCAGCAGCCTTCTCAAAAATATCTATGTCACTCTTCTTATAAAGGCTCCTGAACCAATCCAATATCTTCTGCCACCAGCTTCTTACCTCACTCCTGTTCACTTCATCCATCAGTTCAGGAAACTCTGTGCTTCCCTCACTCTCATTTATTATCACCTCAGCAATAAGCTTATCGACAGCTTCTTTCTTTATCTTTCTTATGTCAGGCTTACCATCAAATGTCTGATAGTTCGGATTGTTCTTGTATGTTTCATATACCGCGTTATATATCTTGAACTTCCCTATCTTGGCAATCATTTCAGTAACCAGCCTCGGATTGGTCTGCTCAAGAATGGCTGTAGCTACGTGGACCACCTCTTCAGTAAGTGCTACATCCTCCTTATTCTCAGCTACGGCAACTATCTTTCTGGTTATGTCAGCAAGAGCGTTTACTCCCCTTGCCTGCACTTCAGGATTTCCCTTTAGATAGGTTGACAGGGACTGTATGTCAATTCCCATCTTCTTGGCTGCCTGTTTTACTTTCCCAAGAGTAACTTGTGAAGCAGAAGACATAGGTATATCTTCAAGCTGATAACTAAGCTGAACATTCCCGTCATACTTATCCCACAGATAATATGCAATATCTTCACCTTCTGTATCTACCAGTTTCTTCCAGTCTGGGTGTGATTTATTTGGACATGTAGCCATTTAGCATAACTTTTTTAATATTTTACCAATCTCCGCAGGATTATATCCCATCTTTTCCATCATAGCTGACTTCACATCTGCTACTTTATACTTCTTACCGTTCTTCAACTTAACATGCGTTATTTTCCCCGCTGTCTTGAATATCTCAAATGGTACGGCCTTCTCTGTAGGAGCAGCTTCCTTAAATCTATCCTTGAAAGCTTTCTCGTCAGATATATCCTGACCCTTTGTATTCCTGAACTTCCAACCTTTAGGGGCAAGTATCATAGTTGGTATACCTAGTCTCATTCCAGCTTTAGCACCAGCTTCATCAAATCCAGTTTGACCACCTGTTCTGATAGATAATATCTTATTCTCAAGTTCAGGAGATTCAACAACAGCCTTTAAAAGTTTATAAGTAAACTCATCTACCTCTTCTTGAGTATATTTACCTTTCAATGTATAAATACCATTACCTGCTATATTAAGAGTGCGTGCTTTTACAGAATTTAATTGCTCGACAATCTTATTAACTCTATCCTTTGTAACCGTTAATTTATTTGCGTCAATGGCTATGTATTTCTTGCCCTGTTGGATAACAGAATTCTTGGTAAGCTTTTCACCTGCACTGCTAAAGTTAGCAGCTATGGCAATGGTTGCATCGGCGGACGCATTTTTCTTTGTTCTCTCAGCATAACCCGATGAAGTATCTTCTTCAAAGTGAATAGTTTCACCTAAAGGTAATCCTGTTGCCTGTGAGTAGTCTTCCAGTATATCCTCCTTACCTATTATATCGTAGACATCTTCAGGCTTCATCCCTGAATCAATGCTAATAATATAATCGTCACTCACTTCATTCACCTTTATGAAGCCGTTGTCTATGACAGACTTCTTGGCATGATCGTAGAACTCATTGGCTCTGCGACCATCTCCCCAAGCGTTAATTGCAACATATAGATGCTGTTCAACAAACTCCCCGTCAGCTCTCTTGTATCCAGTTAACAGAGGATTGCCATAACTATCCTTTACCTTCCTGAACAAGCCCTTGTTAATATAGGAATAGTCTGCCTTCTCTCTCATCTCAGACTTTATCATTCTTACAGCCTGACGCTTTCCCATCTTCGGATATATATCCTTCCAATTCTCAGGAAGAAGATCATCCTCTTTCTCCCATGAGTAGACAATATAATCGGAATTGGCTTCTCTGGTATTGCTCCTTACTGCCATCACAGGAGGTATATTACCATCCTCTACTGCCTTCTTCAAATCTTTATTATTGAGAAGCCACATTGCAGGATTGTATCGCTTGCCATTAACTGTATCAATCCATGCAGCCTTCATTGAAGGCATTACATGGTCATTGTTCCAATTGTTGCGATAGAATACGCCAAGATCTATGAATTTATCGAGTGCAGTTATTTCACTCAACTTGGACAGTGTGCTATGATACTGGGCCTCAAAGTCTTCATAGGGAATTACCGAAGTGAACGATATGCTTGACCTGGATAATCCACTCTGTAATATGGCTAGTTCCACTATATTATTATAGAGCTTGCTCTTATCTTTCAAGTAATCTTTTATCTCCCTGAATGCCCATATTATCATATTCTGGTCATACACCTTGTTTTGCAGACCTCTGATAGACACATTATTCACAACCATATCTCCGGCTCTTGGAGAAGCAAGAGGTTTTAGTATGCCATCAATACCTACTATATGATTGTCACGCAATACATGAGTAGGATCCTTTTCTATCTCTTTCATAAGAAGATGGAGGTCATTTGCTACTCCTCCCTTCTCTATCATTATCCTGAATATGTCCTCGTTCTTTCCCGTTGTAACCTGTACAGCATAGTCAATTATATCATTGATTACTTTCTGTGCAATCTGTACGAAATCCTTGTCATTCATGTCAGTATAAGACTCAAGCACCGACTCAGCAACACGTCTTACGTTTTTCTTATCAGATTCAAGTATCTCGGCAAGTGCATTTCTTATATCCTTTATCCTCATACTCAACTTCCCTATGAATGAATTGGACAGCAATTTATCAACATCGCTTATGATTGATTTCTGAGCCTTTTCAAGCTGTTTGAATTTCTTGAATATAAGGAACGGATCATTAAAATTAGCTGTGTCAAAGTTGCTCCCCTGAGTTACATGGAACAAATGCTCTGCCATCTTTGCATACTTCAGAAACTCAACAAGCATCAGCTTTTGTTCAATCTTCTCCTGGTCACTCATCGCAGTAGATTCCTTGTCGAAAGTACGCTCAAGAGTCTCAGTGGCTGGAATCTTGAAATTCCTGCTTAACCCACGCAATGACTTTATTGTTTCATACTTCCCTGACTTATCAGCATAGTCTTTAAAGGTAGATTCTACAAAGTCTTCCATGAATAACCACGAGTAGCCAGCAACTTCTATTGACCGTAGATAATCGCGTATTATAGGTTGATTCATGAAATAGGCAATAGTATCTATGGGCACGCCTATCTTTACAAGGAATAACCAAGTTGATACTACGTTAGGAGTAGCTCCCATCTCCATAATCCAGGGCCCTTTTGATATATCAACATATCCGTCGATGAACTGAGAGATGATGTCAGATATATATTGGCCATCTGCATTCTTTGACATTGACATTACTGCCACATCACCTAACTCTTCTATCTTTACCTTATTATAATCCCTGAACCTCACTATGGCGTCATCCAGCCACATCTTGTCAGTGTCAGAAACCTTGCTTAGCCTTCTTGGATCAATAAAGATGAACTGTCTTTGATTGAGTGAGTGATTAGTTTGGTTCACAGCAGTTATACCAATAGCGTACTTACCTGTAACAAATGCATGCCTTAACCTTGTCATGAACGTCCTGTCAAGCATGTTACCTACATCCTCATAGTCAAAGCTGGACCCAGTAAGCCTCTTTGATATCTTTTTAGACAAGGCCTTAAGTTGGTCAGCAGAGTTCGGCGTGGTTAACCTTTCAAAATTAGCATCATCGGAAGTAAGTTTCTGCATCGACTCTATATACCTGTTCTCTAAAGACTTCCTATACCAACTGTATGCCTTCCTGTCTGCAATCTCGTCCTGCAAATCCTCATTAGTGAGATCCTCATACTTCTTATTGAGTCTCTCTATCCTTTGCATGAATATATCCTCAATGACCCTTACGGGTAACTCACCATCTATCAAATCATCCTCAAACCACTCCTTGAATATAGGAAGCCATTTCTCATAAGTCTTACTGGTTGCTCTACCGATGGTCATATCGCCAAACAGCTTCAGTTGTTCATCCTGTTTAAGAATCTTCATCATTACTTCAACTGCCTCTTCATCGACCTTGACTACATCCTTGTAGAATTCTTTCATCTTGGCCAATGCATCATTACCCACACCGAAATAAGGGATAAGTCTTATATCACCCTTCTTATCCTTGAATATATTCTTAAGGTAGATGGTGAGTTTGTCTATGTCAAAGTCAGAACCAGTCTTCTGTACTATCGCAGAAGGAACAACTACTGAATCCCCAAATTCCTTAGGAAGAAATCTCTCTACAACGAATGACTCAATGGAGTTCTGCTTCTGGGTGGGAATACGATAGGCTACTCCAGACAATATCTTTTGACCTTCTTTTGTATTATTCAGGTAGTCAAGTAATTCCTTGTCCGAGAGATTGCTATCGAACCACCTCGCTATCATTATTCCACAGACATTCTTACCATCTTTCTTATAGAAGCTAAGAGTATCAGAGACATAACCTTTCTTGCCATTTATTTCAACTTCCTTAGCCTTCACTTCTTCCAACGCACTAGATGGAACCTGTACCTTCATCGCTCCGTTTATCTTCTGAGACATTATCTCCTTGTCGGCAATAGAGTAGATGATATTCCTTATCTGCTGATATGCAGGAGTAGCTTCAAGTACGCTCTTGCCATCAATGAATGCCTTCAGTGCATCAATTATGTTATCGCTTACCTCTCTCTTGAGTATCTCGGCCATAAGAGTATTGTGAGCTAATGATCTATCTGCAATGCTGAATTCTTTTTGTCGCTTTTCTCTATTATATGTCTCCGTTATGCCTAGTCTCTTGAGTGTGTTATAATAACCTATCGTAATGAGTCCTTCGAGTAACTTTTGATTCTCCATTATTTCAGCATACAATGGAGAATCTTCCTTCCTTTTATCTTCAGACAATTTTGTCCATGCCTTGAATCTTTCTTCAAAAGTTCCAGTGGGATCAAAATCAATAGGCACACCAGCTTCAAGAAGGTCCATCGTAATAAGCTTCGTAATCTGAGTACCTCTTGTTACATCATATATGTCCTTTGACGGAACCTCAGACTGAATACTCATTATAGAGAAAGGAACATTGACTATTGACTCATTTGTATAAGGCAGGGTATTGAAATTGCCATCTCCATCGTAGAAAGCTTGGGGAGAAGCTGCACCAACCTTCCTGCTATTCTCAAACACCACATAGTCTATCTTCTCATTGATCATCTTCTGATAAAGCTTCACCATATTCGACGTCTTCTGATCTCCTGCTCTGTTTATGGCATCAGCAAGCCTCCTTGACATCGGATAGAGAGCATACTTGTCAAGGACAATCTTATTATATGCTACATCGGATACCTGAGTCCCTGATACTATAGGTTTAATATTAACGTATGCACTCTGTACGTGAGGATTACTTTCTTCATACTTGAGAAGTTCTTCTTCGGTAGCTCCTTCTTCCACAAGCTGTTCATAACCCATGTCATGTATATACTGCAACTCTTCCCGAGTCCCCCAATTTCCAGCCCTTATTCTGAAATGCCTATAGGCAGGAAAAGTTATAATTCCTGCACCATCGGTCTCCTTCCAATCAGTCATGTAATCTTCAAGTTCAGTAGATATCCCCTGTATATCTTTATAAGTTGTTGTCCTAAAGTGATCACGGGTGAAGTCTGTCCAACCTATACCGTTCTTAACAAAGCCCTCATTCCATATTCTATTCATAAGAGCATTCATTCTCCTCGAATTACCTACAATAGACTGTCTTGGAGAGAGGAAGTTTTTGATCCTCTTTAGTTCATCTGCATACTGGTATGGATCTGAGTACAACAGTTTATGAAGCTCTATATTGGCTATCATGTAGTTCACATTAAGATAGGTAAGCTTCTTATTAAGTTCGTTGTCTGAAGTACTGTCTTCAATATCTACATTATCGAACGTATAATCATTGTTATCATTCATACGTAGTATGCCGTACTTTGTAAGGAACTCTTTCAATACATGGTTCTGATCACTTATATACTTTGATACAGCCCTGTTTATTTTGAATTCATTGTTCTTATATACTTCCTCACTCGTCGCACTTTTATCACTGAGTACTTCCGAATGAAGTTTGTCTCCAAGTATGGCCTTGAAAAATCTCATCTCCTTGGAATTTCTCCTCCTGCCGTCAGAGAATTTGGCCATCGAATTCTCTCTTAATTCATTTTCCCTGACTAAGTCAAGCTCTGAAATAAAGTAGTTCTTGAATATGAGATTTACAGTAGCATTGCTCTCTCGTATATTCTTGAGACTGACAGCTTCTCCCATATATATGGCATGCTCCATAGAAGCATCTCCAGGAACCAGATTTAAGTAATAACCTTTCAGGTTAATATTCAGTTCCTGTATCATTCTTTCCTTCTGAGTCAGCTTGGCAGACTCTCTCCTTCTGCCTCTGGCTATGTTATCTATCCCACTTATATATGCTACAGACAATAGCTTCTTCGCTTCATCATTATTCATTCTGCTTCCATCCCTCGCAAACATCCTCTTTATAATGTCAGAGCCTTTCGCAAATGAATCTGTCCACAAGTAACTATAATGAGTACCCATAAGAGTTTTCTCAGAGAACTTATCAAGTTGACTGATAAAGTGATATAGGTCACTGGCAGGATTAGTACCTATAAAACCTTGAGTACGTTCATTATTTACATTGAAGAAGGTGGTGTCAAATTCAGGATTATTTATACTAGCTTGTATATAGGCGAGATCCAAAAGACGGTTATTCATCTTAAGTACCTTTCCTGATATTGTAACCAGCTGATCACTATCATATATACTCTTTCTTATCCCAGCAACCGCCTCCTTGAACATTGTCATTTTATCATATGGAAGGGCAGTTACTTGTTTCTGATTGAAAACTATTCCTATATCGGAGAGAAATTTTATCATTGCAGGTATACTGTCAAGCTTAGTAGCACTTATAGCTGATTTGTTTCCGCTATATACTTTCTTCTTGCTGTCATACTTAAAGTACTTGCTCTTATTTTTAGCAGCAAGTACCATCTTAGCTACGTAGTCATCCCTAAGTTGTGCAGCAAATGTTGAGAGATGAGTATCGCCGACGCTTATCTCACCATTGTCAAATATAGTTATAGTCTTTACCTCAGGGTTACTCTTCTTCATAAGAGTATAGAAAGAGGCAAGTAACCTCTGACTATGTTTATTCCTTATATGAGAGAGGTCCACATTATTCACATTCACTTCGTATGACCAATCTCTCTTGACAATTCTTTTATATAACCCCCGATAATTAGGGTCATTCTTTGCCATCTCTCTCAACTTCACCACCATATCTTCTACGCTAGTAGCATTATGAAGATTTCTGAGAAGAGATGCCCATACCTTGCTAAGAGGTATAAGAACAGGGCCTCCTACACTGGATACTTTTCTGACGCCACTTGAATCAAGTTCAGGAATAGTTGATAACATCATCTTGATAGCTGAAGAAGCCTTCTTTAAATGATCTATCTTGGTTGCATCAATGAAGTCGCTCTCACGAATTTTATTCTCATCCTTTATCTGTATCTCATCATTCTCATCAAACTCTATATCGTACTGTCTGAGAAGTTCCTGATGCCATCTGACAATATTCTCCCACTCAAGAACAACCTTTTCCATAAATTCCTCACGTTGTTCTTGTTCCATGCCTTTAGTCCCAGCCGCAACCCTCTTTAACAGATATTCATACAGTTCAACCTTATTCTTTTCTATATGCTTCTGTAAGTTAAACAGGTTCTCATCTTTTTCTATAAGATCAAAGATGGTGTAATAAGTCATGCTCTGCAATATATCATTCACATTCTTATCCGACAGGTCAGTGATTTTCTCTCTCAACTCGTCTTCAGAAGAAGCAAATGCATCATCTATGTCGATGATCCCAGCTTTACCAAACGAAAGGTTGGAAGCATACGGTATGTTATTCTTGTAAAACCCTGTATTTATATTGTTGAACATCTCTTCCACCTTGGATGCATGCTCTCCGAAGAAAAACTTCCTAATGATGTTAACAAGGTCTGAAAAGAGTTTCAGTATAAAAGGCCTTCCTGTATCAGGCTTAGGAGGTATCTTCTTATACTGTACATAGTCACGGAACTCCTCTGCAAGCTGTTCCTTTATCTGTTGAGAAGTAGCTTCGCTATATCGTACAGTATTACCGGTAGACCTGTCCGTAAACATTCCTCTTCTCCGTTTGAACTCGTCAATAATGGCCTGTTGTTCCTCAGGAGAAGCCATACTCTTCCACACAACCTCAAATACCTCATGATATATGGTGCCAACTTCAGCATTCTCATAAACATATATGGCAACATCCTTAAACATACCCCACGCTTGCTTGCCGTTGGTAGTACGTATGATATTCTTTACCCTGTATACAGGTACGTTGGGGAAGTTAGTTTTTAACCAGCTTTCTATTTTTGGCCAGGATTCCTTCTCAAATTTCTTTTCCTGTTCCTCAATTCTTATTCTGTATTCTTCCTTATTGTTATCTTCCAGCCCCTTTACTTCATCGAGTAAAGTACGCACAAATCCCCTTACCTCACTAGATTTTCTCTTGAGATCACCAACCTTAAATCCCCTCTTCTCTTTTGCTGGAGTTTCTTCCTCAGGTTCTACTTCTTCTGCTTCAACTTCTTCAACTTCTGCTTCAACTTCTGCTTCAACTTCTTCTGCTTCAATTTCTTCTGCTTCAATTTCTTCTGCTTCTTCTTCTCCAGCTTCTTCAATTAACTTTCTCTTGAGATCAGCAATACTATATCCTTTTGCTCCTCTGGCTACTCCAGGTTTAGTTCCTTTCATCTTGTCAAATATCTTATCTGCCAAGTCTTCAAGTACCGCCTTGACGTCACCCTTAGGTAATATCATTATTTTGCCATCCTCGTTAAGCGTATAGTATATTTCATTCTCATTTCCTTCTTCATCTTCAACAATATATACGTACTCTTCGCCAACTTCAGGAGTCTTAGCTTCTTCAGACTCTGCATAAGCTACTACAACCGCCTTTAAATTTTGCTTAGCTTTAGCTATGGCCTCATTTTTAAGCGTTTCATCATCGACAGTTTTTTTCTTCTTCGTTTCTTCAGGAGCAGGTTTCTCCTTCTCCTTTTTCTTAGATGGCTTGCCTGCTACTATCTTTTTCTCAGGACCATTCAATACCACCTCACCACTATTGTCCTCAGTAATGAAGTAGATAGCGTTCCTATTCGTAGAGTCTTCATTCACAAGAGGCTTCATCACCGTGGTAAGAGGAACATTACCTATGGCCTTACCATTTTCAGGGTCATTTTCATCCTCAGCTATAAACTTATTGGAAAGAAGGAAGGCCTGATAGTTAATCCATCTTCTACTTTCTATATTACCAAGATCGTCAACGGAAAGGAACTCAGTATAAGGTTCATTAAGATCCTCTATCTTGTTCTTTTTTACGTTGATGTACATGTTCTCAAGAATGCCTATGATGATATCTCTGTTCTTATCTAAATCTTTTGGAGTAAATGGAAAAGTCTCACCTTTACCTGACATCTCAAGTACAAACTTCCCATTCTCATCAACTTTCCAGAATACACTACTGTATCCAGGTTGATTTACAGGATGTCCCCAGTATACAACTGATTCAAGCCACTGTACGAGAGGAAGATTCCGCTCGTTTATTTTCTTTGTCTTCTTATCAATAAATCCTATGTCAGGGTCCACCATATTTTTTGCAATAAGGTGGATGACATTAAATATTGTCTCAGCTTCCTTTCTTGTATGTTTCCTGCTCTGGAGGGGCACATCACCGCTGGGAGTCCTGAAGAAAGGAACACCCATCTTACTTCTATACGAAGTAGTACCATTGGTTACAACTTCCCCTGTATCAAGAGTAGGTACATATATAAGGGTTTCCTTATCGAAGTCAAACTCAGTAGCAAGTCCTGCATCCTCTACGGAAGTCCTCGTTTTATAGTCTATTTGATTTCTTCCTTTCTCATTCTTTACAGGTTTACCATCCTCTCCCATGACATAGGAATAATCAGGAAACCCGAATGATACGCTTACTTTAGTATATGAAGCAGAAAGATCCTCTTTAGTCTCCTGATTCTTACTTTTCTCTATTGTTTCTTTTCTGAATTTGGCATAATATTCTAAGATAGAGGTCTTGTCAGCATCACTTGTAGATGACCTGAACATGCTTCCTTCTCCAAATTCCTTAGACCATCTTAATTCCTTCCTAGGAAATACCTGATATATCACTCCATCCAAAGGATTACCTTCCAAAGGTTCTCCATTCTCATTAATCAGGACAGCTTCTTCTCCACTAACATCAACCATCACCAATGCTATTATATCGTTCTTGTCGATATCTACATCAGGATTCTCTTGCTTAGCGTCATCCACAATAAAGTCCATAAGACCGTCTAGTCCCAGAAGCTTCTCATTCTGTGAAGTTATATACACTCCACGTATGTCGTCCTTGTTCTCAAACTTGTTGAAGTTGAAACCAAACTTGTTAGCTCTTATCTGATGAGGCTTACTCATCCTGGTGATGCCCATTGTAGCTCTCCATATGATATTGTCAGCCTTTTTTGCATCAGGTTCAAAATCATCGCTATCATCATGTTCCCTAGTGGGCACAGATGTCTTGTCTGCTGTACCAAGGGCAGCTTCTATTAACTTCTTGTCATTCTCTATTTTCTTTTCCTCTATTCCTGACTCTACATAGTCTTGATAAGCCTTCTGAAACTTATCCAGGATGATTTGCTTAGCTATCAACTCCTTGCGAGCTCTTTCATACTCCTGTTCCAATGATGTCACCTCTGAAAGAAGCTTATTAAGCTTTTCTTGATTCGGAGTTATCTCAAAGTCCTCAGTTACAGCAATAAGCTGTTCCAAATCATTCAGATTTTTAGCGTAATCGGGCTTTTTCTTTAAGAAGTTAGGATTGGCTTTAATAAAATCTACCCATTCCTGACCCATTCTTGCTGGAACTTTTGGATACTTACTCTTAAACTCATTGACAAAATCAACAAGTAGGTTTATTGCCTTTTCGATAGCAGAGGATATTGAATTAACCAACCTACCTAATGTATCTATCTGAGCCGCTGTATTCTCCATTCCCTCTTTTATCAGCTCAATCTCATAGCCAAGTTCATAGACAATATCTTTTGTTGGAATATCAAGTTGTGCAATGTTCGATTGTGCATCTTCCAGATAAGCCAGAGCAATATCCAACTCATTGCTTTCTATTTCCAGCTCCTGTATTTCTGATTCTATTTCTTCTTTAGCCTTGTTAAGACGCTTCACTGCATCCATAGCCTTCTTAATTGAAGGCTTGAAAAATAGAGTGCCCTTCTTGGTAACTGTTACAGGTTCTTTCGACTTCTCAATCTTTTTATTGAGTTCGTCAATATCATCTAATATATCTTGTATGTTCTTTCTATGATTCTCGATTAACTTATTGGTCTTTTCCTTTCTTTCCTTAAGTTCATTATACAAATCAGTTACTACTTGTTTCCTTCCTTCATTGGTATTCAGCTTATATATGATTGCCTTCTCAGGAGTCTTCTTTAATTCTTTCTGTCTCTCTATCCATCCTTTTTCATCTGCCGTCAGTTTTTTTCCAGTAGTAAACCTGCCTTCTAAGTATTGTCCCTTCGGTTCAAAGTCTTCAATATCTATAGGAAATCTCTTTGTATAACCTTTACCCTTTGTACCTTTCCTGTATGTGAAATAGAGCTGATTCTTAGCTGAATCATACTCCAGTCTTCCCTTCTGTCTCTTCCCTCCCTTCAGTTTCTGCCATATGACAGTATTCCAGTTGGTCATGAAGAACTGTGCAGTAGGGTTATTCCTAACAGTTGAAACCTTTCCGAGCTTGTAGTCCTCAAGCAACTCAGCATCTATCTCCCTTACTCCTTTAGTATCCTGTATGGTAACCTTCTTACCGTCTTCACTAACAGACAATATCTTCAGCCTTGGGGCCCTGTATACCTCATTACCATATTTATCATGTTCAACTACTTTCCCAAGGAAATATTCCGTTCCCACTTCTATGTCCTTCTCACCAGTGGCAGTCTTTATTTTTACAGTCTTTACTTCAGGTTCTCTTTGTTCTTCAGGTACATCTTGTATACTGATTTCATGGTATTTATGAGGGTTCTCCTTCATGTCAGCATATTCTTCCATGAACTTCTTCCTCCTAAGTGTTATTTCACCCAGACTGTCGAGAGCTTCTCCAAGATCATCCTTATCAAGAGTATTCATCGACTTTATCTTAGAGGAAGCTTCGTTGAATTTTTCAACATTACCCTCTACCAAGTCTTGCATTATAGTAGCTACATCAACATTTGCAGGTGAGAGCTTGCTAGACAGTATACCCAGCCTTCTGTCATAGTCTGCAATCTTAGTAGTGGCATACACCATCTTATCAATTACATCATCAGAATACTTCCTTTTCTTATCAGGAGTGAGCTGTCCGGCATACCTTATATTAAGAGACTCATACATCACCTTCATGTTCTCAGCACTCTCCCTGAACATGTTTAGTCTCTCTATGAAATTCTCTCTTGTATCGGTGGGAGAAGCCTTGCCTTCTTCCTGCAATTGTCTGAATCCATCATCTGTCATTGCCATAGCTGTATAGTCACCTATGTCTGACATTACAAGGTCGAACCTACCATACTTTACTCGTGGCATAAGATAGTTTATCATATAATCCTTCTCAAGATCATCTGCGTCCACTATGTTTCCATCAACTACAGCCTGATCCCTTTGAGCCTGTATATATGCTCCTCTCTTTACAGCATCGTATGTTTCACTTGTAAACTTGGAAAGCCTGTTCTCATTGAATTCCCGTATTGCCCTATTTGTATCTGCCTTCTTCCTTTGACCTTCCATGAATCTTCCAGGTCCCATCATCATAGCTCCGGATAAGCCACCTATAAGTATGTTCTCCATACCTTCGTTGGTTCCTAGAGTCTCAGTGACACCTTCTATAAGACTATCAAGAAAATCATTTGGCAGATCATTGTATTTCTTATCGAAATAATGCTGCGTACCTATAGTTATTGCATACTGAGCACCTTCCTCAAATCCTTCAGATGCTGAGAAGGTATATGTAAGAGCTCCCCCAGGTTTGAAATTCTTGCCGAAATTAAGAAGCCATCCCCCTCTCTTGGGCTTAACTACATATTCACCTGCCTTCTCAATGATGTCGTCAGTCTCTCTTATCACACCATTAGCAAGAGTCTTATCAAGAGCATAGTTTGAACCCAGTATTCTAGGAAGCTGTATGGAACCTGTAGTGAAGAGTACGGCAGCATTACCTATATATGAAACTTTAGCAATTCCTTCAGAGGCTTTATTGATTGCTTCGAGCGCTTCTCCAGTTGGAGGTTGTCCTCCGTGTGTAAGTTTGTATTCTTCTATCTTCTGATTCCTATATTCATTCATATTATGATAGGACTCAAAAGCTGATTCTCCCTGTATGGAAATCAGGTTGACAAGATTTCTCTGAGTACTATTGAGAAGGTTATATTGATTGAGGAACTTCTTTCCAAGCTCAGTAATCCCTGTATACATCCTTGCTGCACCTTCAGCACCTTTAGCTCCCATTAAAGCAGTCTCCTGAGCAGCGAGCGTTTCAGCTGCTCTTCCCGCTGAGAATAGTTTTCCTGATTCCTTTATCAATTTGAGAGACTTTGCGACAATTCCAGCATAAGCATTGGCTGCTCCAAGAATGCCAGCTGTGGCTAACGCTGATAATGCCATACCAGCGGAAAATCCCAGGTTGGTAATTATTCCGTCCCAAAAGAAATTGGCACTGAACAATTTCTTCGGAGAATACCATGCAGCATCTTTATAAGCCTGAGTTTGATAAACGGCATATTTTTCTCTAGCTCTTTCATTGACTTCATCAACCCATCTTGTAGTAGGATTGTCAATAAAGGAGATAGCCTTTCCTGTCTTCTCCATTCCTATCAACCCATCTACCATACCTACTGTCGAGCCTATAAAGGTAGTGCCAGTAAGCACACCAAACTTAATAAGACTTCTTGCAGCCTTTTGTCCAGTACTCTGGATATTGGCAGCCATCTCCTCATAATCAGTTCCAGGTCTTGTCTCTTTATATCTTTCTCCTATATATACAGAGGAAAGAGGAATCTGCTCTATTCTTCCAATATCTGTACGAGATAAAGCATCCATCCATATTTCAGCTGCGTATGTATTAGGTTTAATCTCTGTCTCTCCTAACTCAGTAGAATAACTTCTACCTCCCGTTCTAAACATATCAGGATCAGGTACAATAGGAGTAACAGGAAGCCCCTGTGCTACAGCTTGTCTATTTATTAGATTCTCCATTATTCTTTACTTTCGCTTATATATTTTTCAATAAGAGCTGGGGTTATAGCACTTTTTAAAGTAGCGATAACATTCTGAAGAACAGGACTTCCTTGCAATGATTCAATTGTAAAATCAGTTCCATTATTCATATATACATAAGGATAATATACACCATTAGATTCAACTATATTAACTTTCACGTCATAATTACTATCTCTCACTATAAGAGGAAATTGATTTCTATCATAATAGTAATCCCCTCCTATATATGTGCTCTCATCCTTTGGATTTCCATATGAAGTTTTACCTCCTCTGGCCTTTATAGTATTTCTAACACCTCTTGTCTCTTTTGTTTCATATATCATATTTGGATCTACCCCTAACTGTCTGGCTTGATCAGGAGTAATGGTCATTCCTCCTACTCTTCTTCCCTCTTTATTTAATACTATCTCTACCATAGGATTACCACTGGCATCTTTAATAACATTAGTTGTAAGTGCATTCTTTTGAGGTTCATCTATATTCAAATCAGATCTAAACTTCTTAAAATCATGTGATAAATTTCCTACAGTCTCGAAAGAAGCCATATAAGTAGATATATCATTAATTATACTTCTATCAGTTTCCAGTTTTCCTGTAAGTACTTTTGTTGTAAGATTTGGATTTGTTCCATAATATTCTTGAATAATATTAGCTTTATCTTCTAATGCTTCTTCAAATACCTTATCATTAAACACTTGACTAATTTGATAGACCTGCAACCAACTTGCAGTTGGTCCCTTTATATAAGACTCATCATAACTAATACCCTCCATTGTTCCTGTATAATCTAACAGAGATGTAACTTTACCATTTTTATCCTTTACTTCACGAATTCTTGATCTTGTACCATCAAATGCTTCAACAATAGATGAAAGCCCCGCTTCTCTTAATCTATTATATGCCATTTTAGCTTCACGCTCAAGAGTATCGGCCATTTTTCTATTAGTTATATGTCTACTATTTATTTTTGTTCCATTTTTATATACAGCTAAATCATATATATTCTGAGGAGTAAGAGAATAACTTCTTCCATTATAGGTTATAGTTTGGGGTTTAATCTTAGATAAATCTATTTCTTTTGCTACATCACCAATTCGTTTTCTAAATTCTTCTGTAACTTTATCATTAATTGTACTTTCTGACTGAAAGTTCATTTTAGCCATTCTATAATTACTATATGCATCAGAAAGAATAGGGTTCTTAATCCTCTCTTTATAAGGAAGTTTATCAAATTCTATTGTTGCCTTTCCTTCCCATTCAGCTTTAAACTCGTCTACTGTTTTTCCTGTAGCAGTAGCTGCATCATTAATTATTTTACTTATTGCTTGCTCTCTTGTTAGATTTTGTTTACTAGTTAATTCATTAAATTGAGAATTATATTTGTCATTCCCACTAAGTACCATTTCCCAAATAAATTTATCCGATGCTATACCATATTCTTTTACAGCATCTTCATAATTTGCAGATTGTTCCATTACAACTCTCTTTGGATCAGATGGTTCATTACTAGGAGTATAATCGCTTAAATCTTTAAGCCCAGTTCCCTCCTCTTTAGATTTAAGTAGAGCTAATCTTTCTCTTTGCTCATATTCAGCTAAATCCATTTTCTTATCCCAAGCAAATGTTTGAGCCCATCTTGATTGGGCATTAGCTTCCTTTTGCTGATCAAACATAGCTCTCCATGCGGGATTTTCTAATACCTGTTGTTTAGTTTTTATTTGTCCAAACATTGTCGCATATCTGGAACTTACATCATCAGTATATAACTTTCCCTTTATCCCATCAGGATTTTTATCTACACCACTTATATATTTGTCATAAGAATCAGATACGGTCTTCTTACTTGCTTCAAGAGAATCTATATCTTTTTGTACATCATTACCAAGGTTCTTCTTAATATTAAGTTCATTAATTTCACTATCATATCCTGCTAATGTAGCATCTCTCTGTTTAATAATAATATCTTTAAGTTGTGTGCTATCAATATCTCTATATATATATTGTCCAGATATACTAAGTTGCTGAGCTACTCGTGGGTCTGAAAAAATTTGTTGTATAGTTTGTTTCACTTTCTCTGGAGATCTACCTTCTTTTTCCATTCTCACCATTGTAGGAGAATATATAAGATTTCCTTCCTCATCTTTTGCAGGATTACCATTAGCATCCAATTGATATATTTGATCGAAAGTCATCCCATCTGGCTGTACTGCATCAAATGTGTCTTTAGCAAATTTCCATATATCAAAATGAGGAATATACGTGCCCTTAAAACTGGTGCCAGCCTTGCCATCATTTAACCATGCATCAAGTTTTTTATTGAAATTATACTCGTTACTTGGATCAAGTTTACCTTCCTCCCTATCCTTGTCCATGCGAGCCATTTCTCTTCTTGCTAATGCTGTAGAATTGACAGCAGTTTGTATACCCTCGTCGGAAGATATCCTTCCGATGTTTCTACCTATCGTATTGACAAGCTGATAATTAGAGAAGTCACCAGCAGCAACCGTTCTCAAGTTAGTGTCGAGCTCACTCAATTTTGACTTAAGGAGATTCTTATCCTCATCCTTCATTAAGTCAAGCCCCACAACTCTGTCTATTGCAGACTGTATCTTTCTTATGCCCTCATCATAACGCCTTTGCTTCTCAACGCCAACAGCAAGCATTGCCTCTACAGGAAGTTGCTGTACGTAAGGTATGAACTGTGTGGGTTGATCTGTCCAACTTGCCATTGTGTATTATATTAATTTAACAAATATAATTAATAATAAGGATAGTTATAAATTTCTCATGGCTTTTATTATAGCTCCATTCCTGGCAGTAATGCCCTTACTTTCTTTCTCTCTTTCCTCCTTGGTCTTCTTTCTCCAACCTACTACACGTCGTTCTCCTGTAATAGGATCTACTTCAAAACGAGCAACCATATCACGCCTATCACCATATTCATCTTCATCAAAGCCGCTTCCACTATAGTCCCATGCATAATAAGGAGCATTCCAATTCTGTGCCCTGAATCTTGGATCAAATCTGTAGTTGTACAGGTTTTCGTATGCTGCAAGAGTACGATTGTTCAACTGATTCTTCATATACTTGTCGCTAATAGACATCAACGCCTCTCTCCACAGTGCCTTTGTATTAGACTTAGCTTGGGCCTGACGCTGATACTGCTGGTCAAGTATTGCAAGATTCTTGAGCTGAGCATCATTCAACATAGCCCTATTCTCTCCATATACCTTATCCCTCATCGCCTGATTCAACCTGAACTCTTCAGCCTGTATCTTATTAAGGGCCTGAGAAGCCTGTGAAGCTATCATAGCCTGAGCAGCAGGATTGTTACCAGCCATCCTCTGAGCAGCCCTTGCCTGAGCTATCACCTCGTTCTTCTGATCTTGCAGGGATATACCGTAGGGAGTACCTAATTCAGGATGATACTTTTGTGCCTGTACAGGTTCCTCCTTATCAGTAAGAGCCATCATCTCTCCAAGAAGTTGTCTTGGATCAAGCCTTTCAACATCACTTGGTCTGAAGTAGGGAAGAATCCTATCTAAAGCCTCCATTCCATAGTCCACATATTCTTTCCATTTATTGGCATCTTCACCTGTATGTATGACTTTTGTCTTTTCATTACCTCCATATGTAGGAACTGTATACTCTTCTCCCTTCATCATTTGTTCCATTGTAGGAGGCCCTGTAAAATTCTTATCATCTATTACTACTTTAGTCTTAGATGCAGAAGTCTGAGAAGCAGGTGTAGCAGGTGTAGCAGATGAGCCTGCAGATATATCCTTTTTCTTTTTACCTATTATTTCAATCTCGGGAAGCATTTCCTTATATAATTGAGGATTAGTAGGAGTTGATCGAAATGGATTTGGCATATCAATATACATAGGATCTACTTTTGATGAAGATGTCAAGTTTTGTAATGCTACAGTTGGATCTCCACCACTATTCTCTAATGCCGTCTGATATGTACTATCTATGTTACCAGAAGGATTATTCTGACTAATTAACTGATAAAGAGCAACAGCCGCTGCTGTACCAGCTGTTCCATATCCTATTTCCTTCCAAGGTACACTTGAACCTCCTGGTGTCACCTCATATACCTTACCATTGATTAATTGATAAGTAGGTCTTTTCACTGCCTGACCTTCAACCATCACCTTACCATAAGTTGGCACATCGTGAGTTCTGACTTTGGTACTTCCTTTAATACCACTACTTTTTCTTCCTGCTCCTCCAAATGCTGCAGTAAGTTCTTCTTGTATTGCTTGATTTTCAACTGCCCTCTCAGCTCTTTTAATAGCATCGCTAATTATACCTGGATTAGCTTTTCTAAATGTTGCTATAGTAGGTGTATAGTTCTTAAGTATACTGGGAGCAGGAGCAACACCGCCAATATAGGGTTTATCATAATCTGCTATACCTATAGTATTTTCATATAAATTACTAAGTACTTCAGCATGAGGAGAATTCTGTAAACTACCTCTTAGATAATTTAATCTTCTCCGTAATGGGCTATCTGTTCTCTCATATATTTTAGCTCCTTCCTGAGCCTTAGAAATAGTGGCTCCTTTCTTTGCTCTTTTCACTTTACCCATTGAAAGAGACTTTGCATCAAGCCCCATTTCATCGGCAGTTTTATTCATAGCTTCCTGCATGGCTATATAACTATTCTTTGTTTCGTTGTATTCCCTGAGTTTCTTACGGGAAGCATCAGCCATTACTCCTATCGTATCAATGGCAATCTTATCAATGGGTCTTGTCACCTTCATGTCTCCAGCTTCTTCAACCAATGTCCTAAGTTTCTTGCTCTCTTTCGCTGTGTTCTTTGCAAGGATGGCTGCGTCTCTTTTGAACATTCTTCCTGTCATAGGATTCTTAAGGTCTCCCAATATGACAAGCTCATCGTTCGGAGTCTCAGTGGCATACTCTCCCCCCTCCACTTCTACTGGATTATTTCCGTATGTAATGTTCATACCTCCTTCAGCGTGCGAAGGACCATTGAACTTTACAAAGTCAGGGGAAACCTGTTCAGCGCTTCCTTCATACACCTGCAATCCATCTATATTATGCGAAGGAACCTGTCCTCCGTTTGCCATATGTGCATTATTCATATTGAAAAGATTCTGTGCACCCTTTGCCATAGCCATCTTTCCTATGTTACTCTCAAAAGCATCCTGCTGTTTCTTGATCTTCTCAGGATTTGTATCAATAAGGTTACCTACGGCACTAAGGACAGGTTTGGCTAATCCTACAATAGGCCCAACTCCAGGTATCATGCTAACAATATCACCAGCAACTCCTCCAAATGTAGCTCCTGCACTCTCACCTCCGCTCAATTGAGTTGCAAAATTAGTAAGCCTTTCACTTCCTATCCCCTGCAATATGTCGCCAAACTGAGCCTTCGGTATTTTTGCTCCCTTCTTTGCCAGCACCCCTTTGCCCACTCCATATACAGGGAAAAATTCATCGCCTGCATTTATTATATCATCAGGTCT
>Ga0208822_1000725_pt1 | contig 25224 bp, 23 predicted proteins | sample AD_STIC08_MetaG_FD_184435 | JGI IMG/M metagenome (GOLD analysis project Ga0208822, IMG submission 184435) | Active sludge microbial communities of municipal wastewater-treating anaerobic digesters from USA - AD_STIC08_MetaG (SPAdes) (version 2) | ecosystem: Engineered > Bioreactor > Anaerobic >...
TGGCCACTGCGTTCTGCCAGAACGTCTCATCGAGCGGCGGGATGTCGCTGCAGTCGATGTCGCTGTCGGGCATCTGGGAAAGTGCGTGAAGTTCGACCTTCTGCGCTTCGGTGAGTGGTGGCAGGGCGTTCAGGTCGAGCACGTAGCGGACGGGGTCGATCATCGTTCTGTCCAAAGTAAGCCTCAGAGCGCGAGCCTGCAGCCCTTGCCGTTGCTGGGGTTTCCCTTCTGGCTTTGGACAAAAGGGTTCATTTTGTCTAATCACGCCGCGCCATGCCCCTAAACGACCTCGTCGCCAGCCCACTCATGGCAGACAGCAGGCGGCCACAAGCGGCCAGTAGGCTTCGCCCTAAAGCTGTCATTTGAACGGCTGCTTTCTTAGTTTCTGCCTCCACCCAAGCGGAGCATCAGTCAGCAGTTTCAGCCACTCCACCACCCAGTGCTCGGTATATTGCAATGAAGCGAAGCTGCGTGCGCCCCTGGCTTGCAACAACGTCACGCCTTGCTTGAATGTCGGTACGCTGAGCGTCGATAACATTGAGGTAATCGACCAACCCGGCACGCTCCCGAGCTTGTGCCAACTGATAGACATCAGCACTGCTTTGAGCCTTAACAAGAAGGCGCTGTTGCCGTTCCTGTTCTGCTGCATAGGACGTCAATGCATCGTCAACTTCCTGCCAAGCCCTCAATACCGTCCGTTGAAATTCGATAGCAGCTTCCTGCTGGCGCAGTTCTCGAAGCGTCACGGTGGCACGACGGCGGCCACCATCGAAAATCGGCAAATCCAAACTCGGACCGATAGACCAGAAGCGGCTACCCCAATCACCAAACTTGCCAGCTTCGTAGGAATCCAAACCGAAGCGAAGACCAAGGCGAACACTAGGATAAAGCTGGGCCTGGGCTTCGCCTATCGCCGCAGTTGCCTGATGTAAGCGCGCTTCGGCCGCACGAATGTCAGGGCGTCGACCGGCCAACTCAGATGGCACGCCGAGCTTGTATTGAGGCAACACCATTGCCGCGGCAGGAGCACTCTCGGCGGCCAGCTCTTTGGCCAAATCACCGGGGCGCAGCCCGAGAAGCAGGCAAATACGGTTCTTGGACTGTGCCTCCTGTTCAAGTAGCGGGGGCATCTGTTCCTCAAGGTCAGCCAGTTGCAGCCGCTGGCGCTCAAGGTCCAAATCGTTGGCGAGTCCATGCTTGCTCCTGGACTCCATCATAGATGTCCGCTCGCGCAGGGCCGTGATGTCGTCCCGCGTCAATTTCAACAGGCGTTGCGTTGTGCGCAGGTCGATATAGGCCATCGCCAAGTCGCTGGAGATGACGAGTCTGGTCTGGTCAAGTAATGCCAACGAATTGGCGATGTCTGCATCAGCAGCCTCAACCGCTCGGCGCACACGTCCCCACAGGTCAATTTCCCAAGACGCATCGAATCCGCCTTGGTAGGAGGTGTAAGGCTCGGATAGTGATTTGGCAACCGCATCCCGATTATTCGGCGCCATTACGTCCAGCACCCGGTCCCCCGCCGCGTATTCGCTCTGCCGCTGGCGAATTGCGCCACCCTGGAGTTTGACTTCGGGGACTTGCTGGCTAGCAGTGACACTCCTCTGAGAGCGTGCCTGTTCATAGTGAAGCATTGCAGTCTTCAAGTCTGGGCTGGACTCAAGCACGCGGGTTTCCAACTGGTCCAGCACGGAATCCTGAAATGCAGCCCACCACTTATGCTCGGGGGCTCCCTGCATCCCCTCGTTCCTGGGCAATTCTTTGCTCGAGCTCGACCATAAAGACCAAGTGGCCGGAGACAAAAGCTCAGGTGCCTTATAGTCAGGGCCAACGGCTGCACATGCCGACAATAGAATGCTCGTGCTCAGGAGCCACAGCGACCGATGCACACGCAAGGTTAAGGTGTTCTTCATTGCATTCCCCTTAGGTCAGCCGATTTCGGAAAAGCCATGCGGCAACGGGAAGCGTTATCGCGGCTATCACCAGCATCGGGACAAAATCCATTCCTACGTCCTGCCAACCAGCACCCTCCAGATAGACCCGGCGAACCAGGTCGATGGCGAATCGCAACGGGTCGGCGTAAGTCAGAATCTGTAGTGCGGTAGGCATGTTGCCAACGGGCGTGACGAGCCCGGACAACAGGATGAGCGGCATGATGAGTACGAAGGCGTAAACCATTGCCTGGTGCATATTCAGGGACAGCGCCGAGATGGAGAGACCAATACCAACGCAGGCCGTTGTAAAGGCGACAAGCCCCACATAGAGCACAACCAAGGACCCCTGGAACGGAATCCGGAACCAGAACAGCGCCACGCAGAAAACCAGGCTTGCCTGCACCAGTCCGATAGTGATGGCCGGCGACGCCTTGCCAATCAAAATCTCCATGGGTCGCAGTGGCGTCACGAGCAGTTGGTCGAACGTGCCCTGTTCACGCTCACGGGCCACCGACAATGCGGCCAACAGCAAAGTTTGAATCATGCTCAGGGAAGCAATCAGGGCGGGAACGATGTTCCACCGAGATTCCAGGTTGGGATTGAACCAGGCTCGGATTTCAATGTTGACGGGTGGACGTACCGCGTTGGGTAGTGAAGCGTTGAATTGGCCAATCAGGGTGCTCAGGTGGCCAGCCGCCATATTGGCAGTGGTCGAGTTACGCCCATCGAGAATGAGCTGAACAGGTGCGCTACCCGTTGATGCTAGTTTCGCGTCGAAGTCGGGCGCGAAGTGGAGAACCAGCAGCGCCTCGCCATTGTCGATAGCACGAGCAATATCGCTTGAATTGCGCAGCGTCGCCGCCCGTACAAAGACCTTTGAGCCCTCCAGACGAGCCAGCAGATTTGTCGAGGCTGCGCCACGACTCTCATTTAGAACGGCGTATCGCACATGATTGAGGTCGTAGGTGGCCGCGTAACCGAAGACCAGCGACTGGATAACAATCGGGACGATGAGAATTACCCGGATGGCGGGGTCCTTCAAAATCGCCAAGACTTCCTTGCGGAACAGGAAGGAGATTCGGCGAAGAGAACCCGTAATGGATTCGAGCAGAGTCATCATCGGTCCAATGTCTTCTTGGTGCGTAGACGCGCGCCCGTGATGAGCACGGCAAACTGCACGATAAGGATTGTCCAGTCGCGCACTATTAGGTTGAGGTTGTCGCCGGCCAGGAAGCTCATGCGCGCCAGTTCAACGTAGTAGGTTGCAGGCAGGATGGACGCGACCTTCTGGATGCCGGTCGGTACGTTGTGCAGGTCAAACAGGAAGCCGGAGAGCATCAGGGCCGGCAGGAAGGTAATGATGACGGCGACCTGGCTTGCAAGAAACTGATTGCGGGCGGCCGCTGAAATCAACAACCCCAGACTCAGTGCGACCATCAGATAAAGCATTGAACTGACCATCAGCACCCAGAGCGAACCGTGAAGCGGCACATGGAACAACCCCCGGGCGGCGACCAGGCAGAGCGTCAGCCCTCCCATACCCACCGCGAAGTACGGGATGATTTTGGCGAGCAGTATTTCGAGGGAACGCACCGGGGTGACGAAAAGGGCCTCCATCGTTCCGCGCTCCCATTCCCGGGCGATGACCATCGAGGTTAGGAATCCGCCAACCAGGGTCATGATGAGGACTATCAGCCCAGGAACCAGATACCAGGTGCTCGAATTGGCCGAGTTGAACCAGAGACGGTCAACAAGCTCCACGCCTGGAGCAGCACTGACCCTGCCGGCGCTATCGGCGCGGCGCTTGTTCCATCCATCAATGGCTGCGGACACATAACCACGAAGACTGGCGGCCGTCGCTGCATCCGTTCCATGGACGACAAGCTGTACCGTTCCTCGGCCCTGAGCCAGTTGCCGAGAAAAGTCGGAGGGGATGCGGACAATGCCGTCGACCTGGCGGCCACGCATCAGGGCTTCCGCCTCGGCCATCGTCGTGACGTAACGAGGGGCGATGTAGTCCGAGCCACGCAATCCCGCCACAACATCGCGCGCCATGGGCGCGCCATCTTCTAGGACGATGGCGACTGGCGCATTCCGAATATCGAGCGAGAGTCCGTACCCGAAGAGCAGTATCAGTGCGATGGGCAGGAAGATACCTATCGCCAGGTTGCTCTTGTCGCGTATCAGCTGGCGAAACTCCTTGATGGTGAGCGCCCTGAGCCGTCGCCAAAAATGACTCAAGTTTCGTGGGAGCCAAGTCGATTGGGTTTGCATCATCAGGCCTCCACCGCATTGAAGCCGGTCTGCCTGCTTTCGCGCGCCTTCTTGATAATCTCCAGGAACGCCTCATTCATGTTCGCCGCACCAGAAGCCTGGCTGCGAACTTCGTGAGGTGTTCCAATCGCCAGCAAGCGCCCGGCATCCTGGATGACGATGCGGTCGCAATACTCAGCTTCCTCCATGAAGTGCGTCGTCACGATGATGGTGGTGCCTTCGGCAGCAAGCGTCGTGATGCGCCGCCAGAAAGCGCGACGAGCGAGTGGGTCGATGCCACTTGTAGGCTCGTCGAGAAAGAGAATCTCGGGGCGATGTATCAGGGCCGTGGCCATGGCCAGCCGCTGTTTGAAACCGCCGGGAAGCTCACCGCTTCGTTCGTCTTTCTTTTCCCGCAGCTGAAATTCGTCTAGCGCTCGCTCTACCTGGGCATACAGCTCCTGTCTGCCCAAGCCATAGGCGCCTCCGAAGAACGTGAGGTTTTCGGTGACGGACAGATTTCCATACAGGGCAAACTTCTGGGAGACATAGCCGATGCGAGCGCGAGCAGGTGCTCGGGCGGTTCTCAGGTTGAAACCCGCCACCTCGAGGAAGCCACTGGTCGCCGGGAGCAGGCCGCAAAGCATGCGGAATGTGGTCGTCTTCCCCGCGCCATTGGGCCCGAGTAGACCGAAGATTTCGCCTCGGCGAACGCTGAACGAGGTACTGGCAACCGCTGTAAAGCTGCCAAATTGGCGAACCAGGTCGCGGACCTTGATTAACTCGATTGGGTCCTTCGTGTCGAGCTGTACAGACGAATTCTTGGTCTCAACCGCATCCTCGTGGCCGTCCTGGGTCGCACGCTCGCGCAGGAGGGTCATCACTCCATCTTCGAGGCGGGAGGGAGTGGCCTCGCATCGAGCTCCCAGAAGTATTCCTTCAAGGTCACGAGGCTCCGTGCCCCCAGCCTGGATAAAGCGCACCGCGCCGCTTTCCGGCACAGCATCGAGAACATGCCTCTTATCGTCGATAAGTCTCGCCTGTAGCGTCCTAGCCAACTCACCTTCCCGCGGATAGGCAACAAAGCAACGGCCCTTGGCCGGCCGGCACAGTTCATCCGGTGTGCCCTGAGCTAGCACTTGCCCTTCAGTCATTACGATGACGTGCTTACAACGCTCTGCTTCGTCCATGTAAGCCGTGCTCACAATCACCGGAAGACCTTCTTCCTCGACTAGCTGCTGCACGATGCGCCACAACTCACGGCGGGAGAGCGGGTCAACGCCGACGGTCGGTTCGTCGAGAAGAAGTAGCCGGGGGGAACGTACCAGCGTGCAGGCCAACCCAAGCTTTTGCTTCATGCCGCCCGATAGATTTCCTGCCAGGCGATTGGTGAATGCGGCCATGTCTGTCATGGACAGCATGCGGTCAAAGCGTTCTCGACGCTCATCCATTGGTACGCCGTGCAGGTCGGCATAGAGATTAAGGTTCTCCATGACGCTCAGGTCTTCATAGAGGCCAAAGCGTTGAGGCATGTAGCTGATGAGGTCTTGTACCTCCTGGGGCTTGGCGGCCACATCAATGCCCAGTGTGTAGAGGCTCCCTGAATCCGGCTTCATCAGACCAGCGATTAACCGTATGAGTGTGGTCTTGCCCGCGCCATCAGGCCCCACGAGGGCGGTGAGCTGCCCTTTGGGAATCGAGAGGGTGATGCCGTTCAATGCCGGCCCGCCAACCGCTCCTTTGAAGCGTTTGACGACATCCTTTGCATCAACGGTGAGAGCAGTTGTGGTCATGATTTGCCGAGTGCCTCGGGGTGATTAGGGCACCAAGCGGACAGTGGCTGGCATGCCCAGCCGTAGCTGGTCGTCAGGGTCCTTGACCAGTACGCGGACCTCATAGACAAGGCTCGTTCGTAGCTCTTCCGTTTGGACGGGTTTGGGCGTGAATTCCGCTACCGAGGAGATATATCCAACCTCCCCGGCGATGGATGCGTCAGGAAGTCCGTCTATTTTGACCTCAGCCGACATCCCTGGCCGGACACGGGCAAGCTGCGCCTCATTCACGTAAGCGCGTATCCATTTGGGTTGCACGATGGCCAAGGCGTAGACCGGTTTTTGTGGCGACGCCATGTCGCCCGGCTCGGCTAATCTGGAACGCACGACGGCATTGGTCGGAGCTTTCAATTCAGCCAGTGAAATGCGATGCCGGAGTAAAGCCAACGACTCTTCCGATGCCTTGAGCTGGGCTGCCGCCTGCTCGATGTCTTCAGAGCGCGGACCTAATTTGGCGAGGCGTAGGGCCATTGATTGGTCTTCAACTTTTGCACGAGCCGCCTTTAATGTCGCTGCGGCCCGGTCCAATTCCTGGCGGCTAACGCCTCGACCATGAGTTTCCTCTGCGATGGATTGCATCCGCTGGAAATCCAGCTCGGCCAACTTTGCATCGGTAGTAGCAGCATCCACCCGGGCCTGCGCCTGACCTATTTCTTCCGGGCGCGAACCGTTGCGTAAGCGCAGCAAAGCCTTCTTGTTTACCTCGATTTGAGCCTCGGTCTGAGCCGCCTGAAGCTCGAGCGTGCGAGTGTCGAGCACCGCCAGAACTTGGCCAGCTGTGACCTTCGCCCCTTCCTCAACCCGCATTTCAACAATGCGCTCGCTGTCCTGGAAGGCCAGTGAAACCTGACGGATGTCGACGTTGCCAAGCAGCGTGATGTCGTTCTTCTGCGAGGAGTTTCCGCTCCACAGCCAAGCGCTGACACCAACGACTCCAACAACTGCTATCGCAACTCCGGCGAGAATTTTCCGGTTCATATTCGATGCTCCTGCGCTTGACGTTCTCGATAGACGCACTATATTCAAATTCAATTTGAATTGCAACTATGGTAGCATTCGGGCATCAAGATTGGGTTGAAAACTATGGCTGGACGTAAGAGAGCAGCGCGTGCCGATGGAGATGCAACTCGAGCCCGCCTCCTGGAAGTTGCCGGGCAGCTATTTGCACGACTTGGCTATGCAGGGGCCGCAAACAAAGCGATCTGCGAAGCGGCCGGAACAGACCTTGCCGCCATCAATTACCACTTTGGCGGCCGCGACGGGTTGTATCAAGCAGTGCTCTTCGAAGGATATGAGCAGCTGATTAACCTTCAGAAGCTCAAGGAAATTCACGCTCGGCAGGATTCTGCGGAGAACAAACTATCCGCAGCCATCGACATGATTGTCGACCGGCTTTACGACGAAGGGGGCTGGCATGGACGTGTATTCGCCCGGGAGTTGGTTGCACCTTCTACCCACCTAGCAGCCCTCGTTCGAGAAGGGGTGATGCCGCGCTTCAAGCTCATGAGCGACATCCTTTCGGAAGTTACTGGATTCAGCGCACAGGACCCGGCGTTGTTGCGGTGCGTTCTGAGCGTCATCGCACCGATGCTGATGATGCTGGTAGTGGACCGCGATACGCCTACTCCATTTCGCGCATTGATGACGCGGCCCGCAGATGAACTCAAAAGCCATCTCAAGCATTTTGCTTTGGCAGGATTACTCGCCACCAAGGAGCAAGCCAGCCGCCGAGGTAGCTAACGCTACACCGCGACGCTACTCCAGACCGGTCGTTGCGTCACCAAAGCATAGACTGACCGCTCAGGGTCGGATCCAGCCGTTCCTTCCCCGCGGGACCTTCCAGGCTTCCATCGCGCTGTGCGAGACATTGGACAGTCGACGCTGTTTCGTCCAAAGCTCAGCGGAGGTTGTCTCCCCGGGAGACAACCTCCGGCAGAAACCGAAAAGCCTCTCCCAAGTGAGTGTGGTCATCGGATTTGATGGTCTTGGGCGAAAATCTGATCAACTTCGATGATGGCGGTCCGGCTTAGTCATTGATCTTGTTGTGTGGTCACTCTGATCAAGGACATTGGGATGACTTTTGCCGAAGAGGGGTCAAGGGCGCAGTCCAACGGACTGCGGCGAAGCGGCACCCTTGACGCCTTGTAGGCAATCTACGCTATCGGCGCCGGGCCAGGCGGTGCAAACCTGGCCCGGCTGCCCCACGGCGAGTGCGGGGTTTGGGGCAGAGCCCCAAGTTGGTCGAACTTCCGGATCACGCATGCGACGGCCCTCATCTTTCGTGACCAACGAACCATCAAGAATCGTGACCGTGCTCACCCAAGGACTTCCAGAGCGACGCCAAGGTGATCGAGCTGGATGCGCTCGCGGCGGGGCTGGAGCTGGGATGACGGAAATCTCGGCGGTTCCGGCTTAGAACCCCAAGGAGACACCTTCGCCTCGAGCCTGCTGACAATCAGCCCTTTCCGGACTGAACAGCCACCAAGCGCCCCCGCAACTCGGCCGCTTCCTCGCCGGCCTTCTTCGCCTGCGCCCGCGACTCTTCCACCTGACGCTTCGCCGCCTCGATCTCCCGCACCGCGCCATCGAGCGCCGTCTGCTGGGCCTGCACCTGGACCCGCGCGCTGCTGAGCTCCTGCCCGGCCTGCTGTAGCTGCCTCTCGAGCCCCTCCACCCGCTGCTCGACCCGGCTAGCGCGATCGGTCATCGCCTCGAGGCGCGCACTCAGTACAGCCGCCTGCTGCTCGGCGGCGATGCGCCCTTGCTGCGCTTCAGATAACGCCGCACGTAGACGCTCGAGCTCGGCCGCCTGCTCGACCTGGCGCTCAGCCTGCGCCTCGATCTTGAGACGGGCGGTCGCGACCTCCACGCGGGCGGACTCGGCCGCCTGCTGCTCGCGTTCGATGCGCTGCTGGGCCTCGGCCAAGTCGACCGCTTGCTGCTGCGCCTTCCCCGCCAAGGTGTCGCGCTCGGTCGTCAGCGCGACAACCTGCTCGACCAATTCATCACGCTCGGCCTCGAGCGCTTCGCCGGCCGCCGACAGATCGGCAGCTTCCGACTGAGTTTGCACGAGACGCGACTCGACCTCAGCCCGCGCCGCGGCGGCTGCCCGCTCGATCTCATTCGCAAGGGCCGCCGCCAGGGGCGCGGGCAGTTCGAGCGCCGCGGCCGTCGCCGCAGGGCGTGCTTCTCGCCAGGCCACGAGGTGGCGATGGATCGTGTTCGGGCTGCCGGTTCCCAGATGCTCACGCACCGCACGGATCGTCGGCTGCCCCCCCTCGCCCACCAGCGCATCCGCGGCAGCAGCGACCATCTCGAATGTAATTCCATCGCGGGCCATCTGTATCTCTCCTGTATTTCGTATTGTGTATTTCATATTGATATTGATACGATACATGATACAGATATGAAATGCAAGAGATACACCACACATCGAAAAGCCTTCGCGCACTTGCGCGAAGAAAAGCCCCGACTCCTCAGCGGAAAATCGGGGCTGCGTCGGGCAGAGCGGAAGGGGTCGCTAGGGAACGTCTTGCTCTTGCCGTGGTTTGTTGGAGCGTCGAGTCATGTAAGGCAGGAACGTCCGCAGCCGAATCTGAGGCCCACTCTCGGGCCGAAGCCGGCGCCACTCGCCCTGGGCGAAGGCCACGAGCTTGCCGATCTGCCGGCGCATCAGCCGAAAACCCGGCGAGCGATAAAGCTCATCCATCAAGGCCTCGATCTCGGCATCGAACTCGCCCCGATCGTCCCGCCGGATCTGCCGGCGCTCGGGCGGCGCAGAGGCGACCTCATGGATGCGCTCGCGCAGCGCTTCAATCCGCTTGCGGTTCATCCGCCAGGACCATCCGACGCCGTCGTGCACCAGCTCATACCGACCGATGAAGCTGCAGCGGTCCTGTGCATCGAAGCGCAGCAGTTTTTCGCGGGCATGCACCCGGCCCTTGCCATTGCTCACGGCCATCAGCCAGCGGACCATCCGTGGGGACTGGTCCGGCGGCCCGGCGACGGCATACAAGAGCGTCACGGCCTCGCCGCTCGAGCGCCGCCGGCTACGGGTGGATTTTGGCAGGTTGCAGTCGTAGAGCTGGGTGAGCTTGATCTCGAGCGACGGCCACTTCTCAAGGGAAAGCTCGCCGGTCACAAACCATGGGTAGCCAAGGCGGGCGGCATCCTGGACGCGCTGCATGAAGGTCAGGCTGTCGGGCAGAAGTTTCATTCTTTTGGAACCAAACAAAGGAACTACATTTTGTTTTAGAGGTTTTAAATCATTTTAATGTGGTCCCGCAAGGGACTACACAATATGAGGTTCCGAATTTAAGCTTGCGCAAAGTCGGCTGACGTGTCCAAATGGCCGGGACGTCACGCGAACAAGGGGCTAGCCACCCCGCACACACCCGGATGGGTCTGCTGCGGGGGACGCCAACCCCCGCACACGCAGACCGTCACACCGATCCTGGCGCCACCAGGATCGACACCGGCAGGAAAGCCGGCCTCGACCGTCGCGAGACAAGTTCGAGGGCATTGCCTGGAGCCGCATGCCTCTAATAGGGCTGGTGCGGCATACGAGGAGCGCTGTGGGGTGTGATTCCCTACTTCGACTCCTTCGCACGTCGCAGCCCGTTGCCCCCTTTTTGGAAACCAGCGGGGCCGTAGCGCGAAAAAACGATGTTGGGCGACGTCGAAACGGGCGCGTGGGTAACCACGCCAACCCTGTATATGCCGAACGGGTGAAAATCCCACACACGGCTGGCTTGGAAGGGTCAGACGGGTGCCGCGGTGGTGGGTAGATGAGGCCGCAGTAATGCGGCAGGGATCTGAGGGGAAGCCTGGAAGATCTGGTACCAGGGGGGGCAACCTCCCTGGATCTCTGTATAGCTCAAGCCACAAAGCGTACCCATGAAAGGGTGCGGCGCGGTAAGTCGTAACAAGCCGCTGGACGCATTGGGTGGAACCAGTGCGTTTGGTCAGGGCGTGATGAAGCGCTTGCGTAGTAGAGGAGGGGCTTTGGAACCTCACCCCCTTGAAACCCAGCACCGCTGGGGTAGGCCCACAGGGCTATGTGCAAGTAGTGGAGCGCGGCGGCGTGTTGCGTCGACGATATGTACTAAGACGGGAAGCTCCTACCCAGCAGTACCGTGACCGTGGCAGGCGCGGATGGGAGGAGTGGGAGACCAGGAGAGTAGAGTTTGAAAGCAAGGGCAGACCTGACGGATGTCCGAGTGAGTATCGAAAACCTGGGGTGATGCTGTTGTGACTGTGTGTGTGTGCGAGAAGTGACGGGCCTTGGCCGGCCCGTCGTTTTTGCGAAGACGGAAAAACTACGCTAACGGAAGCGGCCCTGGCAGGCCTTCCAAGAAGCAATGGACCTTCGTTCAAGTTGGACGACGGATTTTCAACGAGCAACAACCGATCCTCGGCCGAGAAGCTGGGGTAGTCCGATCCACCTGCCCTGCCCAATGTAGGGCTAGCCGGTTTTCGATCATGGCGACGGCGAGATGGTGGCGCTGGTGACGTAAAGGACTGTGAGCTGCGAGCTGCCATGCTCAAAGCAGCCGCGACGGAAATCAAAACCCGCCGTGAGCAGATGCTGGCTGAAAAGCCGATGCCGCGAAAACGCGACAGCTCTTCGGAGCAGAACCTGGGGAAACCCAGGCAACGACAGTAGCCCTCGAGGCGAACAACAGGCTCAAGTAGCCGACTCCCAAACCCCCAGTCATCGGCTGGGGGTTTTTTTCTGCCCCACCCCCGGACCCCCACCCCTGGACAGCGCCAGGTCAGCGGCCTGCACTACCGTTCCTGACGCGCTCTCGCTTGTCGTCTGGCTACCTCCTTCGCAGCAAGCTGCTCAGTCGGAACGCCAGAAAGCGCGCACTGTTTTCTTTTGAAAACAGGACACCAAAACCATAAAACCGCACCCCACCCTCCGGGGGGGTTATATAAGGAGGGCGGTTGCGTTACACACCCCTGAGCCAACGGCTGACCGTCATTTTGCTGACCGCAAGCTCAGCGGCGATCTTGGTCTGAGTCATCCCTTGGGAAGCCATCAAACGGGCCGATGCGCGCTTCTGCTCGTTGCTTCCGCGAACACCATCCCCCGTGTAGCTGTCTTGCCAACGGCCTTCTGCAACGCGATCGCGTTCTGCATCACGCGCCTTCTTACGCTCTTGGATGACCTCTGCAGGAGCGAGCGCCCGCAACTGGTCGGCGTATCTGCTCACCAGGTCGTTACCGATCCAGTCGCGCAGGGTCTCCGCCTTGAAGAAGTAGCGCGGATCGACCTCACGCCCATTCCAGGTGATCTTCTCGCCCTTGTCGGCCATGCTTCGCCGACTGATGACCGGTGCCATTGTGGCCAAGATCTCTTCGTCGGAGAAATTCGTGATGAGCCGCCCAACGCTCAGGATCTCGGACTCGATCGCATCGGGCTGAGCGAACCAGGACAACGCGACCGCGTGGAGGAACAGGAGCCGATCGCGGCTGCCCTCGGGCAACCGATTGCCGTGCTCGAGGTTGGTGAGCTTCACCAGGTCGGAGTAAACCGTGTGCCACCAGCCGTAGATCGAGCCAGCCCGGACGGACCGTCGGCCAGCTCGAGCCGCCGCCGCGTTGAAGTCCGAAATCGAGGCCTTGGGGCGACCTGCCTTGCGAGGGCCCAAGATCTCATCAGCCAGGCTATGCAGGTCCCACTCTTCGCCTGTCAGCATGAGCCCGCGCGCTTCCACGCCGTTCCTGCTGTTGATCGTTCCAGGCAATCGAAGCACGCGCGTGCAGTCACGGCATGCTGGGTCAGCGCCGATCGCACTCAAAGTCTTGAGAATTGCATCCTGGATGCGCTGCCAGACCGGCAACGCTTTACCAGGCGTGGCACGCAGCAGCCAGTAAAGGTGCAGGCCGCGACCAGAAAAAACCGCCAGGCTCGGCGCTGGCATCTGTGCTGAAAGCAGCGCCTCGAGAACGAAATCGATGTCTTGCTGGCCGTCGAGGTCAACATAGACCGCGCGAAGGCTCTTAAGCAGCCGAACTTCACGCCAGCCCGCAAACTGGTTGACGGTGAAGTATGCGTCGGCGCGAGAGCGCAGCTGTTCCGCGATCGCGGGGAGGTTTTCAGTCGGGCGGCACTTGATCCAGCGCTTACCGTCGTCGGCCAGGCGCTCCCAGAAGAGTACCGTGCCGTGTCGGTCGCCGCTGTGGATCAGCTCGGCGTGATCGCCGGGGCTCGAGAAGTCGAGCGAGAGCTGCTGCCGCTTGAGGTTAGTTCTTGTCATGTCTCGTGCTCGCTTGCAGCGAGCACGAGATGCTGTAAAATCTGGTCATCTGTCGCCTGCCATCATCAGGTTGATAGGCCCCGGGGAGCGGCTGCAACCGCGTCGATCCGGAGAACTTCTAAAAAGCCCGCCTGCCAGCGGGCTTTTTTCTTTCTGCGGTCATATTACCGCAAGTCGATGCGCGCATCGGGCACGCCAAGTGATGCCAGCGCGGCCACTGCTCTGTCGAGATCCTTCCAGGCGCGTGGCCTGAAGTCGTTTTGATTGACCAGCACGGCCTGATCCTTTCTGACGCTCCAGCCGCCAGCCGAGTGAGCAAAGAAGCATCGGAACAGCCCCCGCCGTCGGGCGCTTTCGGCTATCTGGAATTCAGAATACCCGTTTCATGACGGAAAAAAAAACGCGCCGGCGCGCCGCACCGTCGTCAAACCGCCTCCGCGTTCACACGCCGCGCACGCCTGGTCTTTCCGCAGTCGGCCGGCAGCAGGCTGGTGATCTGCTGGTACAGCCCGAACAGAAAAGCCACCCGCGCGGCATCGGTCGAACCGCCCTTGTATCCATACGACGCATCCACAGCTGCATCGAGCTTCTGATGCGCCTTCACCAGATCGGGCGGCATGGTGAGCGGGTCGTACAGATCGGCGAGACTCGAATCGGGGTGTGCGGCGCGCGCATCGAGCACGGCTTGCGCGGCGGCCTCGATGGCCGCGCGCTGCTTGTCGGTGGGGGTGGGCCAGGGGAAGTTGTTGTACACCGCCGGCGAATAGCTGTAATCGCTCTTCAAACGACCAGCGACAGTGCGAACCCACGCGTTGTGCATCGTGCTGCACAGCATACCGAAGTGGTACTGCGTTGCCCCTTCCACGATCTGGACCTTGTTGCTCGCGATAATGTCCGCGGAGAGAAAGGCGATGGGAATGAAGCGACGACGCTCGGACGAGACTTCGGGGACACCGAGGTAGTCCTTGTCGGGTTGGCGATCCTGGGTAAAGAGGGTGGGCTTGTCCGCAAAGGCTTGAACGCTTTTGGTCGGACTCTTCAGTCGTGCCTGGGAGACGGCCGCGACACGCTTCATCACCGCCGGCATGGACTTCAGCTCCTTAGGCGAGATCCCTTTTAGCCAAAGGCAGTAGCGACGCCCACCGTTGATCAGCTCTTCACCGCCGATATAGGTCTTGAGCCACTTGGCGGCAGTAGGCTCTTCAGCCTGTAGCGCTTCGGCTTCCTGTTCGGACAGGATCAGGTGTCCGCCATCAGTGGGCTGGCTACCCTTGATGAGCTGCGGGAGCCCCGCTGGGGTTGCAGTCCGGGACGGTAAAATGATGTTTTCGGCGTCAACGAGGTAGGGATTGATGTTCCGGGCCTTGATGGCGTGCGGCTCACCTTTGATGTCCTCATACTCGAAGATCACCTTCTCATCGGCATCCTCCAGACTGAAGCCGACGATCACACAATGAACAGCAGCGCGCCCGCGGGCCTCGCTCGTCCACATAAACGTCCGGTGGGCAAAGTGGATTTTCACGCCGTGCTCCAGCATCCAGCTCCAGAGGGTGCCAACTTGCTCGCCCTGGCAAATGCTGTTTGTTGAGACCAGCGCGGTAACCACCTTGGGGTTGTGTTTCATGTACTGCACGGCCTTGTGGTGCCAGCAGGTGACAAAGTCGAGCCGACCAAAGCGCCCGCCATCGCCCCAAACGCTCGCCATGTCCGCCATCTGTTCGGCACTTCGCCACTGGTGACCGACGAAGGGCGGGTTGCCGAGCAAGTACGCGCATTTCTCCGGGGGAAGCACCGCGCCCCAGTCCAAGCGCAATGCGTTCGCGTGAACAATCGTCGCGCTGTGGTTCAGCGGGATGCGCACGAAGTAGGCGCCGAACTCCTCGCTGACCTTCATGTTCATCTGGTGATCGACCAGCCACAGCGCAACCTGGGCGATCTGCGCCGGGAAGTCCTCGATCTCGATGCCGAAGAACTGATCGACGTCGACCGCGATCATCTGGTGAACGTCAAGCGCCATCTGCCCGCCGGCGTTAGCCGCACGCAGCACCTCGAGCTCGAGCAGACGCAGCTCGCGATAGGTGATTACCAGGAAGTTGCCGCAGCCGCAGGCGGGATCGAAAAAGGTGAGCGTGCGCAACCTGGCGTGAAACTCGGAGAGGCGCTTCTTGGGGTCGTTTGCGGGAGAGGGCGAAATCCTACGCTAAGGCTTTGGCCAACGATATTCTCCGGTAAGATTGATGTGTTCCCAGGGGATAGGAGAAGTCGCTTGATATCTAGTATGACGTCTGTCGCACCTGCTTGATCGCGGCCGCGATAGCTAGATCGCGTTGCTCCTCTTCTCCATCCGCGTTCCAAGCTGCGGAAAGGCACCCATAAGCGTACGCCTGGTCGAGCAGGCGACGCGGATCGACGTCCAGCGCACGAGAGAATGCGTCCGCCATCTGTGCAATGCGTCTAGGATCGAGACAAAGGTCGTCTCTGTCAGCCGGATCGTAGAACATATTGGCGGCGCCAAAGCCCACTTCACCGACCAGACCGACGGGATCTATCACCAGCCAGCCGCGACTGGAGAACATGATGTTTTCATGATGCAGATCGCCATGTAGCCCACGCAGTTCCGAGGCATTGCTCATCATTTGATCGGCTATAATCGCCGCGTGGACGTAGTCAGTTTGACAACCTGCGTTTTGATCATCGCGCGCCCGCTGAAACAAAGCTGCAAAGCGATCCCGGATCGGGAGAAGGGCAGAAGGCAGGGGTTCCTCAGATGCGGCATACAGCTTCGCCATTAGTTCCGCTGCAATTTCGGTCGCCTGGTAGTCGCCGTGCTCGGCAACGATGTGAGAGAGCATTCGCTCCCCGGCATATTCGAGCAACATCAGATTGTTCTCACGACCGAGCAACCGGACTGCTCCCCTCCCATTGCGCCATACCAGATAGTCGGCCCCGCGCAGTTCATCAGCAATGTCTTCTATAGGTTTCAATCCCTTGACGATTGCAGGAGTCCCGTCTGGCAATGAAACTTTCCAAACGAGGCTGGAAAAGGTGTCCGCAATGAGAACAGGTTGCGAAACGTGCCAATGAGCAGGAAAAACAGGCGGCATGAACATCAACCCCAAGTCAGAGGGTCCAATCGCAGATAGAAGGCAAGGCGTTCGCGGTCGGGGGCTTCGATCCCCAATACATTGAATAGGACAGCGAAGGCGCGCTCTGCTTCATCTGGCGCTGCCCAGTTCTCTTCGGCGTTAGCAATCATGAGTGCCAAATCGGCATAGCGATCTGCTGTTCCGAGCCGCCCAAGGTCGATCAGACCCGTGCATTGAAGAGTTTTAGGGTCCACCATGAAGTTCGGCATGCAGGGATCACCATGGCAAACAACCATATCGGTGCGCTCTTGGTCGAGCCGCACCGGTAGCTCTCGTTCGACACGAGCCAAAAGATCGAGCTGCGGCGTACTCTTGTCCTCGTCCGGTAAGAAGTCGGGATTGACGGCATTGCGGGACACCACATCAACGGCGCGTCCGAACATTCGCGACAGCCTGCGCTCAAACGGACATTGATCAACCGATAGGCTGTGAACAGCGCCAAGTTGCTGCCCCATTGACGGCCACGCTTTGAGCAAATCCGCTCCAGACAGATCAGCCGCCGGTACTCCCGGAATTGCCGTTATCACCAAGCATGCACCCTCCTGTTCCTCCTGCCAGTTGATCACCTCGGGGCAAGCCACACCTCGACCTTTGAGCCAAATGAGGCGGTCACGCTCTCCAGCGAGCTCACCGCGGCGGGAAGCAGGTGCGATTTTCGCGAAGGCATGCCCGTCACCACGTCGAAAAACAAAATCACCAGATTCTCCGCCTCTGACAGGCAACCAGTCAGAATGCGATTCACCAAAAAAAATATTAGTTCGATTCAATGGAGGTTCCTTCAGTTTTCTGATGAAGCGCGGAGGTGGCTCAACCTGCGAAAAGAAACGAGTTGCTACGTAAGTCCGAGAACATGCTTTCCATGGTCTCTGAGCTCGCCTTTGGGACCGACATATCGGTAGAGAGTGACGCGCTCGATGCCGAGTTCCTTGCAGAGATCGGAAACTGAAGTATCGCGCTGGGCCATGGCGGCTTGCGCGAGACGCACCTGAGCTTTGGTGAGCGCGAATTTTCGTCCGCCCTTGCGACCGCGCGCTCTCGCGGAGGCGAGACCCGCCATGGTGCGCTCTCGGATCAGATCCCGCTCGAACTCGGCCAAGGTGGCGAAGATTCCGAACACCATGCGACCGGACGCAGTCGTGGTGTCGATCTGAGCGCCCTTTCCAGTCAGAACCCGCAGGCCGATCTTGCGGTCTGACAGCTCCTTCACCGTGTTGACCAGATGGGCAAGCGATCGTCCGAGGCGATCGAGCTTCCAGACCACCAGCACATCGCCGTCACGCAATGACTTGAGGCAGGCAGTCAAGCCAGGGCGATCATCACGACCGCCGGAAGCAAGATCATCATAGATATTGTCCCGTTCGACACCTGCGGCGCGCAAGGCGTCGTGCTGCAGGTCGAGAGACTGCGAGCCATCGGCTTTGGAGACGCGGGCATATCCGATCAGCATGTATCACAAACGTTGGTTTGAGGCGGCGCTTCGGCCACGATTGCATTGACCTCTGGAAATGTATCTCAACCAGCTTCATAAACAAAGCGTCTTGAACGCTATCAGATTTTGAAAAAGGAACATGTATGCCGCGTCGCGTCACTCTAACCGATCGGCAGAAAGACGCGCTGTTGCGCTTGCCGACTTCACAGACGGATTTGCTCAAGCACTATACGCTGAGTGATGAAGACCTTGGGCATATCAGGCTGCGTCGGCGCGCTCACAACAGGTTCGGCTTCGCCCTGCAATTGTGTGTCCTGCGCTATCCCGGCCGGGTGCTGGCTCCAGGCGAACTGATCCCTGCAGAGGTCATCGAATTTATCGGAGCGCAGCTTGGCCTGGGTGCCGACGATCTCGTAGACTATGCTGCCCGCGAGGAAACACGGCACGAGCATCTTGCCGAGTTACGGGGGCTCTACGGCTTCCGCACCTTCTCCGGACGTGGTGCGAGCGAGCTGAAGGAATGGTTGTTCCGAGAAGCCGAGATGGCGGTGTCGAACGAGGATATCGCCCGTCGCTTCGTAGCCGAGTGCCGACGCACCCGCACTGTCCTTCCCGCGACATCCACGATCGAGCGGCTTTGTGCCGCGGCTCTCGTCGATGCCGAGCGACGCATCGAGACGAGGATCGCCAGTCGGCTGCCTATGTCGATCCGAGAACAGTTGCTGGCATTGCTCGAGGAGACGGCTGATGATCGGGTGACCCGTTTTGTGTGGCTGCGCCAGTTCGAGCCTGGCTCGAACTCTTCGTCGGCCAACCGGCTGCTCGACCGGCTCGAATATCTGCAACGCATCGATCTCCCCGAGGATCTGCTTGCCGGCGTTCCTGCCCATCGGGTGACTCGTCTGCGCAGGCAGGGTGAACGGTATTATGCCGACGGCATGCGCGATCTCCCGGAGGACAGGCGGCTTGCGATCTTGGCTGTTTGCGTCTCGGAATGGCAGGCGATGTTGGCCGACGCAGTGGTCGAAACCCACGACCGGATCGTCGGCCGTCTCTACCGTGCTTCGGAGCGTATTTGCCATGCAAAGGTCGCAGACGAAGCGGGGGTGGTGCGTGACACCCTGAAATCCTTCGCCGAGATCGGGGGCGCCCTGGTCGATGCACAGGATGATGGCCAGCCGCTGGGCGATGTCATCGCGAGTGGGTCAGGGTGGGACGGCTTAAAAACCCTTGTTGCAATGGCAACCAGGCTGACCGCCACCATGGCCGACGATCCGCTCAATCATGTGCTCGACGGTTATCACCGCTTCCGCCGATACGCTCCACGCATGTTGCGCCTGCTCGATCTGCGAGCTGCGCCCGTTGCACTGCCGCTTCTGGAAGCGGTGACGGCCCTTCGTACCGGTTTGAACGATGCCGCGATGACCAGCTTCTTGCGGCCCAGCTCGAAATGGCATCGCCACCTTCGGGCCCAGAGGGCTGGCGACGCTCGCCTATGGGAGATCGCGGTGCTGTTCCATCTGCGCGATGCGTTCCGCTCCGGAGATGTCTGGCTTACTAGGTCCCGGCGCTATGGCGATCTGAAACACGCACTCGTTCCGGCACAATCCATCGCGGAAGGCGGTCGTCTCGCTGTGCCATTGCGGCCGGAGGAATGGCTGGCAGACCGGCAAGCTCGCCTCGACATGCGGTTGCGCGAGCTTGGCCGTGCCGCTCGCGCAGGCACGATCCCGGGCGGGTCGATTGAAAACGGCGTTCTGCATATCGAGAAACTCGAAGCCGCCGCGCCGACAGGCGCCGAAGATCTGGTGCTCGATCTCTACAAGCAGATCCCGCCCACGCGCATCACCGATCTCCTGCTGGAGGTGGATGCGGCGACCGGCTTCACCGAAGCGTTCACCCATCTGCGCACAGGAGCACCCTGCGCTGACCGGATCGGGCTAATGAACGTTATCTTGGCGGAAGGGATCAACCTCGGCTTGCGCAAAATGGCGGATGCGACAAACACCCACACCTTCTGGGAATTGATCCGCATTGGACGGTGGCATGTCGAGGGCGAAGCCTATGACCGGGCGCTGGCCATGGTGGTCGAGGCACAGGCAGCGTTACCCATGGCCCGGTTCTGGGGCATGGGCACGTCGGCTTCGAGCGACGGACAGTTCTTCGTCGCTACAGAGCAAGGTGAGGCCATGAACCTGGTCAACGCGAAATATGGCAATACCCCGGGCCTGAAAGCCTATAGCCACGTCTCCGACCAATATGCGCCGTTCGCAACCCAGGTGATTCCTGCAACGGCAAGCGAAGCGCCTTACATCCTCGATGGCCTGCTGATGAACGATGCTGGACGCCATATCCGCGAGCAGTTCACCGACACGGGCGGCTTCACCGATCACGTCTTTGCCGCATGTGCCATTCTCGGCTACCGGTTCGCTCCGCGCATCCGCGACCTGCCATCCAAACGGCTCTACGCGTTCAATCCGTCGGCCGCCCCGGCGCACCTGCGAGCGTTGATCGGCGGAAAGGTCAACCAAGCCATGATCGAGCGCAATTGGCCCGACATCCTGCGCATCGCCGCCACCATTGCTGCCGGGACCGTCGCGCCAAGCCAGATTCTGCGGAAACTCGCCTCCTATCCGCGGCAGAACGAGCTCGCGACAGCCCTGCGGGAAGTCGGTCGCGTCGAGCGCACCCTGTTCATGATCGACTGGATTCTGGATGCCGAACTCCAACGGCGTGCCCAGATCGGGCTCAACAAAGGCGAAGCTCATCATGCGCTGAAGCGGGCAATCAGCTTCCACCGCCGCGGTGAAATCCGCGACCGTTCCGCCGAAGGCCAGCATTACCGCATCGCCGGCATGAATCTGCTCGCCGCCATCATCATCTTCTGGAACACCATGAAGCTCGGCGAGGTCGTTGCAAACCAGAAACGCGATGGAAAGCTGCTATCGCCCGATCTCTTGGCCCATGTTTCGCCGCTCGGATGGGAACACATCAATCTCACCGGAGAATATCGCTGGCCAAAGCCTTAGCGTAGGATTCCGCCCCCTCCCGCAAACGACCCCTTCTTGTTGCCGCGGATCTTCTCGAACTCGGCCCACAAGGCATCGAGGAACAGCGGCTTGATGAGCTTGAGGATGTTCTCCTCACTGGTGTAGTGCGCGCCCAGGTTGCGGCGGGCCTGGGCGTCCATGATGCTCTGGAAGAGGCTGCCAAAGATGGCCGGGGAAATCCGCCCCCAGTCGAGCCCGCACAGGTCGAGCAGGCTCTCGCGCATGGCCGCATCGAAGCTCGCCGGCGGCAGCATGTCGGCGAACAACTTGCCGTTGATGTAGGGGAAGGCTGCCAGGTGCTCATCGAGGTTTTTCAGCCGCTTGTCCTGCGGCGTGTTGAGCACATAGAACAAGGTGGATAGGTGATGCGCCAGGTCGGCCCCGTCGACGCTCGTGCGCAACTCGATGTAGTCCTGGAACTGCCGCTTCTCGAAAATCCCCGTGTCCTCGGCGAACAGGCAGAACAGCATGCGCACCAAGTAGAGCTCGAGCGGGCGCCCCTCGTAGCCGATTGCCCGCAACTGGTCGTGCAGGCGGCCCATGCGCTCGGCCGCCTTGATGTTGATCGGGTCCTGGGGCTTGATGACCTGGGTCTGATAGCCAGCGATGAACCCGAACAGGCGGACGTTCTTGTAGAGCTCCTCGAGAGGGAATTCGTATGTCGCCCCCTCGACCAGATCGAAGAGTCGAAAGCGCGCAAAGTCGCATACCAGGACGAAGCGCGGCAGATCCCGCTCGGCGATCCCCGGAAAGTAGTCCATCGCCTGGGTGTGGGCACGGTCCAGGTTCTTGCCGCGCGACTTCATCTCGACCAGCAGGATGCCGGGCCAGAACAAGTCAACGTAGCCGGCGCCACCACCGTACTTCTTCACCGCATGCTCAAAGCTGGCAATGCGCTTGTTGGTGATCCCGAAGATCTCGAAGAAGGCGATCAGGAAAGGCTTGCCCTCGCCGCCCTCGTTGCTGGCGTCAGCCCAGTGCTTCGAGAACGCCAGGGCGCGCGATTTTATTTCGTTCCAGGATAAAGGCATGTGTCGTTATTGGCTTATTGCGTTCGTGCGTTATTGCGTTATTTCTCTTGAATCCTGAAGTGCCCCACCAGCGCCTCTTCGATCAGATCTGACTCACTCACCCGCTTGCCGCTGGCCATCGTGCGGCGGAACGCTTCCTCCTTCAGGAACAGATCGAGCGCGGGGTCGATGCGGATCGACTTCGTTCTGCGCTGCGAGACCAGCACCGAGGCCGACTCCACGCCCGAAGTCCCGGATGTCGGCCGCTCGGCAGCAGCGGCAGCGCCCCCGGCCAGGAAGTTGTCGAGGTTGGGTTTTCCTTTCACGCTTGAATCTCCTTGAAGAGGGCGGCCATCTCGGCGATCGCCTGAGGGTCCTTGGCGAGCTCGGCCACCGTGGCACCCTCACCGATGGCACGCCGGTAGGCCACACGTTCACAGATGCGCGCCTCGAGGAGGCGCAGCTTGTGCTCGTGCAGGTAGTCGATCATCTCCCCGGTATCGCGGGTTCGCGGATCGATGCGCATCAGCAGCACATGCACGTCGAGCCCCGCATTGAAGTCCTTGGCCAACTCGACAATCTCAAGCAGATCGGTCATCGCAGCGGCATCAAGGTTGGAGGCCCCCACCGGGACCACGGCACGCTCGGCCAGCAGCAGCGCAGCGCGCAGGCTCGCCGAATCCCGACCGCCGGCATCGATCACGGTATGGGCGAAGCCCTTGGAGAGATTCTTGCCCTCGTCGAAGACCGCCTTGCCCAGCAAGCAGGTCGTCGTCGGCGACGGCTCGCGCCCAGCCTCACGCCGCCAGGCGGCCCAACTGGCGGCCGAGGCCTGTGGGTCCGCATCGATCAACAAGGTCGCCGCCTGTGCGGCAAAGAGGGCAGCCAGATGGGTAGCGATCGTGGTCTTGCCCACGCCGCCCTTGGTGTTGACGACCGCTATCCGCATTTCGATCAGTCCTTATTTCGTTACAGCGTTATATACATACATAAACAAATATTGAATGTCACCGATAAACATCCCGACGGTTGCCGACCTTCACGACGAGGATGCGCATGACCCCGTCCTCGATGCTGGAGATCAGCCGGTAGTCACCCACGCGATACTTCCAGAAGTCCCCGAGCTTGCTGCCCTTGAGGGCTTCACCGATGCTGCGGGGGTCGTCTAGCTTGGCGACGCGCTCAAACAAGAAGGCGAGGATGCGCCGGGCGTCCTGACGGTCGAGCTTCCCCAGCTCGCGCTCGGCGGCGGGGTCGAGCTCAACCTTCCAGGCCATAGCGCTTCATAACCTCTTCGAGCGGAACCGTCTGGGTCTTGCCCGAGCGGATATCGATGAGGCGCTGCTCGGCGAGGTACAGATCCTCGAGGTCATCAAGGTGCTCACGAATGGCCTCGACCATGTAGTAGGTCTTGCTGCGCCCCGTCATCTGGGCAAGATTCTGCAGCCTTTGCGAGACGTCATCAGGCAGGCGGAGGGAAACGGCACCCATCGCAGAGACTCCTATCAACCGAATAGAGATACAAGTATCTCACATCAACGCCACAGCCGCTCGAACCGCGCCGGGTTGGTTGCCGTGTAGCGTACGGTGTGCTGGATGTTGCGGTGCCCCAGGTAGTCCTGGATGAGCCGGGTGTCCGCGCCCTGGTCGGCCAGGGCGTAGCCGCAGGCGTGGCGCAGCATGTGGGGGTGCGCCTCCACGGGCAGCTCGGCCAGTTCCCCGTAGCGCCGGATCGCCACCCAGGCGGTGCGCCGATTGAGCGGCAGCCGTCGCTCTGAGACGAAGAACGCCTCTCCAGCCGGCGCCATGCGGTTGCGCTCGGCCAGCCACGTCTTGATGACGCGCAGCTCGTCGCCTCGTAAGGGGTGTGTCGTCGACAGCCCTTGCTTGAGGCGTGCCACATGCAGCACGCGGCTGTCGAGATCGACCTGGTGCAAGCGTAGGCCGCAGGCCTCGGACACCCGCAGGCCGTGGCGGAACATCAGCAAGATGAGGCAACGGTCGCGGGCCTCGGTTCGGCTGCCGCGGGTGGCGGTGATCAAGCGTTCGACCTCCCGCGAAGTCAGGTAGCGACGATTGTCCACGATAGGTCCGCCTTAATCCGGCACCCGCCCCAACGCTTCAACCGCTGTGGCCAACTGCTGCGTCACGGCCATCAACTCTCGGATAAGCGCCTCATCCATGTCGAAACTACCCTCGTACTCGGCAAGGTTTCTCTTGTTGTGGCACAGGTCGAGCACACGCCACTTTGCCGGCGGGAAACCGACCGTGTGCGCCAGGGCCTGAAACACCAGATAGCGGTTTTCGGACCGATAGCCATGCCAGCGCAAGGCCGCGAGCGCCAAGGCATGCGCGGCGTTGTAGGCCAGATCGAACGCGCTCTCCAGACCCAGCGTCGGGGTCGCGGCATCGAGCAGCTTGCGCTTTGCGGATCGGAGCAGCCCGTCGAACTCGGCCTGGTTCGGGGGCTCGACCTTGAGCCCCCCTTTGCTGACCTTTGCAAGGTTATCGAGCGGGGAGCTCATCTTCGGCACCTATCAGGAAAATCTTCGGTTGCGAGAGCACGCGCAGAACGAAACTGTTCTCGGTGCGGACCTTCTCGGCCAGCGCGGCGGAGGTATAGAGCGTCGGATTTACCTTGCGCCCAAGCACCTGCTCTGCCGCGGCCAGGCCCTCGAACAGATCCGCGTAGGTGAGCGTCTCGGTGACCACCATCAGATCAATGTCACTCGTGGCGGTGTCGGTGCCCTTGGCCACCGAGCCGAACACGAACGCAAGCTCAATGCGATCGGCAACCGCGTTGAGCGCGGTGCGTAGCACGTCGGCCAGCCCCAGTGTCTTCATCACGATGCCCCGCAACTCGGCAAAGATGGGCGCAGCCGCGTTGGCCTGGTAATGCTTCTGATTGCCGACGGGGGTGACCGTCACCAGGTCGGCCGAGACCAGCTTTTCGAGCTCGCGCTGCAAGGCACCCCGCCCGGTGCCGGTGAGACGGAGCAGCTCGTTCCCGTAGAACGAACGATCGGGCTGACCGAACAGCACCGCCAGCAGGCGTTGCTGCAGACCAGAAAAAAGCGCATCAGCGACTGAACATTCAATCATCCCCATATCGGGGATTATATTCCCAAAATAGGGGTATTAAAGCGCGTCAGTCAGGCAGGAGGAACGGGTTGGCCACGGCGTTCTGCCAGAACGTCTCATCGAGCGGCGGGATGTCGCTGCAGTCGATGTCGCTGTCGGGCATCTGGGAAAGTGCGTGAAGTTCGACCTTCTGCGCTTCGGTGAGTGGTGGCAGGGCGTTCAGG